>LSQX01370074.1_pt1 | contig 17591 bp, 16 predicted proteins | sample 654561 | NCBI WGS metagenome assembly LSQX01 (sample SAMN04489861, study PRJNA283612) | anaerobic digester metagenome | isolation source: 4 biogas reactors fed with cattle manure at either 37C or 55C with and... | place: Denmark: Kongens Lyngby | collected 2014
CAATCGCCCGCAGAGTCGGCGCGCCGGTCGTCGTCACTCGCATCGCGGACATTGACTGGGATCGCAAGCGCGATCTCGATGTGCCGGAGCAGATCCGCACGACCGACGCCGCGGAGGTATACGCGGGCGAGGATATTGACATCGTAGTGGAGACCATCGGCGGCATTGAGCCCGCGACGGACTTTGTCCTGCAGGCGATCGCCCACGGCAAAAGCGTCGTCACCTCCAACAAGGAGATGATGGCCAAGCGAGGTGCCGAGATCCTCGACGCCGCCGCCGAGCATGGCGTTGATGTCGAGTTTGAGGGCGCAGTGGGCGGCACGATCCCCATCATCCGCGCGCTCAAGGAGAGCCTTGAGGCCAACCGCATCGAAGAGGTCACCGGGATCCTCAACGGCACCACGAACTACATCCTCACCCGTATGACGGAGGAGGGCTCCGATTACGAGGAGGTCCTCGCCGATGCCCAGCGCCTCGGTTACGCCGAGGCCGACCCCACAAACGATGTTGAGGGCATAGACGCCAGGTATAAGATCGCCATCCTTTCGGCGATCGCCTTCGGCAAGCGCATCAACTACGACGACATCCACTCCGAGGGGATCACGAAGATCTCGGCGGAGGATATTGACTACGCGACCGAGATGGGCTACGTGATAAAGCTGCTGGCGACCGCGCGGCGGGCGGGCGATGAGCTTGACGTGCGCGTTCATCCGTCGCTGGTGCCGTCCGATCACCCTCTCGCGCAGGTGAACGGCGTTTTCAATGCCGTCTGGGTGGTCGGCGATGCCTGCGACCAGGTAATGCTCTACGGCCGCGGCGCAGGCGCACTGCCGACCGGCAGCGCGGTCGCGGGCGATGTGCTCGACTGCGCCCGCAATATCCTCTGCGACAGCCGCAGCCGGGTCCCCTGCACCTGCGACGGGGCGGGCGTCATCAAGCCGCTGGCCGACGTCGAGAGCCGCAACTACGTGCGGATGCGCGTCAAGGACCGCCCCGGGGTGCTCGGCTCAATCGCCACGATCTTCGGGCAGGAGGGCGTCTCCATCGAATCGGTCGTTCAGCGTGGCGGGGTACGCAACGGCCTCGCCGAGATCGTCTGGATCATGCACGAGGGGCCCGAGCGACATCTGCATTCGGCCCTCGGCGCCATCCGGCAACTCGGCATCGTTGACGAAGTTTGCACCGTGCTGCGAGTGGTCAACTGATGGCGCAGTCATGGCCGGGAGTGATCGAGCACTACGCGGAGTGGCTGCCGGTGACGGATACCACTCCGCGGATCACGCTGCTGGAGGGCAACACGCCGCTTGTTCACAGCGAGAAGCTCGCGCAGCGGCTCGGAAGCGGCGTGACGCTCTACTTCAAGTATGAGGGCCTCAACCCCACCTGCTCCTTCAAGGACCGCGGGATGACGATGGCGCTGTCGAAGGCCGCGGAGGAGGGCGCGCGGATCACCATCTGCGCCTCCACCGGCAACACCTCCGCGGCCGCCGCGGCGTACTCCACGCGCGCGGGCATCGCCTCCGTGGTGCTGCTGCCGGATGGCTATGTCGCGCTCGGCAAACTCGCCCAGGCGCTGGCCTACGGTGCGCGCACGCTGGCGATCGCGGGCGACTTCGACGACTGCCTGACGCTCGTCAAGGGCATCTCCGAGCGCTACCCCGTCGCGCTGGTGAATTCGCTCAATCCCTTCCGCCTGCAGGGCCAGAAGACGGCGGCCTTCGAGATCTGCGACTGGCTCGGCGCCCCGCCGGACTACCATGCGCTTCCGGTGGGCAACGCGGGCAACATCACCTCCTACTGGATGGGCTACACGGAGTATCACGATGCAGGCGTGACGAGCAGCCGCCCCGCGATGCTGGGCTTTCAGGCGGCAGGCTCATGCCCCATCGTCAGCGGCAGGGTCGTTGAGAAGCCCGAGACTGTGGCGACTGCCATCCGTATCGGCAACCCGGCGCGCTGGCAGGAGGCGTCGGCGGCCCTGCGCGAATCCGGTGGGCGGATCGAAGCCGTCACCGATGATGAGATACTTGAGGCCTACCGCGAGCTTTCGGGCGAGGAGGGCATCTTCTGCGAGCCCGCCTCCGCCGCATCGTGGGCAGGGCTGAGAAAGCTCGGCGCCGAAGGGTTCTTCGAGGGCAAGCAGTGCACGATCGCGGCGACGTTGACCGGCCACGGCCTGAAGGACCCCGATCGTGCGGTGGCGATGGCGTCGGAGCCTCAGAAGGCGCCGAACGATCTCGACGCGGTGGTGGAGATACTCGGGCTGGAGTAGAACCTGCCCGGCGCGTGGGAGTTGGGGTTGACATGGGGATGGAGCGGGAGTCGGGAAGACCCAATGTGGTTGCGACAGCAACCGGAGTAATCGTCGCAGCGGTCATCGGGACGCTGATCGGCTTCGGCACAGAAGAGTGGTGGCTGGCACTGGGGGTTGCGGTGGCCATCACTGTGATCTGGGTGGTCGCACAGCGCTGGGCCGCGCGGCGTAGCATTGAGTGAAGGTTCCATCAGGACAGGGAGGCTGCACGCGATGGCGAGCGGACCGGAGAAAGTCGTGCTGAGCACCGATCTGCCCGGGGCCATCTCCCGCAGGCAGGGCAAAGTCCGTGACATCTACGAATACGAGGACGGGCTGCTGCTTATCGCCACCGACCGCGTCTCCGCGTTCGACGTGGTCATGCCCACCGGCATTCCCGACAAGGGCCGCGTCCTCACGCAGGTATCCTCATTCTGGTTCGACAAGACGAAGCATATCGTCCCGAATCACCTCATCTCGACCGATGTCGCCGATTTCCCGGAGGCCGTGCAGCCCTACTCGGATATGCTTGAGGGCCGCTCTATGTGGTGCAAGAAGGCGGAGGTCGTGCCGGTTGAGTGCGTCGTCCGTGGCTATCTCGCGGGCAGCGCCTGGAAGGCCTACTCGCGCGGCGAGACCTACTGCGGCTATGATCTGCCGGACGGCCTGAAGGAGGCCGACCGCCTGACGCCGCCGCTCTTCACGCCCTCTACCAAGGCCGAGGACGGGCATGACGTGCCGATCACGCGCGAGCAGTGCGTGGAGCTTTGCTGCGACCGCCACGCGATGGCGATGGAGAGCCTCTCGATTGAGCTCTACCGCTACGGCTGGGAGCACGCCACCACGCGCGGGCTCATCCTCGCCGACACCAAGTTCGAGTTTGGCCTGATAGATGATGAGCTCGTGCTGATTGACGAGATGCTCACGCCTGATTCATCGCGCTACTGGGCCGCGTCGGAGTGGCACCCGGGCCACACGCCGGAGGGCTTCGACAAGCAGTATCTGCGCGATTGGCTGGAGACACTCGACTGGGACAAGACCCCGCCCGGGCCGGAGCTGCCGGGCCATGTCGTGGCAAGGACGCGGGAGCTTTATCTGGAGCTTATGCGGCGGATTACGGGGGAGACGCTTTAGGCTGCTGTCACCGCGAGGTGGAAGGCCGTGACCGGGCCCACCGACTCCCTGCACGAGCGCGTCCGCGAAGCCGCCCTGCGCTACGAGCTTCTCGACGGCGTGCGCAGTGTGCTGGTGGGGGTGTCGGGAGGGCAGGATTCGGTTGCCCTTCTACACGCGCTGGTGATCCTGTGGCCGCAGCTTCGTGTGGGCGCGATCCACGTCCACCACGGGATGCGCGGGGCCGAGGCTGATGCCGATGCGGCATGCGTTCGGGGGCTTTGTGAGAGTCTCGGAGCCGAGTTTGTACTGGCGCGACGAAATATCCGGGCCGAATGTGCCGATAGCGGCATGAACCCCGAACAAGTGGGGCGTCTCGCGCGTTATGAGGAATACGAGAAAGCGGCATCGCAACGGGGCTTCGACCGCATCGCCACCGGACATACCGGGACGGACCGCGCAGAAACCCTGCTGCTGAATCTATTCCGCGGCGCGGGGCTGCGGGGGATGAGTTCGATCCCACCCCGGCGCGGCAGGATAATTCGCCCGCTCGTTCTCGCGACCCGCGAGGAGACGGCGAGCTACTGCCGCCGCCACCACCTCGCGATCTGCACCGACCAGAGCAACCTTGACCCGGACTACGCGCGGCGCAACGTGCTGCGCCTTTGCATCATGCCGGCGGTTGAGGAGCACTTTCCGGGGGCCGAACGGGCGCTGATGCGGGCCTGTGAGGTGGCCGAAGAGGAGATCGCCTGGACTGAGCCGCTGCTGCAGGCGAAACTGGCACAGGCAACTCTTGAGAGCGGGTCGAATGCTTTTGTACTTGACGCCGATGCGCTGAGGGATGAGCATCCCGCGGCTCTGCATCGGCTGCTGCGGATGGCGCTGGAAGAGGCGCGGGGGGACCTGCTGGAGCTGTCGAAGGAGCACGTGGAACGGATCGCGGGGCTGCTTGAGCCCGACGCGACCGGGACGGTGGTGGAGCTTCCGGGAGAGTTGCAGGTACGGCGTGAGTATGAGCGACTGATCATCGAGGTGGCGGAGGAGAGTGTGCCGCTGCCCGACGAGCAGGCGCCGCTCGACATTCCGGGCCAGGCGACGCTGCCGGCGCGTGCGGTGACAGTGAATGCCGAGCCGGCGGTGGCGCCGGAGGATTTCGCTGCCGGGGATGCAACGAGGGTATATCTCGGGGTGGAGGCAGCGCGTGGTGGGCTGGTGTTGCGAAGTCACAGACCCGGCGAGCGCTTCGTGCCGCTGGGGATGACTGGAAGCCGCAAGCTGCAGGACTTCTTCACAGACGAGAAGGTCCCGCGTGAGAAGCGCGCGAGGATACCGGTCGTGGCCGATCGAGAGGGCCAGATCCTCTGGATCGTCGGGCACAGACTGGCGGAGACGGCACGCGCCGAGGCCGGAGCAGACGCGATCCGGCTGACAGCGCAGTTCGCGCCGCCGCGGGACAAGGAGGACACTTGATGCGACGTAATACTATCGTCACCATCATGGTCGTCCTGGCCGTGGGATATGTGTTCTACATGATCCCCAAGCTGGCCACGGAACAGACCCAGGTGAACGAATACAAGTACTACAGCCAGTTCTACCAGGACTTTGTGGATGGCAAGATCGCGACGGTTATGGTGGTCAACGGGCTGCAGGCGGAGGGCGAGTACGCAGTGGATGCGGACGTGGCGTGGCAGCGCTACACCACGAGCGTCCCGCCCGACCCCGAGCTGATCGACAAGCTGATGGTGGTGGCGCGCGAGCGCGGGCTGGAGGTCGAGGTAAGCCCGAAGGCGATGCGCCTGAGCGATCGCATACTGGCGATCGCCGGGACCTACCTGCTGCCGCTGGCCCTGCTGGTGCTGTTCTGGCTCTTCATGATGCGGCAGATGAACAGCAGCCGCGGCCAGGCGATGAACTTCGGCCGCAGCCAGGCGCGGATGGTGGGCGATCACTGGGAGCGCGTGACATTCGATGATGTCGCGGGCATGCACGAGGTGAAGGAGGAGCTTGAGGAGGTCGTGGCATTCCTCAAGCAGCCCGAGCGTTTCCGGCAGCTTGGTGCGAAGATCCCGCGTGGCGTGCTGCTGGTCGGCCCGCCCGGGTGTGGTAAGACGCTGCTTGCTCGTGCGGTTGCGGGCGAGGCGGGCGTGGCTTTCTTCTACATGTCCGGCTCGGACTTTGTCGAGATGTTCGTGGGCGTGGGCGCGTCCCGTGTGCGCGATCTCTTCGACCAGGCCAAGGCGCACCTGCCCGCGATCATCTTCATTGACGAGCTTGACGCGGTCGGCCGCCTGCGTGGCGCCGGTCTCGGCGGCGGGCATGACGAGCGCGAGCAGACGCTCAACGCGCTGCTGGTGGAGATGGACGGTTTCGACCAGAACGATGACGTGATCCTCCTGGCGGCGACGAACCGCCCGGACATCCTCGACCCGGCGCTACTGCGCCCGGGCCGCTTCGACCGGCAGATCGTGGTGCCGGTGCCGGACGTCAGGGAGCGCCGCGAGATCCTGGAGATCTACGTGCGCGACAAGCGCATGTCCGAGGATGTTGATCTCGAGCTGCTGGCGCGCCGCTCCGTCGGCTTCTCCGGCGCGGACATTGAGAACATGGTCAATGAGGCCGCGCTGCTTGCCGGCCGCAAGGACAAGAAGCGCATCGAGCGCGAGGACTTCGACGAGGCGGTCGAGCGGATCATCGCCGGCCCCGAGCGTCGCAGTCGTGTGATCAGTGAAAGCGAGCGCCGGATCCTCGCGTACCATGAGGCCGGACACGCGCTGGTGGGCGAATCACTGGAGGACTTCTATCCGGTGTATAAGGTCACGATCCTGCCGCGAGGGATGGCACTGGGCTACACGCTCTCGCTGCCGGAGGATGATCGCTACATCACGAGCAAGAGCGAGATGCTCGACCGCATGACCCAGGCGCTGGGTGGCCGTGCCGCGGAGGAGCTTGTGATCGGCGAGATCCACACCGGTGCGCACCAGGACATCGAGATGGTGTCGAAGATCGCGCGCGCCATGGTCACTGAGTACGGCATGAGCGATGACCTCGGCCCGATTGCCTATGGTCACCGCTCGCAGCACGTGTTCCTCGGCAAGGACATCAACGAGGAGCGCAACTACTCCGAGGCAGTCGCGGAGAAGATTGACGCCGCGGTACGCGGGATCGTGGATGGCTGCTACGATCGCGCCCGTGAAATCCTTCACGGCCGCCGCGAGCAGCTTGACCTGCTGGTGGAGATGCTGCTCGAGTTCGAGACGCTCGATCGCGCCGATGTTGATGCGCTGCTCAATCACGGCGTGATGGCGAGGGACCTTGAGACGAACGATGACGACACGCCAACGCCTGCGCCGACCGAGGATATCGTCGGTCGCGCTCCCGAGCCGGCGGAGCGCAAGCGCGGCGCCGTCCCGCCGGGCGTGCCGGAGCCAGGAACACCCTGACGGGTGGTGATCTCCACCATGAATCACACGCCATCAGAGGCCGAGGGGACGCGGCGCGACCAATCGCGCGAGGTCTACCTCGGCCTTGGTGCAAATGTCGGCCATCGCGCGCTGACGCTCGCGCGGGCGGTTGATCTGCTTGCGCATGCCGAAGGCGTGGAGGCGCTCGATGCGTCCTCTGTCTACGAGACCGCGCCGGTAGGCATCACCGATCAGCCGCCGTTCCTTAACATGGTGGTCCGCATACGTTCAGCACTCTCGCCCGAGGCGCTGCTTGAGCTTGCACAGGAGACCGAGCAGCGGCTCGGGCGTGTTCGTACCGTCCGCTGGGGCCCGCGCACGCTGGACATCGACATTCTGCTCATCGGTGACCTGCGCGTTGAGACGGACGCCCTGACGGTGCCCCATCCCGAACTGCAGAAGCGGCAGTTCGTGCTGGTGCCGCTCGCGGAGCTTGCCCCCGACCTGCCGCTGCCCGGCGGGCGGACCGCAGGCGAGTTGTCGGCGGGCGAGAGCGACGACGTGCATCGAATTGGCTCACTTGCCGAGGTCTCTCCGCGCGAGGCGGGGAGACAGCATGAGCCGGGGGGCGGGGGCGGATGTTCGGCGCCGCAGCGGCCAAACTGAGGGCGGAACTCTTCAGCGAGCTCACCGCGCTTCACGGCGCGGGTATCAACATCGGTGAGTCCCTCGCCATCGTGTCGGCGGAGATGCGGCCGTCGCGGCTTTCCGCGGCCATCGCCGACGCGGGGCGGGCGACCTCGGGCGGGCGTTCGCTGTCGGAGGCACTGCGGGAGCACGAAGATGTCTTCTCCCCGCTGACGATCGCGATGATCGAGGTCGGCGAGCGCAGCGGACGGCTTGAGGCGGCCCTGCGCGGCGCAGCGGACTTCCACGAGCGCGACTTCGAACTGCGCAACCTCCTTACCCGCGAACTGACCTACCCGATCATACTCTTCGCCGCGATCCTCTTCATCCCGCTTGCCGGCAACATGATCCGCATCTGGCTGATGGAGTCGCTGCTGGCGGCGCTCATTGCCGGCGCCGGACAGATATTCGTCTATGCCCTCTTCCTCGGCGGCCCCGCTTTCCTGATCTGGCTGCTGGTGCGGAACCTGTCGCAGACGCCGGAGGGTCGCCTGCGACTCGATCAGATCAAGCTGAGACTGCCGATCATCGGCAACGTGCTGCGCAAGCTCGCCCTGTCACGCTTTTGCCGCGCGCTGGCATCGCTCTACTCCTCGGGCGTGCTGATGGGCACCGCGCTGCGCCTGGCCGCGGAGGCCTCGGGCAACGAGGTAATCAGGCGGCAGTTCGGCGGCGGCGCCACGAAGCTGGAGCGGGGCGGCAAGCTCTCGGAGGTGCTGAGCGAGGGAGGCTTGATGCCGCGCGCGGTGCTGGGGATGTTCCGCACCGGCGAGCAGACGGGCGAGGTGGACGCGATGGCGCACAAGGTGGCCGACTACCTGGAGCAGGAGGCGCAGACCTCGATCAAGCAGGTCGCCGTGAGCCTCGCGCCGGTGGCGATCATCATCGCCGGCATCATCGTCGCAATCATGGTCATCAGCTTCTACTCCGGCCTCTACAGCTTCTGAGCGGTGTGAGAGATGGCTGACGAGCGCTTCGATCCATGGCGGACGCTGGGCGTTCCGGTGGGTGCTGATCCGGAGGACATCCGGAGGGCCTTCCGGACGCTCGCCCGGCGTATGCACCCCGATGTGAATCGCGGCAGAGATGGCGCCCACGAGCAGTTCATCCGCCTCCGCCAGGCATACGAGACGTTGATGGACGATCGGATGCGCGCGCGCCTCGAACGCGACGCGCTGAGCGCCGATGTGGACACGCTGATTATCATCGAGGACTTCGAGGTCACGCTGGGCGATGCCTACGAGTTACTTGATCGCGGCTACCTCAGCGAAGCGCGTGATTTGTACCTTGAGCTTGCGCGCGAGCATCCCGGTGATCCGCGCCTGCTGGAGTTGCTGGAGTTCATCCACCGCGCCGAGGAGCGCACGGTGGGCGCGGGTGTGCGCGCCACGCCACCTCCGCGCCCGCATACCGAGGAGCAGTTCCGCGAGCGCTACCGGGACCTCTGGCAGCCTGAGCCGACGGAGCCTCGGCTGTCGCTGGCCGTGGCTGCGGCAGGGGTGATCGCCGGTTGCGTGATTTCGGTGCGCGCGGTGGATGCGCCTCCGGCCGTCTGGGGCTTCTCACTCGCGGAGATCACGCTGGCGGCGGTAGCAGGATCGGTCGGCATGGGATTGCTGGCCGCCAGCGGCGTCGTGCGCTCATTTGACCGCGAACTTGGCGGCATGATCGGCGACGCCGGCCGTGAAGCGCCGATGTGGCTCTACCTCGGCGCAGCGGGTCTGGTGTCGCCGGTGCTGGCGCTTGTCTTCTATCTCATCTTCACGATGCTGCAGACGCAGTGGTCGTGGCAGGTGGCCGGCTTCTTCGCAGGGAGCTTCGGCATCGCTGCGCTCTTTGCGTGGGCGCATGGTGGCGATTGGGCGTTCATCATGTTCATCGCCTCCAACGCGATCTTCGTGCCGGGGCTCGTCGGGTGGGCGTTCGGCTCGATTTTTCGGCCCGGTGAGTGGTGGGAGTAAGCCGCGCTGATGACCGTGCGCAACGGACGCGAAGGGTGTATAATGCCCGCGGTGATGAGATGCGAATCGTGAGTGAAAAACGAGACGTGCGCGACTATCACGCGCAGGCTCGCCGCGGGGGCGCGAGCATCGGCCTGGTGCCGACCATGGGCGCGCTGCATGAGGGCCACCTGTCGCTGGTAAGACGCGCCACGCAAGAGTGCGATCGGGTTGTTGTGAGCATCTTCGTCAACCCCACTCAGTTCGGGCCGGGCGAGGACCTGGAGAAGTACCCCCGCGATCTTGAGGCCGACGCGGCGGCGCTGGAGGCCCTCGGCGCGGATCTGATCTTCGCGCCCGCGCCGGCGGAGATGTATGCGCCCGACGCCTGCACCACAGTCAGCGTCGGCGGCCTCACCGAGGGCCTGTGCGGGCAGTTCCGGCCGGGGCACTTCGACGGCGTCACGACGGTGGTCTGCAAGCTCTTCAACATCGTGCAGCCCGACCGCGCCTACTTCGGCGAGAAGGACTACCAGCAGCTTGCGGTCATCCGCCGGATGGTGCGGGACCTCGACATCCCGGTCGAAGTAATCGGCATGCCCACAGTGCGCGAAGCGGACGGGCTGGCGTTGAGCTCGCGCAACCGCTACCTGTCTCCGCAAGAGCGCGCTGCTGCGCCGAAGCTCCAGGCGGCGCTGCAGTCGGGCGCCGCGGCAGGCCGAGAGGGCGCTGCGGGAGCCGAAGTCGAGAGGATCGTCGCCGAGCAGTTGGCACAGGAGCCTCTCTTCAGGCCGCAGTACATACGCGCGGTAGATCCCGGCAGTCTTGAGCCGCTGGAGGATCGGAGCGGCCCGATGGTCATCGCCGCTGCCGCTTATATCGGCAACACCAGGCTTATTGACAACATTCGAGTCGAGGGATGATGCAAGTGTTGCGCAATATGTGCTACGCAAAGATACACGGGGCGACGGTAACACAGACGGAGCTATTCTACGAAGGTAGCATAACGATCGCACGTGACCTGCTTGAGGCCGCCGGGATGCTACCGAATGAGCGTGTGCAGATCGTCAACATGAGCAACGGCTCGCGCATCGAGACGTACATCATCGAGGGCGACGCCCGGTCTGGCGTCATCTGCCTCAACGGACCGGCGGCGCGGACGGCGTTCGTGGGCGACAAAGTACACATTCTTGCCTACGGTATGCTTCCGGAGGAGGAAGCGCGGGGTCTCACGTTGAACGTAGTTCACGTGGACGAGCAGAATCAGATCGCACAACCATGATCGCAGCGCCAGCAGCAGACAGCATGATTGATCCACGCATCCTCCAGCAGGTCGTAGAGGCGGCGCTGGCCGAGGACATCGGCCGCGGCGACCTCACGAGCCTGCTCACTATCCCACCGAACGTTCGGGCCCACGGCGTGCTGCTGGCCAAGCAGGACGGTGTGATGGCTTGCGGCGCGGTGGTGGCTGAGTGCTTCCGGCAGAACGACCCCGGTTCGCAACTGAGCAATCTTCTCACCGACGGTGAGCGCTTCGCGCCGGGCGATCATCTGGGCGAAATCGACGGCACCGCGCGCGGTCTGCTCGGTGCTGAACGCGTCGCGCTGAACTTCCTCCAGCGACTGTGCGGAGTGGCCACGCTCACGCGCCAGTTCGCCGACGCGGTGGCGGGCACCGGCGCGTGCATCACAGACACACGCAAGACGACGCCGGGTCTGCGCGCGCTGGAGAAGGCGGCGGTGGTGGCGGGTGGGGGCAGCAACCATCGCTTCGCGCTATACGACGGGATACTCATCAAGGACAATCACATCCGGCTTGCGGGCGGGATTGCGCAGGCCATCAAGCGGGCGCGGCAGGGGGCGCCACATACGCTGAAGATCGAAGTAGAGACCGCGCACCTCGGGGAGGTGCGGCAGGCGCTGGAGGCGGGGGCGGACATCATCATGCTCGACAACATGGACAATGAGATGATGGCCGAGGCAGTTCGGATCGTGGGTGGAGAGGCGGTTGTCGAGGCATCCGGCGGGATGTGCCTCGAGCGTGTTCGTTCCGTGGCTGAGGTGGGAGTTGACCTCATCTCCGTGGGCGGCCTGACGCACTCAGCGCCCGCGGTGGACATCAGCCTCGAACTCGAGCTGCCCGACTGACGGAAGCATCTGGAGGAATCGTGATGATGCGGATGCCAGCAGGCGGGGGATGGCAGGTGATGGCCGCGTTCGTGATTATCTCCGCAGGCGTGGCCTGTGCGCAGGAGAACGTTGCCCTCGGTCGCCCCTTCACCTGCAGCACCGAGATCATGGATGGCTGGACCGGGTTGGTGGACGGTATCACCGACAGCGACAGCGGCCCGGGCTGTTTCGCGACCAGCAACGATCACGGTTTTCCCAAGAGCGTCACCATCGACCTGCAGCGCCCCTGCAACATCAGCCATGTGGCAGTGCATAGTTCTGAGAACGGTAACACGCGCGGTATCATCATCTCATGCTCGCAGGATGGGGTGAAGTACGAGACGCTGCGGGAGTTCATCTTCCCGCAGGCTCAGCCGCTCACGCTCAACCATCGCTTCAATGCGCGTCCCGCTCAGTTCATCCGCGTGGAGTTCACCAACAGTTGGGGCGGCGGGTTGGGCGGGGACCACGCCATCTTCTGCCGCGAGGTGGAGGTCTTCGGGACGCCGACCGGTGCGGCGCCCGCGGTGGAGGTCGTGGAGCCACCCGACGGTGACCCGCTGGTGGAGACGCGCGATCTGCGGCTCTTTCTGCGCTGGGCGCTGAAGAGCGACCGGCCGCTCTCGATGGCGGTGCTGGGTGATTCGCTGGCCGGTTGCGCCGAGGCTTCGTGGCCACAGACTGCCGCTGAAAAGCTGCAGACTGCGCGCGATGATGCGCCGGTAGCGATCAAGTCCATGGGTGAGGCCGGGATGCTGCCCACGGCGCGCGCCGGGCATGTTGGCCTGACGATTGACGCGCAGCCGGACATCATCCTGGTCACCTTCGGCACAGACCTGCGGCGCTGGGATCGCGAAAGTTTCCACGCGGGGCTGGCCGACCTGATTCGGCGGCTGCTGGACGAGACGGACGCGCTGGTCGTCCTCGTGGGCCCGGTGGCCGACGGGGAGAGTGCTGACTCGGGCCGCCGCGCGCTGCTGGAGATGGAACGGCTCGCGGCTCTGTTGTCGGTGCCACTCGTGCGCACCGAGGCGGCACTGCTGAGTGATGGGCTTGAGCGAGATTCGCTTTACAACGAGGACGGCGAGCTTTCCGACGCGGCGAAGGCGAGTATCGCCACTTCGGTTGTCGAACTGCTGCTGCAACCGTAGATGCGGCTGGGGTGATAGTCAGATGCGGCGCCTTGTCGGCGTGATTATTGGGTTTCTGCTGTTCTTCCCTGGGGCACTTGTGCTGCAGTGGCTGGTCGTGGAGGAACTGCATCTGTATCAGAACATGACGCTGACCGACGCACTGCTGGCGATCATCATCATACTCGCCAGTGTGCTGATCTTCGGTCAGCCGCGCCGACCGCTGACCGCCAGTGAGCTCGATGAGCAGGCGCGGCAGATGGAGCTGGCTTCGCGCCGGCTCGAGGCGGCCCAGCGCGCTCACGAGCAGGCGGTAAGATCGCGCCGCTCCGGCAGACGTGCCACGCCTTCGTCCGCGCGCACCGGAGGCACCTCCGCCGCTCCACCGCAGGCACGGGCAGGCCGTCCGACACGCGCCGAACGCAGTGATCGCACTGAACGTAGCGAACGCAGCGACCGGACAAGTCGCCGGCGGCGGTAGAGAGCGTCAGACTCAACCTGGAGCGGCCGGAATCGCGCTGATCCCGGCCGCTTATGCGTTCTGCGGCTGGCGTCTATCAACCCAGCCCGACACCGCTGACGGCTGCGCCCGGCTTCCACTCGATCTCGACCTCGAGGCTGAACTCCTCGATCTCTCCCGTCTCGTCATGCTCCTCTTCAGCCTTGACCTCCAGCGTCACCTGATCGGGGATCGACAGCGACACCTCATCGGTGCCCTGCTGGAGGATCACCTCGCCCGAGTCGATCTTGTCCGCCAGTTCGCGCAGAAAGCTGCTCACCCGCTGGCGGTCGGCTGTCTCTTCGCTTGAGAAGATCACTGTCTCCTGACCCATTGTGCCCACTCCCGTTCTTCCCTGTCTCGTGTGCCTGCTCGTTACCGGGCCATGGCCGCCAGCGCCGCCTCAATCTCCTCGGCGATCTGCAGCCGCGTGGCCCCAAGGACATTCATGTCATACTCGTAGTCATTGACGCCCCGGACCAGCGTCTCCGCCAGTTCGCGCACGTGCTCCCGCGCGACCGCCGCGGCGTCGTTCGCCCCTTCTGCCTTAGCCTTCCGCGTGAGAACCTCCTCCAGGATTGTGAGGTACTCGTAGTCGTCAATGCCCTTCTTCATGAGCTTCAGGCGCAGGCAGGATAGCGGTTTCCCCGGACCATCCGGGTTCGGGTAGAGCATGATGGCCTGGCCGGCGTCGTAGTGGTAGAGGCCGGTGCCGTCACGCCCCACGGGGTAGGGCTCGGGCGTGATCTCCTCCCACGGATCGATGCCGCGGTAGAACGTGGTCTGCCAGAGTTGAGCCCCGCGAGCGCCATAGCGGGCCGCGCCCCAGAACCACATTCTGTGATGCTGCGGCGTGATCTCCAGGCTCGCAGGGATGTTGTACACCCAGATTTCGTCGCCCGCCGCCCGCCTCTCCTCGACGGACTCCACGTGGAAGTGAGGCAGGCTGAAGGGCACCGACCACGCCTTCACCACGCCCCAGAACGGGCGGTGGAAGGGGCTGGTAGTCTCCCAGACCTTGAGATCCGGATCGCCCTGCAGGGCCAGTTGCTGCAGTTCGACGACTTTGTCGAAGTAGTCGCTCTCCGGTTCGTCCCACAGGTAGAGGTAGGCTTTATCCAGCCAGCCACGCTCACGCAGATGCGCGCCGACCTGCCGCATGTAGTCGGGGAAGTAGCGATTGAATTCCTCCGAAAGCGGCTCCATCTCCAGCCATTTGCGGTGCTTCTCCCACCCGGCGCTGGTGCCGCCGCCGAACATCGGGCCGAGGAAGAACGCGTTGAAGCCAAGCTCGTCGATCACCCACGCGATCCGCTCGTCCATCGCAGTGAAGTCGCAGACCACGCGGCCATCCTCTATCTTCGCCAGCGCCTCCACCGTCGCCCCATGGCCTCGCACACCATGCTCGTGGAGAACGCGGCAGATGTCCCTCTCGATCTCCATCAGCGGGCGGTCGTCCCACGGTCTGAAGGACTGGGGGCTGAATGTGATCAGGGTGCGGAAGGTCGGGTCCTCGGGCAGCTCAAAGTCGAAGACGTGCAGCGAGACCGGCGCCGAGGCGATGCGCCCGTCACCGGCCATGATCGCGATCTCCCCGCGGTAGTCACCCGCGGGTGCGTCGCGCGGCACGGTGATCCCGACGCAAAAGACCGTGTTCTGCTCCGCCGGCGCGGGGGTCGGCGCCGCAATGAGCAGCGGGTCCGGCGTTAGCCCCAGCCGCGTCCGTTCGCGATGCGCGGTCTTGATGTTCGCCTGCCCCACCGGCCACCACTCGACCGCCTCGGGAGCGATCGTCCCGGCACCGGTAAACTCAGTCGGCGCCAAACTGATCGCGTCGAGGTCCGCAGATGGCAGCAGCGCCACCTGGAAGAACTCCTGCTCCCCACGCGCGGCATGAAGCTGCCAACTTTCCGCCGGCTTCGCCCACTCGGGCATGCCATCGGGTGCGTAGATGCGTGCCGCCAGCGTGTCCGCCCAGACCGTCAGCCCGTCGCTCTGCTCGAGGACGACGGCCGTTTCCGAGATCCCCGCGGCCTTCCGCAGCCGCTCCTCATAGATGGCGTGGATCTCCGCCGGGAACTGCTCCTCGTAGATGGCGATGTCGTCAAACCACGCGAGCGCCTCGCCGCCGCCCATGTCGTGTGTGGTGAGCACCGGCGCCAGCGAGGTCTCCTCGGCCGTGGTGGTGTACTCGCTCAGGTGCAGCGTCCAGTCCGCTGTGCCGATCTGGTCGCCTCCAGTCAGCACGCGCTGAGCGTCGTTCGTCTGCAGCCACAGGTATGCCCGCGCGCGCTCCATCGCCTCAGTCCGGCACCACCATGCGACCATGTACCGCGTCTCGGGCTTCACCGATATTGCCGCGGTGCGGAAGGTCACGAACGAGCCCGGATTGATCGTCAGGTGCGCGCTGTGCTGGCCGGAATGTGCCACCTCGCGCTCCAGCAGCACGTTCGCCCCGGGTTTGCCGAACTCGCCGCCTGACCACCCCTGCGGGATGCCCTCCGCGTTGATCTCCTCGAAGCCGGGATTCGGCACCAGGTTCTGCGGCTCCTGGGCATGCGATGCGACCGCGATCACGATAGCCACGACGATCAACGCGATACGCACGGCGGGCCACTCCCTTGTTCTGACGCTTGTTCTGTCGGCCGATGATACACGGCCCGGGCCTCGCTTACTGCGCAAGCGGTGACCCGGGCGGCGTGAGTGCGGTCAATCTCGGTGACCTTCGGCTCAGACTTTGAAGCTCTTGAGGAAGTCCACCGCGGTCTGAATGTCCGCCACGGGGTTCTCCCCCACCTCGCGCTCGATGGCGAAGTAGCCATCGTAGCCGTGGTCGTCGTGCAGCTTGGAGATGAAGGCGTCCCAGTCCACCCAGCCGGTGCCGAAGGCGACCTCCTGGCGCTCGCCATTGTCATGCACCAGCGCGTCCTTGGCGTGGACATGCACGACCCACTGGCCGACCATGTCGAGGCCCTCAACGGGCTGGAAGAGGTCCATCCACTTCTGCTTGTCATACTCCTCACCGGCGTCCTTGGCGTAGCGTGCGGGCCAGAGGATCAGGTTCGCCGGGTCCCAGTTGATGCGGATGACATCGGAGCCGACGGTCTCGATCAGCCGCTTGAGCACGTAGGGCGGCTCAGGGCCGGTCTCGATCGCGAGGCAGGCGCCGATGCGCTCGCCCATCTTCGCGATCTCCTCGTGATGCCGGACGTGGTTGGCCCAGCCGGGGTCATTGACGTCCTCGGGCATGATGCCCACGTGGCCCTGCCAGATGCCGCACTCGAGGTCGGCGGCGAGTTCGAGTACCCGCTCGGCCTGCGCGAGCGCCTCCGTGCAGTCGTCATCCTCGAGGTGGACGCCGCCGCCCCAGGCGGAGACTGCGGAGATCTCCAGGCCGAGTGAGTCGAGGTGCTTGAGCAGGTCCTTGCGATCCTGCTTTGACATGTTCTCCGGTGCGAACTGCCCGCCACCGACGCCAAGATGGACGCCGGTGACGCCCATCTCGGCGATCTTCTCAAGCCCCTCGTAGGGCTCCATGCGCAGGCTGCTGAGCATGACGGCTATCTTCAGGTCGGCCATGATACGCCTCCAGTCATCGTGTTCGGATTGCAGCGCGCATGGTTTCGCCGGAGACGCCGCCGGACCTCCCAGACACGCCAACGGCCACGGCATCCATCGCCGTGGCCGTTGCTCGTCTGTACGTAGGACTTCGCTCTGCTTGCGCTACAGTACCGGCAGGTACTCGTCAAGCTCCCAGCTTGTCACCTGCTGGCGGTACTTGTCCACCTCGATGCGCTTGTTCTCAAGCAGCTTCTCCAGCAACTGATCGCCCAGCGCGCGGCGTAGCACGTCGCTGTTCTCCGCCTCCGTGATCGCTTCTCCAAGGCTGCCTGGAAGGGAGTCGATGCCGCGTGCGGCGCGCTCTTCGGGCTCCATCTCGTAGACGTTGTCCTCCACGGGGTCAGAGACCTCATACTCATTCTCAATGCCCTCAAGGCCGGCGGCAAGCATGGCGGCGAAGGCGAGATATGGATTGGCAGCCGGGTCGGGGGCACGGTACTCGATGCGCGTCGCCTTCTCCTGGCCGGGGGCATAGCCCGGCACGCGGATAAGGTCCGACCGGTTGCGCATCGCCCACGAGAGGTAGACCGGCGCCTCGTAGCCCGGCACCAGGCGCTTGTACGAGTTCACCCACTGGTTGGTCACCAAGGTGATCTCGCGCCCGTGCCTCAGCAGGCCGGCGATGTAGCGCTTGCAGTCGATGGAAAGCCCGCCCGGTTCGTTGGCGTCGAAGAATATGTTCCTGTCGCCGCGGAAGAGCGACTGATGCACGTGCATGCCGGAGCCGTTCTGATC
>LSQX01095020.1_pt1 | contig 17590 bp, 14 predicted proteins | sample 654561 | NCBI WGS metagenome assembly LSQX01 (sample SAMN04489861, study PRJNA283612) | anaerobic digester metagenome | isolation source: 4 biogas reactors fed with cattle manure at either 37C or 55C with and... | place: Denmark: Kongens Lyngby | collected 2014
GTGCGAAAGATTCTTGACACTACCCGCGCCGAGGATCTCGCCTGTGATGCCGAAAGCTGTTTTCGGTCCTTCGTCGATCATCTGCAGCAGAAGTTCTTTTTTCGCAGCGTGATACCCGCGTATTTCGCCGATGCGTTCCTGCGCACCGTCGAAGGAGATGCCATGTCCCGGATGGATGGAGGCAACCGGCAGGCGCTCGATGGCGGCAAGTGATTCCAGATAGCTCGCCAGAGGCTGAAATGATTCGTCATAGATGTTGGGGCTCAGGCTGGGCGGAATGTAGGGCAAAATGTGATCGCCGGCCAAAAGCAGGCCTTCGTCGCGGAAAAAAAAGCAGACATGGCCGTCTGCGTGCCCCGGCGTAAAAACCGCCTCAAATAACCTGCTGCCGAAGCTGCGTACTTCACCGTCGTACAGAAAATCGGTCGCTGCAAAAGGCTCAATCCGTGAGCGCATATCCTCTATTTCTTCGATGATGGCCGCCACATCACGGTCGGGCACTCCCTGCCTGCTGTAAAATTTTTCCGCCTGTTCGATGAGGGAATCCCCTTGTTGAAAATGTTCATGAACCAGGTTTGCTGCCTCAGAAAGGTACAGACGGGCATTTGACTTCTCCTGGATAATGCCCGTCATACCGCAGTGATCGGTGTGCACATGGGTCAGGTAAATGTCGGTGACGTTCTGGACCAACCGCCCGATGCTTTGCAGATCCTTTTCCAGCCGCTCATAAGCTCCCGTCATGTGCATACCTGTATCGAACAGAGCGACGTCAGGTCCGTCCGTAAGCGCGTAGGCGTGAACGTGGCGCAGCCTGAAAGGCATGGGAAGCGTAATGCGGTAGAGATTTTCAGAAATTTTCGTGATCATTCAGATTGATATATCATTTACGGGCGCAATCCCCGCAGAGTGTGTTTTTAAGGACGTATCCCTTGTCTTTTTTTCTCTACGCCGGCTTGCGGAAGACCACCTGTATATCTCCGATGGCCCTTTCGCGAAACCCCGCCTCGCAGGTGGCCAGATAATAAACCCATTTACGCCGGAAGACATCGTCAAACCCCAGTTCTCTGATTTTATCTACATTGTTCAGAAATTTTTCCCGCCAGTCTTTGAGCGTCCGTGCGTAGTGAATGCCGATATCTTCGAGCTGCTCCATCAAAAGCCCCGTGTTTTTTGTCACGGCGGAAGACAGGGCCGTCACCGAGGGCAGATGTCCGCCCGGGAATATGTATTTTTTTATCCAATCCGACTTGTGCCGGTAAGTTTCGTAGCTCTGGTCGGGAATGGTGATGACCTGAATCACCAGCCTGCCTGCCGGTTTGAGCAACTGGTCGCATGTTTTGAAAAATGTGCCCAGGTAGCGGTGGCCGACAGCTTCGAGCATTTCAATGGATACGATTTTATCGAACAGGCCTGTGACGCGGCGGTAGTCCTGGAAGAGAATGGTTATTTTATCATCGAGGCCCGCTTGCTTTACCCGCTGGCGCGCCAGTTCATATTGCTCGGAAGAAACAGTGATGCCCGTGATGTGGCAGCCGGTTGTTTTTACCGCTTCGAGGGCAAAGCCCCCCCAGCCACAGCCGATTTCCAGAACATTGTCCGATGAGGTGATGCCGGCCTTTTCGATAATCCTGTGGATCTTGCCCAGTTGCGCCTCTTCGCAGGTATTGTCCTTCGTTTGATAAAAGCCGCATGAGTACAGCATGGTCGGGTCGAGAAATGTTTTGAAAAAATCATTGTTCAGATCATAGTGCTCGCCGATATTTTTGCGCGATCCAATAATTGTGTTGGCCCGCAGCGCGTGCATCAGCCGGTCCTTCTGCAGCATCAGCCATGCCGTGACCAGATGCCCGTCGGCCAGCGCCTGCCTGTTTTTAATTAAAACACTAAACAGCCGGGGGATGTCGTCCGTATCCCACACGCCCTTCATGTATGCCTCGCCGAGACCGATGTCGCCCCCGAGGACGGCTTCCTTAAAAAACCCGTGATCGTTGATGGTCATCCGGGCCTGAAGCTGGGAGTTTCTGTCGCCGAAATGACGCTCGCTGCCATCCGGAAATCGGCAGGTAAGCCCGCCTTTCTCTATTTTCTCAAAAAGATTGATCACCACGTTTGTGCATGCTCGCTCAAAGAATGTCGGTTTCCGGCCGACGGATATCTGATGTTTTTCCTTGTTCATGACGCATCTCCTTTCATGAAGTTTAAATAGCTAACAAAAAAACGGATTCGGGGCAATGCGAATTTAACCATGTCAACTTGCGACTCGTAGTTTATGGTGGATGGAAATGTTCTTTACTCCCGAAGCATGGCGCTACTGGATGCGGACTGTCGAGAGACGGCGGGTGGTCGGTTAAAAACGATATAATTCAATAATATAGGCGGTAATCAGGCCGGCGCCGGTAACAAAGTGGACCTTGATCATGGCCAGGTTGGCAGGCGCCAGGGCGAGAGGGTCGTTGAGATGACGGCGCATCACTACAAAGGATTTAAAGGCAAAAGGCAGGCTTGCCAGGCCCAAAAGAGCGAGGGGGGGTAAAAGGCCGGCCAATGCCGCCACAACCAGTGTGCCATAGGCGGCGGCCAGGCCCGCGGCATACAAAACCGCGCCTGTGCGCCTGCCGAAGCGCGCAACCAGATTCAGCTTGCCGCCCCGGCGATCCGCCTCATAGTCGGGAATTTCATTGATAACGATCATCGACCACATCATGAATCCGGGCACCAGCGACGCGACCAGCGGCTCGGCGGCGAATGTACCCGCTTGGACAAAATACGCCCCCAGCACGATCACCGGCCCGAAGTTGATAAGCAGGGCCGCTTCGCCGAACCCGCGATAGCCGAAGCGCACGGGGGGTGCGGTGTAAAAGATGGACGAGGCCATGCCGAAGACTCCGACAGCGAAAACAGGCCAACCGCAGGCACAGGCCAGATACACGCCGATGAGCGCGGTCAAGGCAAAAAAAACTGCGGCCAGGCCAAGCATGTGTGTGTCTTTGACGAGACCTTCCGTCAGGACGCCGCTGCCGCCGGTGAAAAAATTTTTTTCTCCTCCCTTTTTCAGGTCCACCGCATGGCGGTAGTCTAAAACGTCATCTACGAGATTGAGCCCCAGATGGTTGAGGGCAACGCCTATGACGACGAGTGCAAAATGAGGCAGATGCAGGTTGTATCCGTGTACCCCGGCGATCAAGCCACCTAAAAAAGCGGGAATGATGCTCGGCAGGACAAAGTGCAGACGCAGCGCGCGGCCCCATATTTTCCATGCCCGTGTGCCTGACTGTGCCGGCCGGACGGGTTCGGTCACCTGGTTAAATTTTTTGATTTTCATGGCCATAGCGGTCACGGGTGGAAGGTTTCGGGTCAAACCGGAAGGTCATGCGCTTAGCGCTTCTATTGTTTCCGGCCCTTGAGTATTTCAAGAATTTTGTCGTGATACAGCCAGGCAAGAACAGAGACGATGAGGGCCGCTGCCGTGATAATGGCCAGAAGTACATACTGCTGCCTGTAGGCGATGTTCCCGCTGATAGACAGCATGGCCGTCCCGAAAAAGCGGCCGATGGTCGATACGACAATAAAGGTTGTTACAGGGATACGGCTGGCGCCCATGATGTAGCACAAATAGTCTTTCGGGAATCCCGGTATCAGAAAAAGCAGAAAAGAGACAACCAGGCCCTTGTGCTCCATGAAATGGTTGAACTTGTCGAAGACTTCTTTTCTGACCGCCCTTGCAAGAAGAGGCTTGCCGAAAAACCTGGCCAGCATGAAGGCGATCCAGGAGCCCAGTGTCAGGCCGATGGTGGAATAAAGAGTGCCGCAGACCGGGCCGTACAGATATCCCCCGATAAAGCCGCTGATCTCTCCGGGAATGAAGGCAATCACTACCTGGATTATCTGGATGCCGATAAACGCCAGCACGTCAAAACGCGATGCGCGGATATGATCGATGAGCCTGTTTTTGTTTGTAAATAAGAGATACAGGTCAAAATGAATAAAGGCGAATGCGACCAGGCCGACAAGTAGCGCAAGCAATATTATCCTGTATGCCAATTTTCCATTCATTGAAGACTCAGGGGATGATCATCAGTTTAGTTGTCGGTTTCCTATCTGAATAATTGTTTTTCGTCAATTTTTTTTCCGTATCTTTGCCCACATGCCGCATGCCTTGCCCGGCCGCGGGCGGCGCGCCTTCTTCCGCAAAATGGTTGACTAAAAATACCGGATATGCAAGGAGAGCGCATTGCCGAAAACAACAGATCATGCCGGATGCACCCGGTCCGGCAGGCGAAGGGGGACGATATGTCAAAAGTGCCGCAGAAGCTGGACAGGAAAAAATCTGATGTTTATAAAGACGCGCCGATCGCGAAATTTGGTCAGAGGAAACCTGATTTTTCGACAATGGGACGCAAGATTAAAAACCCGCATAAGCAATTTCGCGAAGTGGTCTGCGTGGAAGCCTGCCGGACTCCCTACGGACGCGCCGGCGGCGCTCTGAAGGATTTTTCGGCGATGGATCTGGGAGCACTGGCCATCAAGGAGGTGCTGCGCCGCACCGAAGGAAAGGTGAAGCCGGCTGATGTAGATTACATTTTCATGGGGCAGGTGGTGCCTGCCGGCTGCGGGCAGATACCTGGTCGTCAGGCGACGATTCTGGCGGGTGTGCCGGAACACGTCCCTTCCATCACCGTCAACAAAGTCTGCTCCTCCGGGATTAAAACTGTTGATCTGGCCTTTCAGATGATCCTTCTGGGGCGTGCGGAAATCTGCATCGCGGGCGGTCAGGAAAGCATGAGCAACTGCCCTTTTGTCCTGCCCGACATGCGCTGGGGAGCGAAGATGGCTCTGCCCAACGGCCGCGTAGTGGACTCGATGGTATATGACGGGCTGTGGGACGCTTTTTACAACAGACATATGGCGATTCACGGCTCCGAGGTGGCCGACGAGTTCGGCTTCAGCAGACAGGAGCAGGATGACTGGGCTTGCAACTCGCAGATGAATGCAGCCAAAGCAATGAGCGAGGGCAGGCTCGACGATGAAATCTTTCCCGTGGAGGTCAGGCAGGGCAAAAAGATATTTGTCATGGACAAAGACGAAGGACCGCGGCCGGACACAACGCTGGAGGGCCTGGCCAAACTGCCGCCTGTCTTCGGGCATACCAGCACGGTTACCGGCAAACCCGGTTCGGTCACGGCGGGAAACGCCCCCGGTGTCAACGACGGAGGCGATGTCTGCCTGATCATGAGCCGCGCCAAAGCAGACGAACTGGGCTTGAAGCCGATTTTCACCATTGTGGACTACGCGGAGGTGTCGCAGCCGACCAAGGACATTGCCACCGTGCCGGGGCTGGCGATCAAAAAAGTGCTGGAGCAAAACGATATGACGCTCGACCAGATGGACCTCATCGAGGTCAACGAAGCTTTTGCCGCAGTGGCGCTGGTGAGCTGCCGTTCCATCCTGGGCATGAACAGCAAGGAGATGTTTGAAAAAGTCAATGTCAACGGCAGCGCCGTGGCCTATGGCCATCCCATCGGCGCCACCGGCGCGCGCATACTGATGACGCTGGGCTACGAGCTCAAAAGGCGCGGCGGCGGCTGGGGTGTCTGCGGGATCTGCTCGGGTCACGCCCAGGGAGACGCCATGCTGATCCGTGTGGATTAAAAGCCGTTGCTTTTTGACGGACGACGTATTAATTTAATCGGAAATCTCCGGGGCGGGTCGGCTTATGACGAAAAAAGATAAATCAAAAGCGGGAATGATTGTCATTTGCGCTCTGACGCTGGCGGCGCTTGTCGCGGTTGTTTACTGGTTCCAGCACAAAACGGTTGTAATCGGCCCCTACACGGTCGTCTATTACAAAAACCGCTGTTCGGTTGACCCGGAAAATATCTCCGCTAGCCTGGAGTCTTTGCAGACGATCCCCTGTCTGATCCGCATCAACTGGCAAGAGCCGATGTCGTCGGACATCCTGCAGGAATACTGTTACCGGCCGGGGAAGGACATCGAGAAAACGCGTCTTATCCACAGGAAAAACTAGACGGTGCCCATGTTTACGTCAATGGCGGGCATATTCGTTTCATCTTTCGTCATCGCCCTTTCCGGCGCGCTGATGCCCGGGCCGCTTCTGACGGCGACCATCAGCGAAAGCTCGCAGCGCGGCTTTGCCGCCGGGCCTCTGATGATTGCCGGCCATGCGCTGCTGGAGCTTTTTCTGGTCATAATCCTGCTTCTGGGGCTCGCGCCTTTTTTCCAGTTACCGGTCGTTTTTGTCGTATGTGCTCTAGCCGGGTCTGCAATCCTTTTCTGGATGGCTTTCGGGATGTTGCGCAATGTTCCGAAGCTCAGCCTTTCGTCGGCCGCCGGACAGGGCAGGCTCAGCCATCCGGTTTTAAGCGGCATCATCATGAGCGTCTCGAACCCCTACTGGATAATCTGGTGGGCGACCATCGGCATCGGCTATATTCTCTATTCGTGGCAGTTCGGTGTTTGGGGCGTGATTTTCTTCTTCACGGGGCATATCCTGGCTGATCTGGCCTGGTATTCCTCGGTTGCCGCCGCGGTCGCGTCAGGCAGGCGCTTTCTTACCGACCGGCTTTACCGGGGCCTTATCGCCGTGTGCGGTGTCTTTCTGGTTGTGTTCGCGGGCTACTTCGCTTACGCGGGATTTGATAAACTCAAGAGCATCATTTCATAAACCGGTTCCGGTCAGGCCGATGATCTCTTTATGGTAGGGGATGTCGGTTACAGACTTTATGTAATGTATAAAAAATACCTTCTGTCCTATTTTAGCAGGACATTCACTTCCTCTTCCTGAGGCAGCAGCTCAAAGGTGTTGCGCACTTCTTTGGGGATCGAACGCAGTGTGCCTTTCTGCGCGTCCACGAACACCCAGTCTGTTTCTCCCTCTGCCAGAAGCGCTTTATCCGCCGGGCGAACGATGCGGTATTTGCGTAAAGACAGCACGCGGCGGTAATTGGAAACCCATGTTATCACGGCGACGCGATCACCGGCAAAAGCAGGCTTCAGATACTCTATTTTATGTGTGCGGATCACCCAGGTGGCGCCGGCCGCGTTGGTGGCGGCGGTGCAGCCCGTCTCATCCGAGTGGCGCATGGCCGCATCCTGCATCCAGCGCAGGTACTCCACATTGTTGACATGCCCGTTTTGGTCTTCCGCCTCTTCGGGGACGGTCAGCTCATAGCGAAATATTTGCATCATACATGCCTGTATTATGATTTCGTATATTCGGACTGCGCGAAAGAGCGGCCCCCTTTGCGGCCGCGCGTTGAAATATCTTAATTTCTGTCCGGCAATCTGGCGCGCAGTATATGGAGAAGCCTGAAGGCTGTCAATTAAATTGTCCGTCAGGCCCGTTTGACGGACAACCCGAAGGCGAAAATGCCCCTCCCTTTCTATTGACATAAATCGTCATCTTGCCTATGTTTTATGCATCTGAAAAAGGCGGGCAGGCGATGAGCGCAGAAAGAATAAAATCACAGGAAGATGTTGCCGAAAAAGAGCGGCAGGAAACGAAAGAACCTTCGCTTTACCGCGTGATTCTGCTCAACGACGACTACACCACGATGGACTTTGTCGTTTACATTTTAGAGACAGTGTTTCACAAACACCCGGCGGAGGCGACACGGATCATGCTGGATGTTCACAAAAGGGGGGCGGGTGTTTGCGGTGTTTACACGCGCGAGATCGCTGAAACAAAGGTGGAGCAGGTCCACGCGATGGCGGCGGACCGGGAATTTCCGCTTCAATGCACAATGGAGAGAGAATGATCAACAAAGAATTGAGCCTGGTGCTCGACGCGATCATGCGGGATGCGGCCAGACGCCGCCATGAGTACCTGACCGCTGAACATATACTGTTTGCGCTCGTCCATGACGAGGCAGGCATGGACATTATTGCCGGCTGCGGCGGCGACGTTCTTGCGATCAGGGAAGAACTGGAAGCATTTTTTGCTAAAAACATTCCCGTGCTGCCGCCGGGCGAGGACGCGCGTCCCGAGCCCGCCATTGGTTTCCAGAGGGTTATCCAGCGGTCTGTCAATCATGTTCATTCCGCCGAGAAAGCTCAGGTCGAAGCGGGCGACCTTCTGGCCGCGCTCTACGGCGAGGCGGATTCCTTCGCCGTGAGTTTTCTGGAAAAGGAGGGCATCTCGCGCCTCGATGTTTTGCACTACATATCTCACGGCGGGGCGGGCTATGATGAGGATGAGGCCGGCAGTTTCACGCAGGACGAGTCCCGGCGGGAAGAGGCGCCCCAGGCTGCGGAGCCGAAAAGGCCCGTATCGAAAGACCCTCTGAAGCTCTACGCGGTCAACCTAAACGAAAAGGCGGCGCACGGGGAGATCGACCCGCTCGTTGGCCGGGCATCGGAGCTTGAGCGCACCATCCAGGTGCTGTGCCGGCGCCGGAAAAACAATATCGTGTTCGTCGGCGAGCCGGGCGTGGGCAAGACCGCTCTGGTAGAGGGACTGGCTTTACACATCCATCAGGAGAAGGTGCCGGAACTGATCGCGGACACGCAGATTTACGCGCTCGATATGGGTGCGCTGCTGGCCGGCACGAAATACCGGGGTGATTTCGAAGCCAGGCTCAAAGCCACGCTCAAAGAACTGGAAAAGATCCCCGGCGTGATCCTTTTCATCGATGAAATCCACACAGTGGTCGGTGCGGGAGCGACCAGCGGCGGCTCAATGGACGCATCAAACATACTGAAGCCGGCGCTCAACTCCGGCAGGCTGCGCTGTATCGGCGCGACCACCTATGAGGAATTCAAAAACAACTTCGATAAAGACCGCGCCCTGTCGAGGCGTTTCCAGAAAATAGAACTGCAGGAGCCGACGGTCGATGAAACCATTGACATCCTCAAGGGACTGCGTCCCTACTATCAGGACTTTCACGCGGTTAAATATACAGACGGGGCAATCCGGGCCGCGGCGGAGCTTTCCGCCAAATACATCAACGACAAATTCCTGCCGGACAAGGCCATTGACGTAATTGACGAGGCGGGTGCGACAAAAAAACTTACCGCGCGCGGCAAGGCGACGCCGGTGGTCGGTGCAAGAGAAATCGGAGCCATTGTTTCGCACATTGCCCGGATCCCTTCGACCAACATCTCCTCGTCTGACGCGGAAAAGCTCCAGGAGCTGGAAGCCCGCCTGAAGGAAGTCGTTTTCGGCCAGGACAGCGCCATCCATTCGCTTGTGTCCGCGATCAAAAGATCGCGCGCGGGGCTGGGTGCTCCCGAGCGACCGATCGGCTCATTCCTTTTTGCGGGGCCTACTGGCGTAGGTAAAACCGAGGTATCCAGGCAAATGGCGCACGTTCTGGGTGTGAAATTTGTCCGTTTCGACATGAGCGAATACATGGAGAAACATACCGTGTCGCGGCTCATCGGCGCGCCTCCCGGCTATGTCGGTTTTGACCAGGGCGGCCAGCTTACCGACGCGATCCGCAAACACCCATACTCGGTGCTGCTGCTTGATGAAATCGAAAAGGCCCATCCGGATGTTTTCAGCATCCTGCTGCAGGTGATGGACTATTCCACGCTCACGGACAACAACGGAAAGAAGGCGGATTTCCGCAATGTCATTCTGATTATGACCACCAACGCCGGCGCCAGGGAAATGGACAGAGCCTCCATCGGCTTCGGCGATCGCGACGACGACGCCAGGTCGAAAGGATCGGAAGCGATAAAAAAACTCTTCAATCCGGAATTTCGTAATCGCCTCGATGCGATGGTGACCTTCAACCCGCTGGGGCCCGCTGTTATGAAAAAAGTGGTGGACAAGTTTTTGGGGGATCTCGGCCGGCAGCTCGGCGCCAAAAAAGTGAAAATCAATGTCACCGATGCGGTGCGCAAGTGGCTGGCCGAGAAGGGCTATGATGACAAATTCGGGGCCCGGCCGCTCGGGAGGCTTATCCAGACGGAAATCAAAGATGCACTTTCCGAGGAGCTGCTTTTCGGAAGGCTGAAAAAGGGCGGCAGCGTCACGGCGCGCCTGAAAGATGGCAAGATCGAATTCGACTACACCCAATAAAGCAGGGGTTTTGTCTGTCTGCATTGGCCTTGGCCGTCAGTCGCGCCGTAATGAAACCGCACGTCCGCGGAGGCGGCATCACTGGAACAATGTTTTGCCGGGCACTCGTCTGCCGGTGCAACAAACGTAAGGGAATGCTGTGGATTTAGTGTAGCCATGCCTGTTTACCGATTGAGCAAAAGACTTGCCTTTCCCTCACCGGAAATGGCCGGCGAAGGCGGCCTGCTGGCCGCAGGCGGCGACCTGAGCGTGCAAAGGCTCGTACTGGCCTATTCCATGGGAATTTTTCCCTGGTATTCAGAGGGCTACCCTATTCTCTGGTGGTCGCCCGACCCGCGCCTGATACTTGTTCCGGACGAGATTAAAGTTTCCAAAACCCTGCGGCAGACCATCCGGCAGGGCCGGTTTCGCGTGACCGTCAACGAGGCCTTTGAAGACGTGATCCGCAACTGCGCCACGGTTAAAAGAAAAGATGGGCAGGGTACATGGATTACACAGGAAATGATCCGGGCCTACATCCGACTGCATAAGGCAGGCTATGCCCACTCCGTCGAGTCATGGGACGGCAACGAACTTGCCGGCGGCCTTTACGGCGTGATGATGGGGAGGGCTTTTTTCGGAGAGTCGATGTTTACCAAAAAGAGCGACGCGTCCAAAGTCGCCCTGGTGGTTTATGCAACCGAACTTGCGCGCAACGGCTTCGAATTCATTGACTGCCAGGTGACCACAAAACATATGAAAAGTTTCGGCGCGCAAGAAATTTCCCGTGCTGAATTTATGAAGCGCCTGGAAAAAGCGCTCAAAGGCGTCGGAGCCGGTGCATAACCGCCTGTCATATCCAGCAGGCCAATGTTTAAAGTGTCGATTACGGTGTTGATGGCCGGTAAAGAAAAAACAATAGAAGCCGGGAATCGAAAACGATCGGGTGAACTGACTTTGAATCTTGAAATAGCTATTGACAATTTCGGCCTATAAATACATTTGTACATGAAAGGCGATGAAGTTCGCCTGAACCGTCCAGATGGACTGAACTGATAGCTTCTACTCCCCTGGGGAGGTGGAAGTTTTTTTATGGTACAGCCCGATGTTGATTTAAAGAATTCAGGTTTTCACCATGCATAAAATAACCTTCCCATCAAGGATAGTTGACGGCGATAAGTCTGAGAAAAGCGTTTTACAACCGTCGAGCGGAGAAATTCATTATCTGTGGTGCTATATGCAAGGCAGTATCATGAATCTCGATGTGCGTTTGTGGTTGCATGATGCCTGGGGATTTTGCGAACGTCATGCCTGGCTCGCCTTAATGGTCGAAACTTCTTTCAGACGTACGTTTTTGATGGGGCCGGCTATGCTCTATGAAGATATTCTGGGTCTTGCCGTAAAGCAAATGAATCTATGGGGGCCGATGAAACACTCGAGGAGGCTTACAGGCCTTCGCGAAAAAAGAACATGCCTGATCTGTGACATGGGCTGGGAGCATGTTCATTCTTCCATTCCCGAAGAGCGCCTGAATCGCGGCAATGACGCAAGCCATCTGAAGCGTTTCGCATTAAAGACGAAAGCATTCTGGGATAAAATGGTCTGCGGCATTTGCAATGGCACTCAAGACGGACCTCGTTGCAGAATTCACCTGCTTGAAGATGCGTCAAGCGGTCAATCTGTTGATTTCGAGAGACAGCGCGACATGATAAGTTATATGCATAAACATATTTCGATCTATTCCGAAGGCTTCCGGTGGGAAAGGCGTGGAACGTCAACGCTAGAAGATGCAGCGGCGCTCATTGCGGCGGTAGGGTGGTGCAGCGGCTGGAAGCCGCTTCTTGCTCTTATGGCTTTGGAACGTTGAAAACCCACACCGGCACCTTTGTGTCTATCTGAAGGCGATGATTTTTTTAATCAATGAAAACACCACACGGCCCCATTGCAAGAACCGTGTGGTTTTTTGTAAAAGGGTCATTTATGGGGCAGATTTTGAAACATCAGTTAATCTTCCAGTACCTTAATAACATTGCCCGTCTTGCAAGAGATTTTTGGATGGCTGGCAATCACCTTCGTTGCATAAGCATTTTGAATGTACGCCCGTCGGGGGCGTTCTCCGAGTGAACTTTCTTCATTAAAGGCTTCGTCTGACATAATGGCATGACGATATTTCAGGCGCTTTAGCCAAAGCATTGTTCGCGCCCAGCGCAACACTCATCATGGAGTCGGGGATTATCGGTTTCCAGCCGACGATGCCCATGGAGAATGTGGCGGACTGTACGGCCTTTCGAGGATTTTCCTGTTCCACGGATCTGTTTTCGACTTTCACCATGACCTACCGTGGTTTTGTAGATGTTTGTTTTCTGGGCGTAGCCCAAGTGGACAAATACGGTAACCTCAATACTACCGTAATCGGCGACTATGATTATCCTGATGTACGCCTGCCGGGTTCAGGCGGCGCTGCGGACTTTATTTCCTATGCGAAAAGAACGGTTCTGACCCTGCGCGGCGGGCAGTTCGTGGACAAGCTTCCCTATGTTACCTCACCCGGCTATCTCGAAGGTGGCGACAGTCGCGAGAAATCATCTCATTTCACACCCGGCAGCGGCCCGAGCAAACTGATCAGTACCCAGGGGGTCTTTGAGTTTGATCCGATAACAAAAGAGATGTTTCTGTCCAGCGTTCATCCAGGGGTGGCGGTGGAGGCCATAAAAAAGAAAGTGCCGTGGGATTTGAAAGTGTCGCCAAATTTAAAGCAGACCCAGAGGCCGAAGGATGAAGAAATAGATTTTATCCGCCGATATTTCCCTGCGGAGCCAATCAGCAAAGCCCTGGTGCGGGAACTGAGTTTGGCCAATATGGCCAGAAAGTTGAGTACGTAAGGGGGAAAGAAATATTTTCCGCGGCGAAAGGATCATCAGAGGCCCCTTTTATTGCTTTGGTAATACCTGTGCCACCTTTTCGGCGGACATGGGTTTGTAGAAGTAGTATCCTTGGATTTCCGTGCATGAATTGTCTTTCAGGAAGGCCAGTTGCTGCCCGGTTTCCACACCTTCGGCCACTACCTTGAGACCGAGAGTCCGTCCCAGCTCCAAGATGATTTTGATAATTCCCTCATCCTTGATGTTTTGTCCTATCCCCCGGACGAATTGCATGTCGATTTTAATTCGGTCCACCGGCAGGTTTTTCAAGCGGCCGAGTGACGAATAATCCGTTCCGAAATCATCAATCGAAAGTGACACCCCCAAGGCCTTGAGGCTGTTCATCGTGCCGATTACATAGTCCTCATCGTGGCCCCCCAGGCTTTCCGTCACTTCCAGCTCCAGATAGCATGGTTTTAATCCTGTCTCGTGCAGCACTTTGCTGATGATATCTATGATGTTCGGATTGTAGAACTGCTGTACGGAAAGGTTTACTGATATCCTTGCGGGCTTCAGCCCCTGATTCTGCCACAGCATGCTCTGGCGGCACGCCGTCAAAAGCACCCACTCGCCGATGGAATGAATAAGGCTCGTTTTTTCGGCCAGGGGAATGAATCTCATCGGTGGTATGATTCCGCGGTGCGAATGTCTCCAGCGCAACAGGGCTTCCAGTCCGATGATTTCCAGGGTGTCGGGATTTACCTGCGGTTGATACTGCAGGAATAATTCATTTCTTTCGATTGCCCGGTACAGACTGTTGGTAAGCTCCATGTTCTCCAGAACTTCCTGTTTCATCTCTACCGAGCAGAAGGAGAATCTGTTTTTGCCCTTGCTTTTGGCCGCATACATGGCCATGTCCGCATGCTTGATGAGCTCATCCGGATTGTCGCCGTCAAACGGGAAGACGGCAATCCCCGCGCTTGCAGTAGTAAAAAACTCCTGCCCTTTTATGGTGATCGGCAGGTCGAAAATGTTCATGATTTTACGCGCGGACGTTTCGATATCTTTTATCGAGGGAATCTGAGGCAGCATGACGAGAAACTCATCTCCGCCGAAGCGCGCCACTGTGTCATACTCCCTCACGGAAGCGATGAGCCTTTTTCCTGTCTGGATGAGCATCTCATCCCCTCCGTCATGGCCGATCGTGTCGTTGACCGCTTTGAAAGAATCGAGATCGATGAAGATTATGCTGATGAGCTTCTTTGTGCGTGCAGCCAGACTGACGGCCTGCTTGAGCCGATCTGTCAGGAGCGCGCGGTTGGGCAGCCCGGTCAGTGCATCGTAATAGGCCAGATAGTTGATCTCTTTTTCGGATTTCACCTGACGCAGGGCGTCTGATAAAAGCCTGGCCAGCATCTGAATTATTTCCCGATGGTCCTGATCCCATCTGCGCGGTGTTTGCATGGCCTCAAAAGACAAGTATCTGTCTGTATCGTCGATGCCGGTCAGTTTCACGATGATCACAGAGGTGATGTTTTTATCCATCAGCAGTCTGTGCAAAGAATTTGACACGGCCGACGGGCTTTGCTTGTCGGGTATGTGCAGCCAGCCGGTTTCATCAATCAGTTCTTTGACCCCGGGAAGCTCCAGAATATTTGGCGGGCTTTTTCCCTCGGGCGCAAAGGCAACGCCGGGGGCGTACCACTGATCTGCACAAACCGGATGCCGACTGTCCCGAAAATACATGTAAAGAGCGGTGCGGTCCGCCTGAAAATGGTCTCCGCACTGCTTGAGCATGTCACTGATGAGACGGTCGATATTTTCCTGGCCTGCATCGACAAATTGAGCGGAGATGCCGGCCAGTAATTTCTGATGCCTGACCTGCTGTTCATTTTTTTCCAGACGGTCAAAGTAAATGCGGTTGATGTGAAAAGCGATCCAAATGAAGATGGCGAATATGCCTATACGGAAAAGATGGTTTGCGGTCCCTATCTTTACGCTTTGCTGCGGCATCGTTATCCAGATCCACAAAAGAGTGAAAAAAGTGGCGGCGCTGACCATGTACAGTAATCTTTTTTTCCGAAACAAGATGGACACCAGCACGAAAACGATGGGCAGGGCCCAGAAAACAGGATGGCTCTCAATGAAACTCAAGACAATGAAAGGGATCGACAAGGTTACCAGGGCGTTGAGCAGGTCTTCTTTGATGTCCTGGTCAATCCTGAATTTCTGAATAATCTGCAGAGCCGCCCCCAGGAAGATGAGCAAAAATGTGTGCGGCAGCGAACAGACAAAGCAGCTTTTGCTTATGAAATTTTCTATGGCAAAGTTCAAAAAAGCACCCAGAATATAGGCCATGGTTAAATACAGATAAAGCCGTGACTGACCGGCCTCGCTTAAGATCTGGCCTTCAGGCGGCACGGTGCTTTTCGTGGCAGGAGCCATCAAACCGTATTTGATGATGCAGTAGTACATCGCGGTAACAGGGATCAGTGTGATCAGGGGGGCCAGCTGGGGAAACTTGAAAGGGAAATAATAGTTGATTATAAATTCGGTGAGCGTTCCTGCCGCGATAGCTGCAGCATATGAAGCGAGGATGAGATAGGCCTGTTTTTTGATATTGCGCTCTTTTGACGACCAGCCCCAGTGGAAAAAAAGGCCGACGACCATCAGCGAAAACACAATGTAATAGACGTTGAACATCACATCCCAGCCGGAAGTCGGCCGGACATTCACCCAGCCGGCATACGTGTATTCCAGTACATATCTTTTTATGGCCAGTTTGCCGTAAAGGCTGAAAACAAACACATTTACGGCGGCGGGAAGGTAGATGAGCGCGTATATCCATTTTTTTCTGAAAAGATTCTGTTTTCCGGTAAGGCAAAGAGTGTAGTGAAGGAAAAAGCTGTACAAGGTGCCCCAGCCCAGCGCGGCCACCCGTCTCCAGGCTACGCTCACTTCATAGGAAGCCGCCGAGTTGGCCATGGAAAAAGAAAATGCCCAGACGCACATGATCAGGCACAGGCAGAGAAAAATCCGGTGTATGGTTGAGGTGGGGTTGAGCCTGATAACATAGAAGCCGAGCATGAAATAAATGACGACCGCGAGGAAAAACAGCACAGAAATTAAATAAGGTAATGACATGGATGATGAAATTCCTGCGGAAATTCATTTTAATACAAAAATACGACCCTGCAGACAAAAGCCGGCATCGTCCATTGCCGCCGCCGAGTGTATATTTTGTCTGTTATTTATAGAGAAAGGAGGCGTGCATGTCAAGGGAATCCGCCGGGCGCGCCGGCTGTGTGAAAAGGCCATGACTGTGCCCCGGGGGCGCGTCTTCTGGCCCGCTTCAGAATTTTGCGGCAGGGTTCGTACCAAAGCCTCCCTGAGCGATAGAGATATGGAGGCTGTACAGGCGGCCGCTATGATTTTCCGCACAAAAAATATTTTGGCTGTTTCGGAATTTACTACGGACAAATGATAATAACATCGAGGATTACATTGAGGGATGTTTTTAAAAAATCATCGACAATGTAGCTGAACCTGTGCTGTTGCACAGATTGCGCAAAACGATAAATTTCCATTTTATCCAGGTGCCTTTGTGCTAGGATACCGGCAAGGAGGGAAAAATGACGCAGGGAAAAAAGAAGCCTTCAGCGGCGTGTGCGTCGTGTGAGATACCCACGCATAGCCGGGTATGTATTTTTGAAAACGGTAAAGGCTCGAAGGGGTGCCCCACGCTCCTGCATGATGATATTCTCGAAGAACCACGCAGAGAATATGAGCGGCCGGAAATATTTGAATTTGCCCGAAACGCTTCCATACAGGAAGGCGACGGCTATGCCGACAAGAGCAACAACCCTTTTATTCTTGAGCCGACAAAAACCCGGATTGCGGAAATCTGTGAATTTGCCCGCAAGATGGGATATCGAAAACTGGGGCTGGCCTTCTGCATTGGCCTGGCCGGCGAGGCGGCCATTGTGGAAAGGATCTTCATAAACGAGGGGTTCGAGGTGGTCTCCGTTGTCTGCAAGGCAGGGCGAGCATTGAAGGAGGAGCTCAAGATCAATCCTGAGGATTATGTCATGCCTCCACTTAAGGAACCCATGTGCAATCCCATTTATCAGGCCCGCCTGCTCAACGCGGAAAAGACACAGTTAAATGTTGTGCTGGGGCTTTGCGTGGGACATGATTCCCTTTTCTTTAAATATGCGGATGCCTTTACCACTGTTTTGGCAGTGAAGGACAGAGTGACGGGACATAACCCGCTGGCCGCGATTTATCTGTCCGCTTCATATTACGGGAAACTGCTGCATAAAAGATAAAGCCGGCTCCATGAAAGACCCGACCGGCAGAAGCTCAGCAGGCTTCACCTTTTTCTCCACACATGAAAAATCGGATAATTTCCTGGTTTCGAGACGGCAAATTTGCCTGAAAACCATGTGTCGTGAAACCTGGGAATAGCTTGATGATTTAAAGATGTTGCGCATGTTTGGGTGCGCGCCGGAAGCGCCGGTTTGAAATGTTTCGACAGCCTCAGCGACCGGAGGGGGAAGGTTCAAGGAATAGCTCCTCTTTTGTACCCCGCGGGACGGGGCCGAGGGGGAGGATGGGAAGCCGAAGACACCAAGTCCACCCCCGCCGGCGTGGGACAGTATCGTCGTGCCGGTGAAAACCGGCATCCGTGCGCCCGGGAGCGGGCGCG
>LSQX01351237.1_pt1 | contig 17588 bp, 16 predicted proteins | sample 654561 | NCBI WGS metagenome assembly LSQX01 (sample SAMN04489861, study PRJNA283612) | anaerobic digester metagenome | isolation source: 4 biogas reactors fed with cattle manure at either 37C or 55C with and... | place: Denmark: Kongens Lyngby | collected 2014
ATGATCCCGGGCGAGCAAATCGTCGGTGACGACATTGCTTACTTCCGCAATATGAACGGAGAATTCCGGGCCGTTAACGTCGAGTTCGGGATGTTCGGGATCATTAAGGATGTCAACGCCGAGGATGACCCGGTGATTTTCGAGAATTTGAAAAAGAATCAGGAGGTAATCTTTTCCAATGTCCTGATGGGACCCGACGGGAACCCGTACTGGTTGGGCATGGGCGAGGAGGCTCCGAAGGAGGGGCGCAACCATTTCGGAGCTTGGCACGAAGGCGTCAAGGACGCCAAGGGCAATACGGTCGGAATCGCGCACGGGAACGCCCGCTACACGATGCGTCTGGATTATCTGGCCAACATCGACAAAGAGGGCTTTGAGGCCAAGGATGGTGTCAAGGTCGAAGGTATCCTTTATGGCGGACGCGACAGTGATATCTCCGTCCCGATCGAGGAGTCTCCGTCATGGAGAGACGGTATTCTTTTGAAGGCCGCGACGCTGGAGTCCGAGACGACGAGTGCCACGATCGGCGCGGAAGGTGTACGCAAGCCCAGCCCGATGGCAAACCTCGACTTTGTGTCTTATCCGCTAGGCCAATACACGATGAATAACATCAAGTTTGGCGAAGGCGTTAAGGAAACACCGAAGGTATTCAGTACGAACTACTTTATGCTCAGCGAAGAGGGAAAATTCATGACCAGTAAGCTCGCGAAGCGAGTTTGGCTGCACTGGGCGGAAGGTCGTATTCACGGAGAGTACGAGACATACGATACTCCGACGGGCAAGATCCCACACTACAAGGATCTCGTCGTTCTGTTCAAGAAGTACTTGAACGAAGACTTCAGCAAAGAGAAGTACACCTATCTGTTTACGTTTCGTTGCACGAAGTGGATCGAAAAGCTCGAGCGCACCAAGGCGTTTTACGAGAAGATGGATTCCAACACGCCGAAGGAAGTCTTTGATTACTGGAATGCCGAGATCGAACGAATCAAGGCCGCTCGCGAGAAGTACGGCGACCTGATCAAGCCGGGTGAATACATGGTCTAAGGGCCTTCGGCAGGACTTAGTCACGCATTATGAGATTTCCCCCATGCCGGTCATCGGATCCGGCATGGGGGTTATTATATCGGGCGATCCACGCTGTCACTTCCGGCGAAAGATGCACCGGATAGTCGAAAGTGAAGTGTTTACAGGTCAACAACATTCCGCCGTTCGGTCTTGACAGAAAGGGGGACGCAAACGATAATAGAAAGGCAGTTTTTCGATAGCTCCGGTTCAGCTGAATATTTAACGCATCATTGGCACCGGGCGTGAACGATTACCGTCATAAGCACCGATTTGGGGGCGTAGCTCAGCTGGGAGAGCGTACGGTTCGCATCCGTAAGGTCGAGAGTTCGATCCTCTTCGTCTCCACCACAAATGAAAAGGACATTTTCCCGGCGTTCGGACAGGTCCTCGAACCGCAAATGCGGCTCTGCGGAACTCCGGCGGAAAAATGTCCTTTTCTTGGTTCGATGGCGGCCAATTTGCACAAAAGCAGCCCCCAAACTGTATCCGACAGAATAAACGAGTTATTTCCGTAGTCTCCGCAGGCGAAGCCGAGAAGCGGCAAGGAAATACGAGGGGATCCGCTCCTATCCTCCCGAGGTAAGGTCATATCCGCGCTATCTTCGAATAGTGTCTTAAAGGATGACCCGGATACACTCGTCGATTTTTCGACAAGTCTCTTCAAAGGAGCAATTCTCCTCATAGACATAGGTCATCAGATTAAACATGACCGATCCGTAAATCAGGTTCACCGCCGTCCCGGTCGACAGGTCCTCCGGAAGGCGATCGAGCAGTTTCAACTCATCGATCTTCGAGGAGATATTCCCCATGAATCGGTAATCCGCCTTGATTAACTGACGGATCATTGGGTTACCGGACTTTAAACTGCTGAAAATCGATGAAAAAGCCACGCGCCATATCTTTTTACTGAAGAAGTTCAGACGCCGAATATTGCCGAGCACCATCGCGGAGATGACCTCTTCAGGGCTGTTCGATTCTTTAAGCGGCTGCGGCTCTTCCACAGACGTATCCACAAGCTCATCGGCCATCGCGAGTATGAAGATATCTTCCTTTGAATTGAAATAGTTGTACGCTGTTCCAAGGCCCACTCCCGCGGTCTTTGCGATCTTTTCGATGGTCGCCGATTCAAAACCTTCGGTCATGAATACTTCACGAGCCGCTTTGAGTATTTTTTCTCTGAGAATCGCTTTTGTTTCTTCCCGTTTTACCATATCGGAGACCTCCGGTTGATTCGGTTGCTTTTCGATTATACCTATAAATCAAACCTCGTCGCAACGAGGACATGTTGTTACTCTTCCTTTTCCGTCGTTTGCCCCAAACGGTACCCGCTTTCTTCCCACGCTTTTCTCATGACGGGATTTCTCTTAAGGTACGAGTCCCGAAACTGTTTGTCCACCCGATTGAAAGGGCACGAAAAATTAATGCATAACGCGCAAATATACTTCACCATAACAAACGCAAAGGCCAGAAGCGAAAACATCGTCATTACGGCAAGAAAGATCACGGAAATCCACAGCGTTTGACCATACACAGAAAGATTCTCAAAAAAGAACCAGATATTGTATCCCCATATCACACCGGGCATCGGGAGCAGAAAGAATACCGCGAGAATAATCATCAGCACTTTTTCTAAGCGATTCATCGGCTCCGGATGATAACGCCAGATTTTCAGCAATCCGTGATTCGCCAGACAATGAAGCACACGCCCCTCCTGCGCGTAGAAGGGACAGTGACTGCATAAAAATCTTGTCTCGGCCACTCCCAAGACAATCGGGAAAAAGATTATATACGTAACGGTAGGCCACCAGATCCCCTGAACGACCCAAACGATGACCGTGCCGAATAAGCACCCCAGCATTGCGGGCATAACGGTCATGATAAACAACCAAAGATCGGATGCGTTCCATCTGCAGTTCAGCCGGGCGCCAATACCGCAAGTCGAGCATTGTTCCTTTTCTTTCCATGTACATGAAGTATTATCGGGATTCATATTGCGCCTCCTGTTTTATGAATGCATTCATGAATTCATTCATATTATGCGAGTATGTTGATGGATTGTCAAGAAGAGCGCGACCTCCACAATCGAAAAGCCCCCTCCCCGAATTCGGACAGGTCCTCGGATTGCTCCGTGAGCAATCCTGCGGAACTCATTCGAGAAGGGGTTTTTCTTTGTTTGATAGCGGTCGATTTGCACACAGTACGTACCCCGACTTTTTTACGGGATAATAGCCTATTTCATGTTGGGGCAGTAAGTTATAATTTCGCGCATCTTTTTTCGAGGATACCCTTATAATTTCCGAAGCCTCCGCAGGTGAAGCCGAGGACCAGCGAGGAAATCACAAGGGTATCCGACCACTGCCGAAAGTGCGTATATGCAAAAAACGGTCTAACGACCGCTTTTTGTTTGAATTCTTGTCTCCGGACAATTCAGCAACTTTTATGTTACTTTCCTCTGCCCTTGGTGAATAAATTGACAATTGCAAGAACAATGATGGCTCCGCCGACAGCAACCAGGAAGCTCCAGATATTGAAACCGGTAATGCCGGTTGCACCGACCTGCGTCATAATAAATCCGCCCACAAATGCGCCGACGATTCCGATAACAATGTTCAGGATTAATCCCGAGCCATTCTTTTTCATGATCAAGCTGGCTACCCAACCGGCTAATCCGCCCATGACGATCCATGCGAGAACATCCAAAAATCCCATAATGTACCTCCTTGAAAAACCGTTCCTTTTCAAATGTGCATGATGTAATATCAAAATCTTTTGTTCCACTTTAATAATACATGCATTATCTACATAATACTAGACATTTTATAATATTAGTTTTTCGAAGAGATTTGAGATTTCCTCTTCTTGATAACGATCGGGCATTCAAAAGATCGGGTAACCCCACATATCTCCGGCAGAATCGCGTGCTTTTCTGCAAATTACGTTCACGAATTTCTCATCATTTTCCGGTTATAATAGAAACATAGATATCTGCCGTCGATTTCACATTGAGATTCGGAGGTGTCGTGTCATGAAAAAGTACGATCTGACCATTGTCGGCAGTGGTGCCGGGCTCATGATGGTCGAGCCGGCTCTGATGTCCGGACTGTCCGTTGCTTTTGTCGAAAAGAGCCGTTTCGGAGGGACCTGCCTCAACCGCGGCTGTATACCCTCCAAGATGCTTGTATATCCCGCCGATCTGATTCGAGAAGCCCGGCGCGCCGAAAAGGTCGGCGTTCGCATTGCCGTGCCGGAAATCGATTGGCCGGTGATCGCGTCCCGAATGTGGAGCAAGATCGCACACGGGGATCAGATCTCGGAAGGACTTGAAGGCGTCGAGGGCTTGGATGTGTACCGGGGAACCGGTGTATTTACCTCTCCGCAAACTATGAGCATTTCCGGCGAGCACTTTTCCGAGCCGGTCGAGTTTGAGTCTGATCGCTTTATTCTGGCACCCGGAGCAAGGACACTGGTTCCGCCGATCGAGGGACTCGCGGAAGCGGGCTATGTAACTGCGGAGAGCTTTTTCGGCGAGAAATTTCCGGGCGAACCTTGGAAGCGGCTGGTCGTCGTCGGAGGCGGCGCGATCGGTGCGGAGTTCGCGCATATTTTCTCTGCGTTCGGAACCGAGGTAACAGTCATTGAAATGCAACCGATGATCCTACCGACCGAGGAGGAGGAGATCCGCGTTTTTGTACAGGAGGAGTTCAGACGTGTCGGTATCAACGTTCTTTCCGGGCACAAATTGATCCGGGCCGGGACAGACGACGGCGGCAAATTCGCAATTGCCCGTCCGGTCACCGGCGGAGACGATATTCGGATCGATACGGACGAGATCTTCATCGCGGCGGGGCTCATGCCCAACAGCGATCTGGTCAATACCGATGCGGCCGGCGTCGCGACGGACGCGAGAGGTTGGATCATCACGGGCGATTATCTGGAAACCAATCAACCGCACATCTGGGCACTGGGTGATATCAACGGCAAATTTCAATTCCGCCACAAGGCGAACTACGAAGCAGAGATCCTGATGCGCAATCTTTTCGGATCGGATGAGAAAAAGAAGGCAAATTACGATTCCGTTCCTTGGGCGATATTCACTCATCCGCAGGTTGCGCACGTCGGTATGACCGAGAAAGAGGCGTTGGACAAGGGCTTACGTGTGTCTGTCGGACGCAACCGATACTCGAACGTCGCCGCGGGTTCCGCGATGGGATATTCGGAGAGTGATGCAGACGACGGACTGGTCAAGATCATTCTCGGCGAAGGCGGGAAACTCTTGGGTGCTCATGTCGCGGGGCCGCACGCCGCCATCTTGGTCCAACCGTTTGTTTATCTGATGAATACGGGATATATGTGTGAGGCAGAGGGCGAATTTAACCGCGCCCGCTTTTTGCGTGACGGAAGTGGCCCGATGCGAAATCTTTGCCGTCAACTCGGGACCGTCATGCCGATCATGAACTCGATGATCATTCACCCATCACTGAACGAACTGACGGCGTGGGCGCTCTCAATGATTCATCACCATGAGGATGAGGATTAATGGTATGGTCATTCGTAAACTTATCGAAAAGGACCTTCCCCCGGCCTTAGATCTTGTTTGGGCAGTGTTTTCGCATTTTGAGGCACCCGAATACACACAGGAAGGAATCGATGTTTTCCGTGATTTCATCGATTTGGAATCCATTCGGAGAATGGAGGAGGCCGGCGTTCTGCTTTTCTACGGTGCCTTTGAGAAAGATCGCATCGTCGGAGTAATCGCGGTTCGGGGACTGTCCCACATTTCTCTTCTGTTTGTTGATCCTGATTATCATCGGCGTGGAGTGGCGCGTGCTCTTTTTTCGGAGATACAACGTCTCGTTCGCGCGAATGATCTGAGCGAAATCACGGTCAACTCGTCACCTTTTGCAGTCGATTTCTATAAGAAGGTCGGGTTCCGTGCACTCTCTCCCGAACTGGAAAAACAGGGCATCCGTTATACGCCGATGTCCTTTTCCGTTCCGGCCAAATAAATACGGCCGCCCGAAGGCGGCCGCTTATTGTGTCAAAGCCATTGATTATACCGCATCACTCGCGGGGGTGTTTTGTTGCAATTCCCGCTCGCGCATTTTATCCTGACGCTTAAGCCATACCAGGGTATCCGCGAGACTCTTATTGATATCACGGGGTTTATACTGCAAGTCATTGTCCGCACGGCTGTGCGAGTACTTGGCGTTCGGATAAACCGTGAACACCGCGCATGTATCGATCGGCGCTTTTCTTTTCAACAGCCCATACCAGAATCGATTGATTTTCGCGGTTCTTTGCGCGACCCAAAGCGGAACGACCTTTTTGATCGGCGGATAACCGGTTATATCCTGAAGGCCGTCCAGAAAATCCTTCGCGCTGACATATCGGTTGGAGAGAATGTAGCAGGTTCCGGTATTGCCCTTTTCGGCTGCGGAGATCACTCCATGAGCAACATCTCGAACATCGGCAAAATCGTAGCCTCCGTTAATCACGGTCGTCAGATCACCGGATAAATACTCACGAATCATCTGAACGATTTCGGATTCGCCGTACTCATAGGGTCCGATAATTCCCGACGGATGTACGATGACGGCGTTCAAGCCGTTCAGGGTAACCTTGTTAAGAATATACTGAGTAGCTTCGGCCTTGGATTTCGCATAATCGCCCTGTACCAAATCCCGGTTGAAGTGCTCGATTTCGGCGATCTCCTCGCCGTTTCCCTTTTCCGGAATTGCGTGAGCGGATCCGATGTAAACCATCCTGGCCACCCGCTTCTTAACGCAGATATCGGTAACGTTCATCGTTCCCTGTACGTTGATCCGATGGATCATCGGATCGCGAAATTCCGTAACCAATCGCTTCTCGGCAGTATGAATTACGATGCTTTCACGAATGTTCCCGATATCAAAAAACTGTTTCATCGAATCCTTAACCAAAACATCCCCGAAAACAATGTCGACGGGCAAGCCATTAAGCGCGGTCATGTCACTCTCCAACGGAACCAAAACCCGTACTGAGTGCCCACGATCCAAAAGAAGACGCGTAATCGCGTTTCCGAGTTGACCGATTGCGTCGGTGACAAGATACTGTTGTTTCATACCATCGCCTCCAAATCCGGAAGAATAGAATTCGCATTTTTGAGAGTTCTATGTCTCTATTATGCAACGGGGAGACGGGCCAAAGATAGCCGAATTGAAAACATTACGACGTTTTATGTTATTAAATGTGAATAAACTGTAACGAAACATCAAGGAAGAAAGAGAAATGCCCGTAACTGCTTATTTATAAGGTTCTCTTAAGGTTTCCCGGGTATTTATTATTATCAAAGAAATGACAATTTATTGATATTATAGATTGAAAGAAACCGCATGTTCAAGATCAATCCGGGCTCACCTCCGGTTCCGAAGAATATGCCGGGGCGAATTACTCCTTTGCTCCTTAATGATTGCCGGATCATGTGCGGGTCCGGTCCCGAAGAACGCGAAACGCCTCCTCCGGATCGTTAACTTCAAGCACCAGGCTCTCCATCGGACACATACCGTCACCGGCTCGATTCATGATATAAGGAACCGATTGGCCAAATTCGAATGTCAAATGATACTCGGAAAGCAGAGACATTGCATGCTCGCTGATTGTATTCGCGAAAAGCCGCTCAACGCCGGCACGCACCAGAAGAAGTGCCGCCGCCTTTCCGATCACCTTATCGGCGACGCAAGCGCCGCGCAATGCATTTGTATCCGCCAAAACCAGTGCCATGATCGGGGCGATTCCGCGGTCATGAGAATCCATGATGCGTCCGTTCCGTACAGCGACAAAAGTCGCGTCGGTTTTATTGAGCCTGCGGACGGCCCTTTTTAAACAATCCATTCGTGAGTCCTCCTTTTTGAAGCGCGAAAATAATCGGGGGGATAATGACGATCTGGATGGCAATGCCGATGATCCCGAAAACGATCGCTGCCCACACCGATGCAGGATCCGCATTCTCCAGCCCGAAAAGCCGATTCATGGCAAGAAGGCTCAGCGCGTAAACGACTCGCCCCGCGAACATCGCGAGGATCAAGGAGATATACAGACCGATCAAACGCTCCGGATCGGTTACATCGGGCCGCGCCTCCGGTGTCGCGCGGCGTGGGAACCGAAAGCGGCAAAGGCCTAAGGCATGGTAAAGAAGACCCGCAACCAAACCATAAATGGCAAGTTCCGCAACCATGAACGGCATTCTGGCCGCCGGAGGCATTCCGGTCATCATCGAACTGATGATCGGAGTGATCGCGCCGATACCTGCTCCGAATACCGGCCCCAGAAGAAGGCCGGCGATCAGGACCGGAATGTGCATCGGAAGAAATGTCGCACCGGAGGTCGGACCGCCTGTCAGATGAAACACCTGCGGCAGGACGATGCCGATCGAAAGCAGAAGTCCCCCGAATGAAATTTTGCGAATCCATGCACGATTCTGCTCGGCACTTATTCGGTTATTCTTTTTGTCATGCATACTTTTCCTCCGGATCAGCCGGCATAGCTCCGATATTGTTTCATTCTGATTCAAATACCCTTCGATCAACGAATCGCATTTTCGATTTCTGCCTGAAGTGTCTTCAAATCCTCGATGATCGATAAGCCCTGAGGGCAAGCCGCTTCACATTGACCGCATTCGACACACCGGTCAGCCTTGGCATCGGCCGGGAGGGACTCATTCCACCACCAACGGGTATGCCCGACGTTTTCGAACATTCCGTATTCGTTCCAGATCTTGAAGTTCTCCGGTATATTGACGCCCGCCGGGCACGGCATGCAGTATTTACAGCCGGTACAGCCGTTTCGAATTCTATTCCGAAACATATCGGAAGCCTTCCGGATCGCGGAAAGCGCTTCTTCGTTCAGCGGTTCGAACTTCTCGAAAATGCTGCAGTTCTCCCGCACATGCTCCGGCGCGGACATCCCGCTCAAGACTACTTTGACATTCGGCAGGCTTCCGGCCCAACGCAGTGCCCAGGAAGAAGGAGATGCACCGGGATCCACTTCATTGAGAACCGAATAGATATCATCGGGCAAACGTGCCAGGGAGCCGCCCTTCACGGGCTCCATCACAATCACGGGGATTCCGAGGCTCGTCGCAAGCTCATAGCCTTTGATCCCGGCCTGCTCCTCGGTATCCATGTAATTCAGTTGAATCTGGCAGAAATCCCAGTCATATGCCTTGATGATCCGCTCGAAAACCTCGTACGAATCATGAAAAGAAAATCCCAGATAGCGGATCTTCCCTTCCCGCTTCAGCTTCTCGCATTCTTCAATCACCCCAAGCGAAACCGTCTTCTCCCAGAAGCCGTCATTGAGCGTATGTAAAAGATAGAAGTCAACGAAGTCCTTGTTTAGACGAGACAACTGAATATCCAGGATCTCCCGGACATCGGAAGTCTTCTTGAGAAGCCAACTGGGAAATTTCGTGGCAACATAGTAACTCTCCCGCGGAAGCTTATCGAGTACGCGTCCGGTAAAAGTCTCACTCTTACTGTCATGGTATGTATACGCAGTATCGAAATAATTGACTCCGGATCGGTATGCCTCAATCAACATTTGCTCAGCAACCTCTTCGTCAATCTGCCCGTCGGCACGAAGCGGAAACCTCATACACCCGAATCCCAGAAGCGAAGTCATTACATCCAATTTGCCCATTTTGCGAAGTTCCATAAACTGTCCCGCCTTTCGCTTATTTCTCCCGTTTCCTTACACTTTTTGTGATTCCATCCGATACGGTACCGGACATTCCGTTACCTCCGAATGATATGCCGATAAATGATCGCTCATCGCGAAAAGTTTCTTGCCGGACATTTCCGACGCAGAATAATCCGATTCCGAGAGCGCGTGCACCAATCCGATCAATTCCTGATCGGTGATCACCTGAGCGCTTCTGATGTCCGGAAATACACGGCTCATCTCGCTCGAAAAGGCCCGACGACCCGATTCTCCGTCCCGTTTCGCTTCTTCTTCCGTTATCATCTTCACCGGCCAGACGTTCCGTACCATTTTGGCAGGAAAATGTCCGGACTCTCTCAACGCTTCCGCCAGAATGTGCGCGACTTCCTCGCAGGCGACGTCGCCGGGATAAATCCTTCCGGAACCATAAATCCCGGGATCCGGCATGTCCTCCGGCCGGACGACATCCTCCGAGCATTCGATCGCCATGACAAACCGAGGTGCGAGAATGACAAAGTCAATCGCAGTCAGTCCGGCGCGGCTCGCGACCTGAACGTTATAAAGTATCAACGCCGGAAGATCGGATTCGCTCAGCAAACGACTGATCACACCATGTCGATCCGCCTTCTTGCTCAAAGCATCCAACGCCTCGCGAAAAATATGTTTCGACTGCGCCGGCGCCGTTTCGAGTTTCACGGACAAAGCCTTCATTTCCTCTCCCCGATCCGAATAAGGCTTCACGAATAAAGGTCCTTCCGGCCCTTCCCGCCGCTTTCCGGCTTTTTCCCAAAACACCATGTTTCCTCCCGATAACTCGCCCTGCGGTGGCTTGGCAGTCTCCGGGTACCGGAGAACAGCCCTCATCACACCCACAGATTCCGATGAAAAAGAGGTGTCACGGACGTTACTTCGCCCGTGGCACCCCCTCATTATATCACCCATCACCAAATTCTTCCTTATGCGGGTATGTTCTCAAAGATTTTCTTGCCGGGAATAAAGAGAATCAGCAATTCAATGACCAGGATCAACATAAGGAAGCCGGACGAGGCAAATCCCGCGAGCGCGAGCCCGCTGTCGCCGAACCTTGCGAAAAGCAGAAAATACATAACGATCGGCGTAGCGGATATGGCGAATCCCAGTAACACCGCCAACATGACCGACATGCTTTGCTTGATGATTTCCGCTTCATTTCTCCAATCAAGTTTCGGCATCAGAAGATTGATGATCAGCCCCGCTACGGCGATCGTTATGTTCACCATGGCAGGAAGAATCGCGAAAGCAAGACCTTCAATCGGGTGCAGTCCGAAACGAACAGAGACCAAAAAAGAACAAATCAACACGAAAGGTACAAACAAGAGAATATTGAGCATAAGCTTCGCGGCCAAAATGTCCGCGACCCGAATCGGCAGAGACCGGACAATCCAGAATTTCTTTCCCTCAAAAGAAATCGACGCCGGTGTCGTGATCGTCATGGCACCCATGAACGAGAACACGACGGCAATGATCGCCGCGATCTGACTCATACTCATCTGAAGAGGCAAGTCTCCGTCCATCTCAAGGATCGACCGAACCTTATCCGGCCCCATCACCAAAATTGCGACCGTTCCGGCTATCATCATTATCGTCCCGAAAGCCGTGTTAAAAACATACAGAGAGCTGGCGAGGTATTTCTTCAGTTCGATCCGAAGCAACGTACTGCGCAAAGGCCGCACGCGGAAATTCAGATTCCGATTCTTGCTTCTTCTCTGGTATTCGCTCCGTCCGTATCGGGAAGCAAACAACGATAACGTAACCGCAAACGGAGCGAAAATAAACGCCATCGTCCCGACCGTGTCCGTGAGGCCCCCGTCGGTAATGAAATAGGTAAGGAAACGAAGCGGGAAAAATTGCTCGATCGTCTGTGTAGTCTGCATCGGACCCATCTCGGCGACTCTCATAAAAGCCGTGTTCGTCTGCATGTTAATCACGATGTACCCTAAAAGGATAACCATGGTGATCCCGGTCAGAATAATCGAACCGCCGGGCACACGCTCACGAATAAACGAGAACAGATATCCGAAAAGCAACGAAACGGTAAGGGACAGCACCGGGATGATCAGCACCGCCAAAACGCCCCGTAATAAACCGTCGACCTGCAGCCCGCCAAATGCGAACGTCGCGATCATCGTCGGCAGAAGCAAGAGGATCAGAATCGGCGCGTCAAACAAGTATTGAGTGATGATTTTGGAAAGAACGACTGTGCTTTTCCGGATCGGCATGGCCAGAAGCAGATCCGCGTCCTTTGAGGTCGGCGAATTGGTCGCCCGCATCAAGCCGAAAAGCAGGCTGAACGCAAGAGACGATACGATTCCGACGAAGATCGCGTACCTCGGCAGATTGTAGATAACGACCAGTTGATACGCGGACATAACCGCCTGCATCGACATGGATCCGCCAAATATGAAAACGAAAAACAGAATCATCACCACGCCGCCGACGTAACGACCCTTCTTTTTCTTCTGGAGTGCACCCAGAAAGGACAGAAAATTGATGCGAATTAACGCCATGAACTCTCTCATTGGACTACATTCTCCTCTTCGGTCAGTTCCAGAAACAATTCTTCAAGCGAACGGTCTCCCTTGACCGACTGTGTATCACCGCTCGCAATCAGCTCGCCATTCTTGATGATCGCGATCTTGTTGCAAAGCTTTTCGGCGACCTCCAGAACATGTGTCGAGAAGAAGATCGCGTTGCCTTTTTCGCAAAACTCCTTCATCACCGTTTTGACCGAGAACGCAGCGCGCGGGTCAAGTCCGACAAAAGGCTCGTCGAGGATCAAGAGCTTCGGTTCATGAACAAATGCCGCAATGAACGACAACTTCTGCTTCATACCGTGCGAGTATGAGGATATCGGATTGTTGAGATCTCCCGCGATCTCCAGAAGGCGTGCGTATTTCTCAATCCTTACGGAGCGGTCTTCCTTGGAAACGCGATATACGTCTGATATGAAATTCAAATATTGCGTTCCGGTCACGGTATCGTAGAGTTCCGGCGTATCCGGTATATAAGCAATCATCGATTTGCACAGAAGCGGCTCGGCAGTTACGGAGTGTCCGTCGACCAGGATCTGACCTTCTTCGAATTTCAGAAGGCCGACCACCGACTTGATTGTTGTCGTCTTCCCTGCCCCGTTATGACCGATAAAGCCATAGAGATCTCCGTTCTCCACGGTGAGGCTCAGGTTCTTAACCGCGGTTTTGCCCCCCGGGTAAATCTTGGTCAGGTTGCTGATTTGAAGCATATTATCTCCCTCTCTTGTCCGTTCTTCGCTCGCTCTTCCGAGCCCATCGGCTTGGGCGTCAAGCAAAATATTCTTTTATTATACGTCTGATTCATTTCCAGCGTAAAGATTCTACATGTATTTCCGAATATTCCCGTATGCACCTGTCTACGACACCTTCTTCATTGCCGAGGCATTCGCCGAAGAAGGCCGCACACAAACGATTCACGATCTCAAGGCCTCGCTTTCCGTCCATCGAACCGGTCAGCCCCATGGATCGCACCAGCGGAGACAGCAGCGGAAAATCCGAGAAATTGTAGTGTTTCGTCCCCTCAAGCCGGATAAACAAGCTATCCCGGTCAAGCTCGTTTCGGAGGTGCTCCATCGCGCGTATCATCTGCCCCATTTTCTCTGTGTACTCCTTTTCTCCGATACCTTCGGACATCAATTCAGCCTTCTCCTTCTCACCCAACTCCCCGTAGGACAACAACTTCCCCTCTGCGTCCCTGAGCGCTGCCGCATAATCATCCGAGGTAATCAGCATGAATCTTTTGGATTCAACGGGGAATATCGGGTCAATGCCGTACACGGAGCCATCAAGATTGATCGCCGCACGGACTCGCACATCCGCAAGCAGAGACATGTAAGCCGCACCTCCTCCGAAGGAATGTCCGATTGTTCCGACACGCGCCATATCAATTCGACCGACAAACATATCGGATCCGTCCCCGTCATTCATCGCCGCCATCCGGTCGATCACAAAACTCATGTCCCCGGCCCAAACGGTTTCCATCTCCGCCAGTGCTTCATCGTCCATGCTGTCCGGGTCATTTCGAAAATCGGCTACGCGTCCGTCCGGAAAGGTCGTGGCCGCGTTACCGTACGCATGCTCGATTGCGGCGACAATGTATCCCCGGCTGGTCAACTCACGTATGATCGATGTATAAAAGCCCGCCGGCACGCCTAACCCGTGCGAAAAGATCAGAAGAGGATACGCGTCCGACCGACTCGATACCGGAGCTTCGACGGCTGCTCCGCTCCGGACCAGATTCAAATATCCTGCCATAAAAGCCGGTACTCCCAGTCCATCCCGGATCGCCTCCCCGAGCGCTTCAATCCCGGAAATATAGGATTTGGGATTCGTTCCGTTTTCTTTGTCGGCCGGATACCAAACCGTGACCATCAGCTCGCGGCAATCATCTGCTTCGGTATAGATTTCAGGTCTTGATTCATCCCTCATGTGAAACGTCGTCGCGCCGATCGCATAACTACCGGTCACCCCGGGCAATTGCGGCACCGGAAGAAGCACCGGCGGCAAAACCATAACGACGATCAATAACACGGCAACCCCGGTCAGAACGCCCTTGAGCACCTTGTTTATTCGGATCTCCTTCCCGCGAATATTCGCCCAAAGCACGTACTCCAAAAGAATCAGGGCAAAAAAATAGACGATCCCCATCTGCCACCGCGGCTTTTCGAAGATCAGATGCGCGGCCAAAAGAACGGTGTTCATAACCACCGGAAAAATGAAAAGCTTGCCTTTGTTCTTGAAAAGCAACAACCATAAAATCAGTATGACAGTCAGTATCATTCCGGTCAGTTCCAAATATCTCATGTCTTTTCCTCCGGTGTTTCCGAAAGGATTCGAATGATTTCCGCTCGATCGAATCCGTAACTCTTCATTTTTCGAATATATTTTCCGGTAATATCCCGACTCAGTTCTTCCCGGATCGCGCGGATGATCCCCTCGTCCTTCGTGATGTAGTTTCCGGAGCCTCTCTCCCCTTTGATGATGCCCTCTTCCTCAAGCGACTGATACGCCTTCTGAACCGTGTTGGGATTGATCCCGAGTTCGCTTGCCATCTCCCGGACCGCGGCGAGTTTGTCTCCGGGCTTCGCCGCGCCGGTGATGATCAGCACCTTCACGTACTCCATAATCTGCAGGTAGATGGGTATGTGTTCATCAAACTCCATTTCGGCCTCCGGTCGGCTCCCTCATCGGACATCGGAAAAACTTGCTTAGCCCGGGAGGAAGACCTGAAAAGTGTATTATCGGTCTCATACACATTGTATGATCTAGACGATACACTTTTCGGAAATTCTTGTCAAGCCCGTTCTATCTTCACCCGCGATAAAAATCGTAACGTTTCTCTCCTTGATTTTGCTCCTTTTCGCGCGGGCACGACTTGTAAAAGATCCGCGTGCGTGTGATAATACTACAGGACTCTTGCAAAGGGTTTTATTTCCGCGCCTTTCGCGCTTTCGGAGGATATATGGCATCGGATCAGATCAACAGAATTCTCGAGGCCGAGCAAAAAGCCGCTCAGATCGAGAAGGATGCCCGCGTTCAGGCGGACGGCATCATTGAGCGCGCTCGGGATCAAGCGATCACGGACCGCGAGAACACCTTGCGCGAAACCGCGGATAAGGTGCGACAGCTTCGTGCCGATTTTCTCGCAAGTGACGAGAAAACCCTCTCTTCCGTGAGAGAACGCGCGGAAGAAAGCGCGAAAGCGTTACGCGCAAAAGCGACTCCGAACATGGATTCGGTCGTCGCGTTGACCGTTGATTTTATTGTCGGAAAGGGATAGATAATATGGCGATCGTGCCGATGAAGCACATTGAGATCGTTGCAATGCAACGTGACGCCAAGAAAGTGGTCGAACTGCTTCAACGCGAAGGTGTTGTTGATTTGACCGAACCCGAGAATGAACCCGATCCCGATTCCGGCTTGACGATGATCCCGACCTCGGCAAGTTTAACGCAACTCGAAAAGAACCTCGATATGGTTCGCTCATCCATCGCGGCCATCCAAGAATACGCTCATGTAAAAACCTCCATGCTGGCGGGACTTTCCGGTCGCAAGGAATTGACTCTGGACGAGTTCGCTGCCAAGGCGGATGACGTTGAGAAGTCTTTGAAAGTAGCATACGAAATTGACGGACTGATTCGCACGATCGATACCGAGTCTCCCGCAATCATGCACGTGACTCATCAACTGGACCACGTCTTACCATGGAAAGATCTGGACATCCCCATGACGTACGAAGGCACCGCGCGTGTCGCTTGTCTGATCGGATCGATCCAGGGACCTCACACCGAATTGACCCTTCACAACGCCCTGCTGACCGCTTTTGAAGCAAGCGTTCCGGTCGATGCCGATTCGACTGTTTCCTTTCCGGATTACGAGGTCGAAATTGTATCGGTGTCTAAGGAACTGACGTGTTTATGTGTGTTTTGTCATCAGAAAGATAAGACACCCGTCGAAGAGACCTTACGCAAGATCGGTTTCACGGTTCCCTCCGACCCGACGCGGCACCCTCCGGCTCACCGGATCGCGCGTCTTCAAAAGCGGATCGCGGAAGCCGAGAAGACGGTTACAGAAGCCAAAGAGAAAATATCCGCGCACGAACCGGATCTTGCCGGGCTTGAATTTCTATCCGATTATCTGCTCATGCGGCACGACAAGTACGAAGTCCTCGGCCGACTGTTTTTTTCAAGCAAGACCGTCGTCATGGACGGATTTATGCCGGCGAAGTCCTCGGAACGCCTCATTTCCAGACTCAACAAGAAATATACAGTCGCCGTCGAACTGCGCGATCCCCTGGAAGACGAGGAAGTGCCCGGCGAATTTGACAATAACGCTTTTGTCTCTCCGGTCGAGGATATCGTCCAGTCCTACAGTCCGCCGACAACCCGGGACATCGACCCGAATCCGGTGATGAGCTTTTTCTATTATCTGTTTTTCGGAATGATGCTTTCGGATGCCGGGTATGGCTTGATCATGGTGGTCGGCACTCTTTTTGTGATCCTCCGGCTCAAACCCGAGGGCGCGACGCGAAAGAATATGTTCAAATTCATGTTCTGCGGGACCTCGTCGGTGGTTTGGGGGCTGATGTTCGGCAGTTTCTTCGGAAATGTCGTCAACGCGGTCGGCACGGCTTTTTTTAATTCGGATATTTCCCTCGATGCGCTGTGGTTCAATCCGGTCGAGAAACCGCTCGAGATGCTGATCCTCAGTTTGATCCTCGGATTCGTCCACTTGATGGCGGGCTTAGCCCTCAAATTTGTCAATATGTGGAAGCACGGCGACCGGCTCGGGGCAATATTTGACGTCGGATCCTGGTGGATCGTTTTCGCGGGACTCGGAATGATGATCATTAATATGGCGATCCCGACCGGACTGCCGCTCGACCGTATCGGGCCGTGGGTCGCGATCGCGGGTGCTGCGGCGTTAGTCTTGACTCAGGGAAGGTCAAGCCCGAGCATTCCGGGCAAGATCATGGGAGGACTCGGAAGCCTTTATGGCATCTCGGGATATTTCAGCGACACGCTCTCCTATTCCCGATTAATGGCCCTCGGCCTCGTGACCGGAATCGTCGGCCAGGTCTTTAATACGATCGGAACCGTCATCGGTTCCGGATTTGTCCGCGTTCTGGTCTTTATCCCGGTGTTCCTGTTCGGACACGCGGTGAACTTGGGTATCAGCGCCCTCGGCGCATATGTACATACCAACCGACTCCAATACGTCGAATTTTTCAGCAAGTTCTATGAAGGCGGCGGGAAA
>LSQX01272416.1_pt5 | contig 17586 bp, 15 predicted proteins | sample 654561 | NCBI WGS metagenome assembly LSQX01 (sample SAMN04489861, study PRJNA283612) | anaerobic digester metagenome | isolation source: 4 biogas reactors fed with cattle manure at either 37C or 55C with and... | place: Denmark: Kongens Lyngby | collected 2014
GCTTAGACATCTCTTCGTAAGCATATCCCCATCGACTGATAAGAACCTCGGCTCCGTTCTCCACTGCCTTACATGCCGTCTCGACTTTTTCTGAGCCTTGTGTCACATATATATCCATTTCGACTCCCATTCTACGGGAAACACGCTTAGCAGTTTCAGCGCTTCCAGCATCAGGAGCCATAAACACAATAAGTTCGCACATCGAGGTTACCCCCCAGTCCTCTCCGTCTTAGTTTCATCACATGTCTATAAGCTTTGACACTCGACTGATGTTCCCTAAAGCCGGCCGGTAAAGGTATGCCATCCGCCGGCTTTTCCAGTAACGCTTTACGGTAAGACTGTTTCAAATTATGGCAAACAATACTTTCAGACTGCTAAGCGGAATAAAAGCCCTTGCAAAAGCTTAGGAGGAAAACAGATGAAGATGTAGAGGCACAAGGAAAAGAAAAGGGTAGCGAAACAAACAGCCTAGGAACAAGTATTGGACCGTATCATAAGAGATTTCTTGGTGCTTATCATGAAAGATTTTTTGGTACTTATCATGAGATATTTCTTAGTACTTCCGCTGCATGCTTCGCTACCACATGTTCTTCATTAGTATGGATAACCAATGCACGGACCCTTGAGCTGTCCGGCGATATGCATCCCTCTCCATCGACTTGACGGTTCTTCTGAGGATCAATCATGATCCCAAGGTAATCCAGATGCTCCCCAATTCTCTCACGGATTTCCGGATTGTGTTCCCCTATGCCACCTGTAAACACAAGGCAATCGATGCCGTTCATTGCTGCGACAAAAGCTCCGATGTACTTCTTTACCTGGTAGCAGAACACCTGTACAGCCAGGTCTGCTTTTTGATTGCCATCTCTTGCCGCATTAAGGATATCGCGCATGTCACCGCTTACACCGGAAATCCCCAGGAGCCCACCTTCTTTAATCAGCCTTAGAGCAAGGTCATCCGCTGATATTCCCTCTTGCTTCATTACGTACGGGAACACCCACGGATCAAGGTCTCCCGGCCTTGTTGACATAATAGTCCCTGATTGTGGTGTCAAACCGCTGCTGATATCCACAGACCTGCCATACTCGATTGCAGCTACTGACGTGCCGCTTCCGAGATGACACGACACCAACTTAATATCCTCCTTAGCCACGCCCATGAGCTCTGATGCTCTTTGCGTAACATAGGAGTGGGAAGCCCCATGGAACCCGAATTTTCTCACATGGTATTTCGAAGCCCATTCAGAAGGAACCCCGTAAGTATATACGTACTCCGGTAGCGTAGTGTGGAATCCTGTCTCGAAATATACTACCTGAGGTATCGTGGGGTAGGCCTCCTGACATAATATGATTCCTTTCAAGCTGGGAGGGTTATGAACTTGTGCCAGAGCACTATATTCAGATATTGCCGCTATTACCTCATCTGTTACGAGTACCGCTTCTCGGAACTCCGGGCCTCCGTGGGCAATTTTATGGGCAAATGCAGATATATCTTGCACGTCTTCTATGACATTGTTTTCAATAAGCAATCTTATGGTCGATCTGATCCCATTAGCGAAATCCTTTATCCTGACAGGGGATTCGATCACCCCTTTACCGGCGATCTCACACTTTAGCGTAGACTGTTCAGTTCCTAGTCTGTCGACTAGCCCCTTCACCAAGACAGTCTCGCTTTTCATATCGATTAGTTGATACTTCATGGATGAGCCGCCACAGTTTAGGACAAGGATCTTCATCATAGTTCAATCTCTCAACTCTCTCTGCAATGATATGTGTATAACCTCTGTTACCGCTTGAATAGGAACTTCATGCTACTTAAGGAAGATGGCTCCGCCAAGGGAAGCGGTGGGAGTACACTCTCACCGCACATCCTCCCTTGACCCTCAATAGATAATATTGCGCCGCTTTTTCGCTACATGCCTTCCCAGATCTTACGGCACACAACCCTCATTTCATCAAGTGAAGGCTGTCTGGGGTTAGTAGACAAGTGCCTGGTATTGGTCATCGCGTCTTCAGCCAAGACCTCAGCGGCCTCCATCGGAAGGCCCATTTCCTTGAGAGAAGTGGCCATTCCCAGATCTCTCATTAACTCTAATGCTGCGTCTACAGAAAGCTCTGCAGCTTCACGCTGACTCAAACCGGTAGTATCCACTCCCATTGCCTTGGCAATCGCTGCATATTTTTCAACTCTCGCGGGGAGGTTGAACTCCATCACATATGGCAGGACCACAGTGTTCGCGACGCCGTGCGGAATCGAATTCTTTCCACCAAGGGCATGAGCTATGGCGTGAACCATTCCAAGCCCTGCATTTCCAATACCTATTCCCGCCAGGACACTACCGACCATCACAGCTTCGCGGGCTGCAAGGTCTGTCCCGTGGTAGCGTGCAGTCCTGATATTCTGGGAAATCAGCTCTATCGACCTCAATGTCATCGCATCAGTGCTCTCATGAGCTCTGATCGATACAAATGCCTCTATAGCATGAACCAAAGCATCCATTCCCGCTGCGTTTGTCACAGATGGCGGGCAGCTGACAGTAGTCTCAGGGTCAAGGATTGCCACTTCAGGAATCATGTAAGGGCTTACAATACCCTTCTTGAGCCCCCCGTCTGCTAGATCCAGAAACAGTGCGCTGCCTGTGACTTCACTGCCTGAGCCTGCTGTAGTGGGTATCATGACCATCGGACAACCCCTTGACGGGATTTTGCCAACGCCTATGAAGTCCTTGACGTTTCCGTGTCCGGCTGCAGCAGCGGCCGCCTTAGCGGTGTCCATTGAACTTCCGCCACCAATACCTACCACTACATCAAATGAGCCTTTCTCAATGAACTTCCTCAGCTCATCCGCTCGCTCAAAAGACGGTTCAGGCTCTACGTCCGAATACACTTCCGCCTTTACACCGGCGTCTTCCAAAACAGCCAAGAGCTGCTTAAGAATGTCACTTTTTCCAATAGTTTTCCCGCAGACAACGAGCGCTCTCGGGTTTTCCTTCCTAGCTAGGTTCCTTACGTGCTCTCCTGCTGTTGCCAGAGAACCGTTGCCAAAAACCAGCGTTCCTACTCTTAGTGTGAAAATTCCAGCCATAATACGATAGCCTCCTCAAGGAATATAACTTCAGGAATACAAGTACAACAACGTAGGCGTCTTGGAAAGCCTTCACCGGTACCTCCTGAAGGAATTAATCCCTCAGGAGGTACCGGAAACTACAGCTAATCAGCTATAGCTCTTGATGGGGATTACTTGGACCATGCAGGCACTGGATAAATCAGCTCTGTCTGAGCTATTTCGTCGGGGTGGATTACCAGCAAAGTCTCATCTTGTATCTGGAGCACCGGAGGATTGAGTCCAACGTTCTGTCCTCTCGGGCCGAACCTTACCGGTCCATAGAATGTTACTACGTCAAGACCTGCAATAGCGTCTCTGACTGCTGCGGCATCCACTACGCCTGCCTTTTCAAGGCCATGCTGGAAGACTACACCTACTGCTGAAGATGCGGCGCAGACATAGTCCGGAATATAGCCGTATCTCTCTTCAAACTTGCGGGTGTATTCTTCAGCTGTTCCAAATACGTCATCACCCTGGTACTTAACTACGTTTGCCCACCAGCATGCTGTGGTGACTCCGTTAGCGTCAGCACCCAGTCCTTCCAGGAACTCCTTGTATACAGCACCTGCTATCATAGTAACCATCTTTGCATTGATGTCGAGCTCTTTCATCTGGCGCCTGGCAAGAATTAGGTCTTTCGCATAGCCTGTGATGAACATCCAGTCAGCATTTGTACCCTTCATAGCTATAAGCGCAGGTGAGAGGTCTGTTGCTCCGACAGGATACTTCTCGAAGTATACAACTTTGATTCCGCGCTTCTCAGCGGACTTGCTTGCCTCTGTTGCAATGGCCAGCGGGAACAGGTCGTTCCTTGACAGGATCGCGATGGTCTTCGGGGGATCCTCTTGGCTCATTGCAATGTCGCTTAGCGGCTCTGTCAGCGTAGCGTCAGGAGTGAATACGCCGAAAACGTTCTTGTAGCCCTGCTCATATACGTTCTCAGAGCTGGCTGTGGGGTTTACCATGGGCACTCCGTACTTCTCTACAACGGACGCGCACGCCTTTGCAGCACCGCTTCCGAAGGGTCCGAAGATGAACTGTACGTTATCTTCTGTTATCAGTTTTTCTACAAGACGTACTGATGTAGCAGTATCGCTCTTGTAGTCGTAGTACTTGATGTCCACCAAATACTTGGTTCCACCAACATCGATTCCACCTTGGGCATTGACTGTTTCTTTCCAGAATTCATACCCGTGCATCTGTTTTTCGCCCTCTGGTGCAAGCTCACCGGTGAGCGGTAATGCTGCGCCGAAGACAATGGTAGGTTTCTCCTGGCCAAGGGCGACATTGCTGACTAGTGGTAACAATACCAAAGCAGCTACCAGTAGACAAACTATTCTCTTGTGTGCCATTGATTAATACCCTCCTTTTATTCGTTGTGCAGCATGTTTCTGTTGACCATTTTCACAGTCAGCATTCCCGGGAATTCCAACTGCCACTGTTTTCCATATGCTATCCTTCGATTTCTCTCCGTGCGATCTCCAGCAACTCCTCTTCACTTACGAGCCCTTTCTTCTCATAAGCTAAGGACTTTACAGCTGATACAATGTTGCTTACGTGGCCATCTGTATAAGCTATACCGTGCTTGTCCAGGTAGAACCTGATTGTTGCTCCACCGCTTCCCTTACCGATTACATACTCGGTGGGTCCACGGCCAACGAGTTCCGGAACATACGGCGTCATTGCAGGCTTGACACCGAGTTGTGCAAGCTTGGTAAACACATCAGTGACAACGCCTGACTCAGCCCAGAACAGGCGCTCTCCCAGCACCGGTTTGTTTGTGGCGATGGGTACGCCGCTGGCTTCTGACACGAGCTTGGATACTTCAGCTATCTTCTCGAGTTTGACTCCGCAGCTGACTCCGAATAAGACTTCAAGAGCTACAGCAGTCTCCTCAGTAGACAAGTTCCCGGTCCTTTCACCGAGCCCGTTGATGGCTGAGTGGACTCCGTCTGCACCTGCGGCTATTGCGCTGATTGCCGCGCCTGTCGCCCATCCGAACTCATTATGGCAGTGGAACTCAAGCTTAGTGTCAGGGAACATTTCCCTGAACTCGCGGAAAACGTGGTAGACCGTAAGCGGCGTTGCGACTCCAAAGGTGTCAACGAGGACGATCCCGTCAGGGTTTGTCTCTTTTACCACGGTGGAATAGACTTTCTTAGTGAACTCAATCGGGCTTCTAAAGAAGTCCCACCCCATGAAAGTCGTGTTGAGGCCTTCGGCCTTAGCCCTTGCCACACAGCTGATTAGGCGGTCCATGAGCGCCTCTTCGCTAAGGCCATATGCATATTTGCAGAGGTACGGGTTTACCGTATGCTCGACAATGACACTTCTGACTCCGCATCTAAGCGAAGCCTCTATGTCATCAATATGCGCCCTGCAGAATGTGGCAATCTCTGCATCCAGCTTCATATTCACCAGTTTCTTTATGGATTCAGCCACTTGCTCAGAAACAACGGGCATGCCTGCCTCGATTCGTGCTACTCCAAGCTCGCTTAAAGCCTTCCCGATTTCCAGCCGTTCTTCCAAGGAAAAGATTACTCCGGGAGTCTGTTCGCCATCCCTAAGTGTGACATCGTGTATATACACGGACTCTTTGATGGGCTGGCCGTAGACAGGTATATAGTTTAACGGAGACCCCCAGATTTTCTCTTTGTCGAAGTACGGTTGAGATTCTAAGTATTCAAAGGTGTATTTTTCGTACAATACCGCTCCTCCTCACAAACCTAATATTTCACTGCAAGGCCAACTCATTACTTGTCCGGAATATAAGCTACCATCTCGATCTCGACACCTATTCCACCCCATAGCCTTGCTTCAATGGTTGAACGGGCGGGAGCATTTCCGTCTCTCTTAAAGAACTCACCGTAAGCCTCGTTATACTCGTCAAAATCCCTTATATCTGCGAGGAAAGACAGTACTTTAACGACATTATCCAGGCCACTGCCTGCTTCCTCTAATACCACTTTTAGGTTGTTAAGTACAAGCCTCGTCTGGTCTGCAATGCTGCCTCGCAGGACCTCTCCGGTTTTTGGATCGATGGGCCCACAACCTGACAAGTATAACAGATTACCTACTCGAACTGCATGGGAATAGGGACCAACAGGTTCCGGTGCACCTTTCGCATTGATGACTTCTCTTTTCATTTCTGCCATGATAGTTAGCCTCCTTTTTATTTGTTGTATCTGCTATTGGTATTTGGAGCCTTGCTACAAGCTCCTTCATCATAAGCCTAGGTAAGCTTCTCTCACATGTTCATTGGCCTGCAAGGATTCAGCAGGACCTTCAAGAACTATACGCCCATGCTCCAAGACGTATCCGCGGTCAGCTAGCTGAAGCGCAGCTCCTACATCCTGTTCCACTATCACTATAGTAGTGCCTTCTTCCCTGATGGTCGATACAGCTTCGATCAAAGTATCCACCACTATAGGAGCCAATCCCAAAGACATCTCGTCTATTAACAAGAGCCGCGGCTTTGACATAAGCGCCCTTCCCACTGCGCACATTTGCTGCTCTCCTCCGGAGAGTTTTCCGGCCAACTGGGTTCTGCGCTCCTTAAGCCGAGGGAAATAACTGTAAATCCGTTCCAGATCTCCTGCAATATCATCGTTACCCGATCTCAAGTAAGCCCCCAACAGCAAATTGTCTTCTACGGTCAAACCGAAAAACAACCGCCGCCCCTCAGGGACTTGAGCAATACCTGCTTTGACAACGTCCTTAGCCGGCATACCGGTGATATCTCTACCGCAGAAGGTCACCTTTCCGGCAACAGGCCGAACCAGTCCTGAGATTGTGCGGAGCAAGGTAGTTTTCCCGGCCCCGTTGGGCCCTATTAAGGCTACAATCTCGCCTTCCTTAATACTGACACTTGGCCCCCAAAGGACCTGCATATCTCCGTATTTCACTTCAATATTAGTCAACTCTAACATGTCGCAACATCATCCTCAGCTGGTAAGTTCTTAACCTCAAATCGGCTTCCTAAGTAGGCCTTGATGACCTTGGGGTCTCTCACGATTTCAGAGGGAGTTCCGTCTGCAATCAACCTTCCCTCTTGAAGAACCACCACTCTCTTAGAAATCGCCATAATAGCCTTCATAACGTGTTCAACGCATATAATTGTGACTCCGTACTCCTCGTTTATCCGGACTATGAGATCCATCATTTCTTCAATCTCTTTGCTGTTGAGGCCTGCCATGACCTCATCAAGGAGCAACAGTTCAGGCTCCATGGCGAGCGCCCTCGCAAGCTCCAAGCGCTTTCTGTCAGGAAGCGTTAGGCTTTCGGACACCCAATCACGCTTTTCAATCAAGCGGACCGTTGCTAATGTCTCTTCTACAAGAGATTGCGACTTCCTTACTGAAGACCACGACAGGCTTCGCTTGAACGAGTCCTGCAACCCGGTATTCCCCTGGCCGAACACTGCCGCAGTGAGCACGTTCTCCCATACGGTCATTGAGGACAGGGGTTTGACTATCTGGAATGTCCTTGCAATACCCATGCCGGTGCGGACATGAGTTGGAAGATGCGTGATATTTTGACCTTTAAACACGACATCTCCGCTGGTAGCCCTCAAGGTTCCCGTGATAAGGTTAATGAGAGTGGTTTTACCTGAACCGTTCGGGCCGATCAAACCTACGAGCTCGCCCTTCTGAACGTCAAGTGTCACATCATTTACTGCAAGAAGGCCACCAAATGCTTTAGTTACTCCATTTGTACTAAGAAATTGAGCCATCCCAACCACTACCTTTCGGTGTTCGCACTTACGCTTGATACTTTACAGCGTTGTCCCGCATTGACGACAAAATACCCCTCAAAGACACGCGACCGGACGCTGTAGGTTTGAACAGATCGATTAGGCCCTTGGGAATGAACAAAACCACAAGTATCAAGGCCAGCCCAAGAGTGCCTAAGTGAGCTGAAAGGAACTTAGCCCAAAGATACTCGGACAGGAACGAGATGCATACTCCTCCAAGTACAGGGCCGAAAACAGTCCCTGCTCCACCCATCATCACCATTATGATCGTGGTAATCGACATGACAGGGTCGAACATACTTATCGGCTCGATGAATGTAAGCCAGTACGCATAAGTCCCACCGATAACAGCAGCCAAGAACGAACTGAGCACGAAGGCTATAACCTTGTAAGCGGTGGTGTTTATGCCTAGGACACCAGCTGCTTCTTCATCTTCCTTGATCGCCCTTAGGCCATAGCCGAGCGGAGCACGGTCAAGATAGTAAACCAGACAAGTGCCGAAGAAAGCCATGCCAAGCATCAAGAAGTAGAAATACCGGTTAATCTGGGCAATGCTCCCACCTGCCAGCGGCAGGCTAAGGCCCATTCCTCCGCCTGTAAACTCCGTCATGTTATTGGCGAGCTCTCTTAACACTTGAGCAACTGCGTAAGTGGCAATTGCAAAGTAACCCGCCTTCAGCCTCAGTATCGGAACCCCGATTAGGCCGGCGACCAGAGCTGAGCCCAACCCAGCCAGGATCACTGCGGATGCAAACGGAAGCCCTGACTGCGTCATGAAGATGCCGGTTAAGTATCCGCCCAGACCTACGAAACCTACAAGCCCAAGGGAGATGTAACCTGCATATCCACCTATGATATTCCATGCTTGAGCAAGGCCAATATACATGAAAATAGTTGTTGCAAACCTAAGTTGATATCCAGACAGTCTGGATGAAAGCAGTACTAGCGCAAATACTGCAATTATTAGGGCTATGATTGATTTTGGACTTTGTCGTCTTCCTCCCACGAAGCTCACTCCTGTATATCCAGATCTTTCCTAGGAATCTTAAGCGAATCGAATTAGAAGTATTCTTTCCCCAGCAGCCCTTTGGGTCTGAAGATAAGAACCAAAACTAGAACTGCAAAAGCAGTTGCCTCCTGATAGCCGGGCCCGATTAGTGCAACTCCAACCATTTCAAGCAGGCCCATAACGAGCGACCCCAGCAGCGCACCTGCCATATGACCGAAACCACCCAGAACACATATGGCGAAAGCCTTACTCGAATACATCGAACCCATCGTGGGAGAAATCGATGCCAACATGCTGAGAAGGGTTCCGGCGGCTCCAGCCATTGCAGTGCCGATACCGAACGTCATGGCATATATATTAGTTACATCAACCCCGACCAGTTTAGCTGCATCAAGGTCCATACGCGTTGCATTAATGGCCTTCCCCACTTTGGTCTTATTCATGAGAAGATATAGCAACAACGTTAGCAGTAAACCGACAAAAAACGAAGCCAGACGTACCACAGGAATACTCACTCCGGCTACAGCCAAGGTCTTTGATGCGTAGGAAGGCACTACCGCCCTCAGGTTGCCTGTCCAAGCCAAGAGAGCAGAGTTTACAAGGACCATGTCAAGGCCGAACGTCAGTATTAAAGTCATATATAATGGCGCACGGATTACCCGGTTGATCAAAAAGCGCTGGAACAAGTATCCAATGACAAAGAGAACAGCCATGGAAATCGGCAGCGACAGAAACGGGTCTATTTTGAAGATACTGAAACATACGTAGGTTGTATATGCACCTAGCATTACAAATGCACCGTGGGCGAAGTTAAAGATCTTAAGTACCCCGGTTATTACTGAGAAGCCAACTGCTATGCAGCAGTATACTCCTCCTAAAAGAATGCCGCTAATCAGCATTTGCTGGACCACCTGGATTCACCTCTCACTAACATCACTCGAAACGAAATACGACATTTTATAATTTAGAATCAGTTACAACCAATATTCCGCGAGCAGCGGAATACAGGCCCTTTCAATGTTCTATTTCAGGACACTGTATTCCGCTATTCGACAACGTGAAGATGCTACTTACTCTGCATCGTATGGAATCGGATAAATGAACTCTATCTCTGCTATGCTCGCCGGGTGAATCGCCATGTGCTTGCCGTCCTTGATTTGCATAACCGGCGGGTCAAGCGCAATATTCTGGCCTTTTTCATCGAATCTTATCGGTCCATAGAAGGTTACATAGTCTGCTTTTGCTATTTCATCACGGACCTTCTCTGGATCCAGCACACCCGCTGCCTCAATGGCTTTTTCAAAGATAATGCCAACAGTTGATGCAGACGCTGGAACATAGTCAGGCGTATATCCGTACTTTTCCTCAAACTCAGCTACATAATTAGCTGCTGTCCCCCACATGTCGATGCCTTCATACTTTGCTGCAGGATGCCACCATGAGGCCGTTGTAACATACTCTGCATCTTTGCCAAGAGCATCTACGAACTCTTTGTATGCTGCTCCTGCGATCATTGTTACCATCTTGGGCTGAATACCAAGCTCTTTCATTTGTCTCTTAATCAGGATGAGGTCCTCGGCATAGCCTGTAGCAAACACCCAATCGGGATTCTTCCCTTTCACCTGGATGAGTAGAGGAGAAAAATCGCTAACCCCGATAGGATATTTTTCAAAGTATACGACATCCATGCCGTACTTTTCCGCTGAATCTTTTGCACAGTTGCCAATGGCTAAGGGGAATAAGTCGTTACGCGATATAATCGCGACTGTCTTGGGGGGATCGGAAAGCTCCGAAGCAATCTTGGATAACGGCTCAGTTAGAGTTTCGTTCGGGGTAAATGTACCGAACAAATATTTGTATCCTTGTGTGTAAACCTCAACAGAGCTTGCGCTCGGAGCAATCATCGGAACACGGTACTTCTCCGTAATAGTGCTGCATGCCTTTGCCGAACCGCTTCCGTGCGGCCCGAAAATGAACTGAATGCCGTCCTCAGTGATGAGTTTTTCCACCAGCCGGACGGATGTTGCTGTATCACTCTTATAGTCATAATACTTGATATCTACTTTGTACTGTACTCCGCCGACGTTAATGCCACCTCTTGCGTTGACCTTGTCTTTCCACATTTCGTATCCGTGCAAGTGCTTCTCGCCTTCGGTGGCCAGCGCTCCGGTCAATGGCAAGGCTGCTCCGAACGTAATGACCGGCTCCTCGGCTAAGGCCATACCTGGAGTCATTATTGCGACTACGAGACAGATTAGTACTAGCTTTCTTGCTACCCCTCTTAAGAGTCCGTTTTGACTCATTCTTTCTCCTCCTTATGTCATTGTGACATAGATCAGGGATTCTTGCATCTGTTTAAACACGTTAAATACTGGTTGTTGTCCCATACAGTTTCCATTCAACGATAGGCCTAGCCTAATTATCCAGTTCTCTTCCCTACCATAACCTCCTTACAGCAAGTCTTAGTTGGATTCAGCAGACAGATTAGCATCTTCTTCCCGAAAGGCCTCCCTGGTAAACGCTAGATGTCTTAGCATAATCTCGCCTGCTGCCTCGCTGTCTCTACGCGCTATAGCATCATAAAGTTCCCTATGTTGTTTAAGAGACTTGGATTTAACCCCTTCATCATAAGACAGCATCTTCATCTGGGCCTGTGTTATTGCTTGAGTCAGGCTGCTATAGAGAAGGACAAAGATGGGATTACGGGAGCCGACAGCAATCTGACGATGAAAGCCGAAATTCGCCTTAACAAACCGTGTGTTCGAGCCGATACCTGCTGCCATTTCGTCTATGAACTTGCATAGTTTTTGCAGATCTTCTTCTCTGGCCCGTTTAGCTGCTAACTCTGCGTTAGCTTTCTCCAATATGATCCGGCACTCCCACAAATCACTATAGGAGTGAGGATTCATTGTCAACACGCAATTCAAAGGGTCGTTTAGAATATGCCAGTCAGCGTTTCGAACAAAAGTACCTTCTCTCGTCCTTTCAATCAGTCCAAGGCTTTGAAGCGTCCTTAAAGCTTCTCGGACAGTTGCCCTACCCACATCCAGCATTTTGGCAAGCTCAATCTCACTGGGGAGCTTATCCGAAGGCTTCAGGACCCCATCCAGTATCATAGATTTAACTTGATCTACCACGGCGTCTACGGTTGATGGGACTTCTACCTTGCGAAACCTCAAGCAATTCCACTCCCGGCTAAAGAATTTGTCTACCGATGTGTGATAACCCTATTGTCGGACAATCAGACCGCCATATACCGTATTCAATATTGCGGCAAGAAATCCTTCTTGGCCAGAAACTATTTTTATCATTTTTTGACCGAATATTGATTCTCGAGTCGAACCGGATTTTCCTCTGGAAAAAGGCTCCTAGACAACCCAGGAGCCTCCTTCTCTTGGACTTCTATGCAATTCCGGTACGCGATAGATAGGCCTAGATATCGAGCCCGTCTAAGGTTTCGCCCTCTATCATGCGGTAACAGTGTTTTTCCTCCGGGAAGGCCCCGCTTCGCACCTCATCGATGTAGTCTCTGATAGCGTTTGTTACTACCTCAGCTACATTTGCATACTTCTTTACGAACTTCGGTGTGAATGCTTGGAACTGGCCGATGAGGTCCGAAATGATGAGGAGCTGACCGTCTACGTCAGGGCCTGCACCGATACCGTAAACCGGAATAGAGAGCTTCCTGCGGATAACACCTGCAACCTCAGGAGGAACTGCCTCAAGGAGCAGCATATGTGCACCGGCTGCTTCTATTGCCAGCGCATCTTCGATTAAGAGACGAGCTGATTCCCTCGTCCTTCCCTGGGCTTTATGTCCTCCCAGCTGCCCTGAGCTTTGAGGAGTAAGCCCGATATGGCCACAGACCATAATCCCGGCATCTACAATCGCCCGGATACGGCTGGTCACACGCTTTCCTCCCTCGAGCTTAATGGCGTCAACGTTTGCCTCTTTTAAGAACCTGCCGGCATTGGCTACTGCATCTTCGTCGCTGGTCTGGTAGCTCAAAAAGGGCATGTCCCCCATTACAAATGTGTTCGGGGCACCGCGACGCACAGCCTCACAATGGGCTATCGCCTGGTCCATGGTTACAGGGACTGTACCCTCATACCCGTATACGCACATGCCCAGAGAATCCCCAACCAGGATCATGTCCAAGCCTGCAGCTTCAGCAAACTGAGCTGTGGGAAAATCATAAGCAGTAAGCCAGGAAACCGGCTTCCCTTCCTTCTTCATACGGTAGAAATCGTGGATCATCAGTTTCTTCTTAGCCATTCGCCTACCTCCTTACCGGACACTTAAAATGCGTTTTCGTATATCAACCTGAGGTCGTCAACTGAAAGCTTGCGAACAGCACGGGAAAGCAGCCTCTGTTCGGCATGAGCATCAACAGCCCACTGAGGAACAGATGACTTGTCTGTAATGCCAAGCTCAGGCAAGGATGTGGGAAGGTTGACGCCTTCTAAGAAGTGCCTTATAGCATCCAGCGCCTTCCCAGCAGCTTCCCGCCGTGACAAGCCGTCTATCTTCTCTCCCATGGCCTCAGCCATAAGAGCGAACTTCTCCTCTCTCGCCACTGTAATATAGCTGAAGCAGGAAAGGACAAGCGCAGCCAGGGTAGACCCGTGGGAAGTGTGGTATTCTCCGCCTACAGGGTAAGCCATTGCATGCACAAGGCTGGTGCCGGAGTTATTCAGAACCATGCCTGACATGAGGCAGCCTAAAGACATATAGTAACGTGCTTCAAGGTCTTCCCCGTCGGCATATGCAGGGCCCAGCCACCGGCTGATCATTCTGATAGCCTCCAAGGCAAGGGTGTCTGTGATAGCATTTGCCCTCTTCGATACGAAAGGCTCAGCTGCATGAAGCCATGCATCAAAACCTGACGCAGCAGTTACGCTCGGCGGGCAGGTCACTGTAAGCATTGGGTCAATAATTGCCACATTCGGCAGGAGGGCGTTCGATGCGACTGCTTTTTTTACGTTCGTCTCTCTATCTAAGAAAATAGCGTGCTTGGTAACTTCAGCCCCTGTTCCCGCCGTGGTAGGCACCATGATCGTAGGAATGCCCCTCCTCGGGAGCTTCTCACGGCCGAAGTAGTCGCGGACCTTCCCGGGATTGGTGAGCAGCGCAGCAGCCATCTTCGATACGTCCAGAATGCTTCCTCCGCCTAAGCCGATTATGGCTTCGGCCTTCATTTCCTGTGCAACCCTTGCTGCTTCCTCAGGTACCTCTGTGGCAGGCTCAGGCGTATCCCGGCCTTGAATCTTTACCTCAACGTCAACTCCCTCTTCCTTCAGTAAAGACACTACACGGTCCGCAAGCCCTGTCTTAGAAATCCTCGGGCCTGTTAAAAGCAAAACACGGCTTGCGCCAAGGCCTTTGGCTTGCTTTCCGATTTCATTTAGTGAATCCATGCCGAAAAGTACTGTGGGAGTTCTAAAGTCAATTGTTTGAAACACAGCCTCTCCTCCTTGATATCCAAATCTAGCGGCATCACATGTTGGTTTGAGTGCTTTGTTCCTGCTGCGATGATTTTCATAGAATAGTCTTTGGATCGTCACCTCCATCCGTTAATCCCGATTCATCAAGACCAGCATGCTTAGCCCACTCAATCTCGTCTTTAGCTACAGACTCTATGTGAGCTCTCATAAGAGTTTCGGCCCTATTGGCGTCCTTTGACAAAAGTGCATCTGCGATTTCCTGATGTTCTTTCAGTGATTCAGAAGCCCTCTCACTAGGAAAGAGAAGGCTTGATTTGGGGAAAGAGACCCAGAGTTCTTTTATCATCTTGTATAGTTTCGGCGAATCAGCTTGTTTGTAAATAGCTTCATGAAATCTAGCATTGATCTCTCCAAGCACATGAACATCAGGATTGTGCCGGACCAAATACTCCATCTGCGCCAACAGGGCCGAAATACTATCCACCGCTTTCGCGGTCATCCTTGCAGCAGCAAGCCCGGCCGCAGTCCCTTCTAAGAGCGCACGCAGAAAGAAGATCTCGCGCAAATCATCAATAGTCAACCCAGCGACTACTGCGCCTTTATATGGCTGTATCTTCACAAGCCCTTCAGCCTCCAGCCTCTGTAGAGCCTCCCTTACCGGGATACGGCTGACACCGAACTTCTTCGCAATATCCTGCTGTCTCAGCCTCTCCCCCGGCTTAAAGACGCCTTTCAAGATGGCTTCACGAAGCTTATCACAGACAATCGTATTGATAGTCTTAGCATCTATGACCGGTAACAGGTCGTCTCCCATATGATTGGCTCCTAGTAATGGATATTGGATACAATATTAAATATAACATTCGAGTTCAATACCGAAAGTCCTCCCGCAAATCGATCTTTTTTGTCAGGGCTTTCTCTTCAAGCAGCCTGGCTCGAATATGTAAGAGTTGTCGATGCCTGGTTAGGTTTGATCGGTAGGCGGAGATGAATGATATGATGCAAGGTGCCTATTCAGGGATAGATGGTGATAGGGGCTGGTTTTTCAGCCCCTCATTACCTGTGACCGCCACTTATTATTTCCGCTTTTCAAAAAAGCTTAAAGCAACTTCAGGAAACATGATATGCGTTAAGACATCCTCTTCTTTGCGATAGTACTGCCTTATCTTAGCGCGGGCCTTCTCAAGCTCAGGTTCTAAGAGGTCGGCGGGTCTCGCAGTAACCACCTCTTCATCCCCGATAATCATTTCCCGGACTTCATCAGAGATAGGCGCAGGTGGCCTTCCGTAAAGGCCTTTGACATAGTCCCTAATCTCCCGCGACTTGACAGCGTATCGTTTTCCTGTTGCCACATTCAAGACTGCCTGAGTTCCCACTATTTGGCTCATGGGAGTCACCAAAGGTGGATACCCCATCTCCTCCCGAACCCGAGGCACTTCAGCTAGCACTTGGTCAAGCTTATTCAGCATGCCTTGAGCTGTAAGCTGAGCTCTTAAGTTAGAGAGCATTCCGCCTGGAATCTGCCACATCAGCGCATCTGTATTTACAGCAATCGGTGCAGCTACATCCTGGTAACGCGACTTCATGCTTCTGAAATAAGAGGCGATATCTGCAAGCTTCTCCAGGTCCAGCCCTGTGTCATAAGGCGTACCTCGAAGCGCAGCCACAATAGTCTCTGTCGGAGGCTGGCTTGTTCCAAGGGCCAGAGGGGAGATAGCTGTATCAACACAATCTACCCCGGCTTCTATAGCTTTTAAGTACGCCATGCCTGCCATTCCGCTTGTGTAGTGGCTGTGCAGTTGAACCGGCACTGAAACCTCTTCTTTCAAACGCGTTATCAGATCGTATGAAGTGTAAGGAGTTAAGAGGCCTGCCATATCTTTTACGCAAACAGAGTCTGCTCCCATCTGCTCAAGGGTCTTAGCCGTACTCACGTAGTGCTCTATATCATGCACCGGACTCAAGGTATACACAACACACGCCTGGACATGTGCACCGCTTGCCTTTGCAACTTCCATGGCTTTTGCCATGTTTCTCACGTCATTGAGCGCATCGAAGATCCTCATTATGTCGATGCCTTCCCTTACTGCATGAGAAACAAAGGCCTCTACCACATCATCAGCGTAATGGTGATAACCTACGAGGTTTTGCCCTCTGAGAAGCATCTGGAACTTGGTATTCTTCAGCCTCTTTCGAAGAGTCCTGAGCCTATCCCATGGATCTTCATTCAGGTAGCGAAGACAGGTGTCAAATGTAGCCCCTCCCCACATCTCTACAGAGTGGTAACCGATACTGTCTACCGTATCGGCAACTGCAAGCATATCCTCAGTCTTCATTCTTGTTGCAAGAAGGGACTGGTGCGCATCACGAAATGCAGTCTCAGTAATCTTCACAGGTTTACCTGCAGCGGGCTTACGTTCAGACGCTGTTCTTACGTGAGTATTCATAGTCGAAAACCATCCTCTCGAAGTAGCCTGGTGATCCCGTCATCCAAGAACCGAAAGAAGAACACCTGCTGCCAGTGCGGACCCGATCACTCCTGCCACATTCGGGCCCATCGCGTGCATGAGCAGGAAGTTGCCTGGATCTGCCTCCTGGCCTACTTTCTGGGCGACTCTTGCAGCCATGGGTACTGCAGATACGCCTGCTGCGCCAATCAGGGGGTTGACTCTCCCGCCCGTTACAGCGCACATCAGTTTCCCCAGCAGTACTCCACCTGCTGTGCTCACTGAAAAGGCAACGAGCCCCAAAATAATAATACTTATTGTATCCACCCTCAAAAACGTCTCGGAACTTGCCGTAGCTCCGACAGTGAAACCGATGAAAATCGTTACAATGTTTATGAGCTCGTTTTGAGCGGTCTTAGAAAGGCGCTCTGTAACACCTGACTCTCGGATCAGGTTACCTAACATAAGGCAACCAATGCGCGCTGATGCAGATGGGACCAGTAATACAGAAAGGGCTGTCACCACTATGGGGAAAATGATCTTCTCCCGTTTTGACACTTCCCTGAGTTGCTCCATTGCAACACGCCTTTCTCTGGAGGACGTAAGCGCTTTCATTATCGGCGGTTGAATTATCGGGACAAGTGCCATATAGGAGTAAGCCGCCACTGCCACAGGCCCCAACAGGTGAGGCGCCAGCTTGGAAGTGAGAAAAATAGCTGTAGGCCCGTCCGCTCCCCCGATAATCCCTATGGATGCTGCTTCAGGAAGCGTAAAACCCATCTTAATGGCACCGAGAAACGTGGCAAATATGCCTATCTGAGCCGCCG
>LSQX01261500.1_pt1 | contig 17585 bp, 12 predicted proteins | sample 654561 | NCBI WGS metagenome assembly LSQX01 (sample SAMN04489861, study PRJNA283612) | anaerobic digester metagenome | isolation source: 4 biogas reactors fed with cattle manure at either 37C or 55C with and... | place: Denmark: Kongens Lyngby | collected 2014
TGAAATTATAGGTGAAGGTGAGCGTGATGATCGGCGATTCACCGCGCATATTGGCATAAACCGTTAACCCATCGGAGTAGTTGGTGAACTTCGACCTGGCGGTGCGGAGCAAGTCTCTGACACCCAGCGTCAGGGAGCCTCTCTGATTAAACAGCATCTGAGTCAGACCCAGGTTCATCATGAAGGTCCCCTCTGATCTTCCCTGTAGCATGATGCTCGGTCCGGTGTAGTTGCCGGTGACCACATCCCGTAAGCGGCATAGATATCGCGGAGCAGGAGAAAATCGTTGGAGAAGGAGTTATTGAGTACCTAATTTTTTCATCAGTTCGGGTTTTTCTAATAAGAAACCGAATTGACGAAATCGTTACAAAAATTCAAATTGATTGCCGACGATGGGCTTATTGGCCGGACGTGGCTTATTTGATGCTATCCTGAATAATCCCGATGAGTTCATTGGTGACCTCCGCCATGGTCTGGGCAACCGATTCGGGCAGCACATTGGCCATGGTGTGAGGGTCCATCAGGCTGACATAGGTTTTGCCATCCTGTTTTTGACAGGGATTTCGATCAGTAAGTTATTCATCGTATTGTCTTTCAGGTGGAACAAACAACTGCCCGAATTGTTCTCCGGGCTTTAGAATTGCTCCGGGAAAAAGCTATTTTTGGATTGACGTGTGCCGGACGGGCCGGACCGGGTCCAATAGTCACCCTAAACCATAGCATATGCAGGTTATTCTCGGGATTCTTTACCATTCGATCGGAGGGTTTGCTTCGGGCAGCTTCTATATGCCGTATAATAAGGTCAGGCGGTGGGCCTGGGAGAGCTTCTGGATGTTTGGAGGCCTCTTTTCGTGGCTGATTGTGCCACCGCTAGCCGCCTGGCTGACCGTCCCGGGATTTGCCGAGATCATCGCCTCAACCCCTGGTCGGGTTCTCGGCTGGACCTACTTCATGGGGCTGATGTGGGGAATTGGAGGCTTGTCGTATGGCTTGGGAGTCAGGTATTTAGGCATGTCACTGGGTAACTCGGTGGTGCTGGGTTTCTGTGCTGCCTTTGGAGCCATCGTGCCCCCGGTCTATTACTCGATCTTTCCAACCGATGGAAAGATTTCCTTTATCGATATGATCTCTTCCACCGGCGGACAGGTTGTGCTGGTGGGAGTACTGGTCTGCCTCGTGGGTATCGCGATATCGGGGAGAGCCGGGATGATGAAGGAACGGGAGCTGCCGGAAGAGCAGAAGCGGGCCACCATTGCGGAGTTTAGCCTGGTAAAAGGGCTGATCATCGCTGTCATCTCGGGCATTCTTAGCTCCTTCATGAATTTCGGCATCGAAGCTGGCAAACCGATGGCCGAAGCTGCGGTGGCTGCGGGTTATAATCCTTTGTTTCAGAATAATGTAGCCTATGTGGTAATCTTGTGGGGCGGATTAACCACGAACTTCATCTGGACCACCATCCTGAGCCTGAAGAACCGCTCGTATCGCGATTTCACCAACCGCTCAACTCCCATCGCGAAAAACATGATGTTCTCGGCACTGGCGGGCACCACCTGGTTCCTGCAGTTCTTTTTCTACGGCATGGGTGAGAGCAAGCTGGGCAATGGAGCCAGCTCCTGGATCCTGCACATGTCAACCATCATCCTGACCGCCAACCTGTGGGGCCTCTATCGCAAGGAGTGGAGCGGGGTGTCACGGAAAACCAAGTGGACCATCTTCATTGGGATCCTGGTAATCTTCCTGGCAGTGGCCCTGGTCGGGATTGGAAATGCCTTATAGTGAATAGATTTGATCAACAGACTGATAAAACCAGTAAATGATGAATAACAACTTGATTTCCAGGGCTTATGAAATTGCCCGTGAACAGTATGCTCAGCTTGGAGTTAACACCGATGAGGCTATTGCGGCCATGGATGGGGTCAAAATCAGCTTGCACTGTTGGCAGACGGATGATGTGGGTGGTTTTGAGACTCCCGACGCCCAGCTATCGGGAGGGGGGATACAGGCTACGGGAAATTACCCCGGCAAAGCGGGCAGTTTGGACGAGGTGCGGGCGGATCTGGACCAGGTGATGACTTTACTGCCCGGCAAGCAGCGCCTGAATCTCCATGCTATCTATGGCGATTTCGGTGGTAGGTTAGTCGATCGCGATCAGATCGGGGTGGAGCATTTCCAGAGCTGGATCGACTGGTGTCGGTCGCATCATATCGGGATGGATTTCAACTCCACCTGTTTTTCTCATCCGCGGGCAGCCGATGGGTTCACGCTCTCGAGCAAGAACGAATCGAACAGGCAGTTCTGGGTGGAGCATGTGAAACGATGCCGGGCGATATCAGCGGAGATTGGTAAGCAATTGAACAGCTGTTGTATACATAATATTTGGGTGCCCGATGGGTCGAAGGATGAACCGATCGATCGCAATGGATACCGTACGTTGCTGAAGAAATCTTTGGATGAAGCGTTGGCGGTGGCGTATCCCAGGGAGCACATGCGGGATGCAGTAGAGAGTAAGCTTTTTGGTATCGGGGCTGAATCAATGACGGTAGGGAGTCACGATTTTTATCTGGGTTATGCCATCAGCCGGGGCATTCTCATCTGCCTGGATAACGGGCATTTTCACCCGACCGAGCAGGTGGGCGACAAGATCTCTTCGTGCCTGCAATTTCTGGATGAGATTCTGTTACATGTGACGCGGCCGGTGCGATGGGATTCCGATCATGTGGTTACCTTGAATGATGATATTCGGATGATTGCTTCCGAGATTATCCGGAACGGTTTTTTGCCCCAGGTACATATCGGGCTCGACTATTTCGATGCCTCGATCAATCGCGTTGGTGCTTACGTGACTGGCACCCGGGCAGCGCAGAAGGCGTTTCTGCTGGCCTTGCTGGAGCCTTACAACCAGTTGCTGGAGTTGGAGGAATCGGGGAGGTTGTTTGAGCGACTTGCCTTGTTGGAAGAGCTGAAAACCAAGCCTTTTGGTGCCGTATGGGATTATTACTGCCAGTGTGAGGGCGTGCCAGCAGGGGAGGAGTACATTACTGAGGTACTGCGCTACGAGCGAGAAGCGAACCGGTTCTGAATCAGTTGATTGCCAAGCCTATTTCTTCCAGCCATCGGTCAGCGTAAGCATGAACGCGACGATATCTTCCATCTCCTGATTGGTTAAACCCAGATCTCCCAGTTCCTCTTTATTGACTGTCTCGGGAACCTCTGGTGGAGGCCAAAGGCCGATATCCCGGGTGTTATAAAAATGGACCACATCCCAGAGGCTATGGAACAGGCCGTGATGCAGGTAGGGGGAGGTCAGCTCCACATTTCGGAGGGTTGGTACCCGGAACTTGCCCCGCTCTGCCGGATCGTTGATGGTAGCTTCGAGGCCCGGATCCACATAGTTGAAGCCATCGGGATTGTGTTCGGGGGGCAAGAGATAGTAGGGGTTTGCCGGATTAACCGGGGCACCGAGGTTGTCGTAGGTAAAATCCGTGAAAAGCGGAGGGGTGCCATCATCCATGGGTGTGTGAGGGTGACAGGCGGCGCAGTTACCCTTATCTTCAGCGACAAAAAGATCCAGTCCACGAGCTTCCTGCTCTGTCAGCTCGGCTTCACCGCGCAGATAATAATCATATTTAGACGTGAACGGGCTAACTTCAGGTGTACGCTGATAAGCTTCCATGGCATCAGCTATGTAATCAAAAGCAATATCCGGGGAGGCCAGTGCTTCCGATCCATAAACACTTAATAATAAGTCAATATAGGGTAAATCCTTGATTTTGTTGAAGATAGTGATGGTGTCCGGGTTGGCCATCTCGAGTGGGTTGAGGGGTGGTTGCTGTGCTTGGTGTGCGAGTGTATTGGAGCGCCCATCCCAAAAAAGGCCGCCCACCCAGACTTCCTCCTCCTCATCGTAGTGAAGCGGAGGGATATAGGCTGCATAGGAGATGGTCATGTCGTTGCGACTACCGTAAAGCCCCTCAACGGCACCTTTGGAGACGGGCAGCTGCTTGTTAGGATCCGTGAAAGCTAGGGCTGGATCGTGGCAGAAGGCACAATCCTGGCCTTCGGGAGTTGACAGGCTCTTTTCGAAAAAGAGGAGCTTCCCCAGTTTCTCTTCTTCGGTAAGAGCCGGGTCGCTCATCACCTGACTGTAGAAAGATGTGGAATCCTGGCTTTCCGGGGATTCGGGGTTGGCACAACGAATAGCGATAAAACCTGCAGCTATGAGCACAGGCAAGCTAAACAGTCGGATGAGCTGTGTAGTTTTCATGCGTGAGGGTTTAGTTCTTACCAAAACTACAAAAAACCATCACGCCGAGAACAGCTGCTTACTTTTGAGTTGATGCTCTTTCGTTGATCCGGAAATCATCAATCTTAACCTGACCGTCACCTTTACCAAAGATGCCCAATTTCAGGCTGGAAGAGCTGCCCATCGCATTTTTGTGATAGCCTGATACTTCCAGTGCTACTTCGTAAGGTTCCCAGGTGATTCCATCATGACTGTAGGAGAGATAGAGGTTGTATTGATCTAGCCTGATTTTCAGGTATTTAATCTTCGAATCGTTGATTTCTGCACCCCAATGTTTTTTCCCATGGAGGATGCTGAACAGAACGCCATCCTTAATGCCCAGTCCGGCATAATACTCATCGCTCAGGTGGACAATCAGGCCGCCTTCGGTGCCGGCGTCGGGCATTATGCAGGCTGAAGCTTCAAATTCGGGGTTGCCGGGAAGCACATGCAACAGTCGGATCTGATCTGGATCGGTATCCATGATCAGCTGGCCGTTGCTGATTCTATATTGATCGTGGCTGGTGATGCCGCTGAAGCTCCACTGCAGATCGAGCTCTGGGCTGCTGAAGTTGTCCGACCGGTTCAGGGTGTTATTCATCAGCTGGTACCTTTGTTCTTGGGCGCCCGATCGGAACCATCCGTCGGAAGTCCATTCAATGGGGTCGATCAGGGTGCTGCGGCCCATGGGCATATGGCCTTTTTCGACGGCATGATATACGATATACCATTGATTATCAGGTGATGAAAAAACTGTTCCATGGCCTTTGGACCACCAGGAATCGCTTGTATTCCAGGTCTTTACGATAGGGTTGTGGGGTGAGTTTTCCCACGGCCCATGGAGTGATTTAGCTCGTGCAGCGACGGCCATGTGAGAGGTGGCCGGTCCGAAAGTCCCGCCCTGAGCGGAGGTCATATAATAGTAGGGTTCCCGGTAGATCAGTTTTGGGGATTCGAGGCAGAAGCATTCCACGCCCCATTCTACGGGGTAGTTCCAGCCTGTGTACACCTGAACCATATCGCCGGTGACGGATAATCCATCGGGAGCCAGCGGCGCCATGCGGCCACTGTTCAGGAAGAGAAACCGCTCACCCTCCGGTGTGGCGATGTGCCCCGGGTCGATTCCGCGCACATCAATTTTAACTGGTTCGCTCCACGGACCTTCCGGATGTTTGGCGGTAATCACATAATTACCACCCCGGTCGGTCGGGAAATAGAGATAATACAGATCGTTATGTTTGATCAGATCCGGGGCCCTGACATTCCCGACGAACGTATGCAGTGCGCGGGTGGCGCGCTCCCAATGAATCAAGTCTTTTGATTTCCAGATCAATAGACCTGGAAAGAAATCGTAGCAGGAGTGGACCAGGTAATAGGTATCTCCCTCGCGAAGGATGGATGGATCGGGATAATCTCCGCGCATAACCACGTTGGTGGTATTTTGGGTTTGGGCTGATAGGTTGGTAGTGGCCGACAGGAGGGCCAGGAGCACCGGAACGATCAGAAGGAGTCTGGCAGCATGGCCAGATAAGCTGGTAAGTTGGCTGAGTGTTTTCATGCTGATAGTGTTCAATTGAAAAGCTGGTGAATTTAGTAAAAAACGATGGAGCAAAATGGTAGCCTATTGTGTGGTGTTGAATGGATATTCAGGATCGGCCAGGATCTGCTTGGGCGAGTTTCTTTTCGTACTTTTATCGGATACCTGCTTCAGCACGGTATCAATTTAATGAGCATGACCAATAGAAAAACCCCTGCTCCTGATTCCTGTGACCCAGCAACAGGTTGTTGTTCAAGATCTTCTGGAATTGACCGGCGCGCTTTCCTCAAATCTACTGCCGCGGGAGCCTCCCTACTGATGATCCCCGGCATGCCCATCTTCGCCGGTCAGGTCGATGAAAACGACTACTTGAAGTATATCCCAGCCGATAAGAAGCTCGACCCTACCTGGGTGCAATCGCTTTTCGAGCGGGGCAGCAAGGAGACCTATACGGATCCCGTAGCTTTGGATCAGATCGGAATGCCGGTAGGAGGGCTTTTTGCCGGGACAGTTTATCTTTCGGGCGATGGGAGATTGTGGTTGTGGGATATTTTTAACCGCGACCAGGAGGGAATCTTGCCCAAGACCATCGAATACCGTGGTCAACAGGTCCGTAATCGTGATGGCTCTAATTATGTGGAACCCGCCCGGGTCTGGTCGCCATTTAAACAGGGATTTGAGCTGATCATCGGCAAAAGAAGCTGGCCGCTCGACCGGTCAGGGTTTGAGTCCGTGGAGTTTGAGGGCCGTTATCCGATGGGAATCATCCGTTATCGCGATCCAGAATGTCCGGTGGAGGTGACGCTTGAGGCTTTCTCGCCCTTTATCCCCGGCAATGCTGCCGAATCTTCGCTCCCGGCAACTATCCTACGGTACAGAATCCGCAATCTTTCGGAAGAGGAGGTCACCTGCGCTCTCCGCGGTTTTACCGAAAACCCCGTTTGCATCGATTCAGCCAAGGAATATGCGGGGTACCGCCGCAACCGGGTGAAACGTTCCACCAATTTTACCACCTTGATCTGCGAGGCACAATCAGCCAAGAATGCTCCTAAAGACCAAATGCTGGATGAGTTGCGGGATTTTGGCACTTTTTGCCTGACGATTTTTGGGGAGCAGCGGAGAGTAGCCACGGCAACAGTTCGCAAACGATCGGTGCGACAGGCACGAACGAGAGACTTACAGGCCTCGTTGATGGGGAGTATTCTTGGTGAGATCACCCTGCCGGCCGGAGACGAGTCGGCCCTGGAGTTTGCTTTTACCTGGCATTTCCCAAATTTTTACGGTCGGGAGTTTGGTGGCGTGAAGGTGGGTCATTCGTATGCTGCCCGGTTTGGATCGGCTTTTGAAGTTGCTGCTTATCTTGCTGATAATAAAGAATTTCTAACGAGCACAACTCGAACCTGGGTGGACACCTGGTACGATTCCACGTTGCCTTATTGGTTGCTTGATCGCACGATGGCGAACACCTCAACGCTGGCTACCACTACCTGTTACCGCCATCAGGATGGCCGGTTTTGGGCCTGGGAGGGTGTGGGTTGTTGCGCGGGGACCTGCACGCATGTGTGGCACTATGCCCAGGCTGTAGGCAGGCTTTTCCCGGAGATTGAGCGCGACCAGCGGGAGCGGGTGGACTTTGGCTTGGCGCTGAAAGAGAACGGGGAGATTGGATACCGGGCGATGCTGACCACCTCGCAGGGGCCAGCGTTTGACGGGCAGTGTGGGCGTATCCTGGGTGCTTACCGCGAGCACCTCATGTCGACCGATGATGCCTTCTTAAGAAGAAACTGGCCAGCCATCAAGCGGGCTGTTCAGTACCTGATTGATCGGGATGGCGACCTTGACGGGATTTTGGAGGGATCACAGCCTAACACCTTGGATGCCAGTTGGTACGGGAAGATCAGCTTTATCTCGTCGCTCTATATCGCAGCCTTGCGGGCGGGTGAGGCGATGGCGCGGGAGCGTGGGGATCAGGCTTTTGCCCGCACCTGCTCAGGGATAGCCCAGAAGGGTGCCCGGAACATCCGGGAGCTATTTAATGGGGAATTTTTTATCCAGCTGGAAGATCCAGAGCATCAAGATGTTATTGGTGTCGGGGCTGGTTGTTATATCGATCAGATCTTGGGCCAAACCTGGGCACACTGGGTCAGCCTAGGGCATATCTTCGACCGGGGTATGCAACTGGTTGCCTTACGGTCACTCTATCGCTATAATTTTGTGCCCGACGTGGGGCCGTTCCGCCGCCATTTCACGGCCGGACGATGGTATGCCATGGCTGGTGATGGAGGTTTGTTGATGTGCACCTGGCCGAAAGGGGGCAAGCGGGATCAGTGGGAGGAGCAGTGGCAATTCATGTATTTCAATGAATGCATGAGCGGATTTGAATGGCAGGCTGCGTCACACATGATTTTCGAAGGGATTGATCAGCCTGATCTTCTGCAAAATGGGCTCGTCGTGAGCCGAGCCATCCATGATCGCTACAACGCCCGCCTCCGCAATCCTTATAATGAGATCGAGTGCAGCGATCACTACGCACGGGCTATGGCCAGCTACGGGGTATTTCAGGCCATCAGCGGGTTTTTCTGCCACGGGCCGCAGGGGATCATTGGTTTTGATCCCAGACTCACTCCCCAGGATTTCAAGTGCGCTTTTGTAGGTCCGGAAGGGTGGGGGTCCTGGTCGCAAAAGTCTGGAAACCAGTTTGAAGCCCGATTGGAGACTAAATATGGACGGGTGAGCCTCCGGGAGATAAACCTGCGCATTCCGGCAAAATACTCCAGGCGTAAGTTGGAGGTAACCATCAACGGGGAGGTGATGCCTCATAAGATCGAGGGCGACCACAACGGATTGATGGCGGTACGGTTTGCCAGGACGGATGTTAAGGAGCTGAGGATCAGCGGTTAGCCTAATAGATTATTGCAGGATTTTCTTCAACAGTTTTCCATACGCACGAGCGTATTGCACCATTCCCAGGTCGTTTGGATGGGTGCCATCAACGGTCATGTTAATGGAGAGGCCGATATCATCTTGGGCTAATCTATAGAGTCTGATGATTCCTTCGTCTAATAACTCATAGTATGCCAGGTAGTTCGACTGGTTCACCTGGATATACTCGATTTCTCTTACGCCGATGATGGCTCCATCGGGGTATCCGCCGTGATCGACCAGGATGATGGGTGTTTTGGGGCGGACGGCGCGGATCTGTTGCACGGCAGCTTTTAGTCGGTCCATGACCTCTTTGTTACTATAAATATCTCTATTTGAGAGATTTGGAAGACAATCCAGGATATACGCTGCAGCATCAATTTCGGTCATTCGTTCGATGAGGGGAGCTTCCAGCCGGCCATTGCCCGAGAAGCCGAGGTTGATGATGGGGCGGTCGAGCATTCGGCCCAGCAGTGCGCTCCAGGCCATCCCCGGTCGGGAAGCACAGCCTCCCTGCAGGATGCTGGTGCCATAGGCCACGATGGGTTTTTCGCTCCTGACTGGTAGGGGTTTTAGTTTGGAGCCATCGGGTACTCCGATTTCCATCCAGGTAACCCGATTATACAGAGGAAGATACAGGTAGTATTCCCTGCCTTCTTCTGGAATTTTCGGATCGGTGATGATTCCATCAAAATCGTACCGGATGGTATCCCGGAAGGAGAATTTGCCGGCAGCCCAGAGCCATTCGCCATCGGGGTTTCTGACGTACAGATCTACACCGCTGACTCCTGTGGAGGGCATGTGGTTCATGTTCAGAGCGCCTTCTACCTGATACCGGACGATGATGCGGGAGGCGTTGCTTTGGAACCGGATGACCAATCCGGCCGAGTGGTGCGATAAGTTCCAGACCGGAGGTCTTACGCGTTCCTGATCGGAGGCGGGCAGCCGATCGTACGGGTTCTCCAGCCCCTCGGCCCAGCCCTGTCCTTCGATTACCTGAACCTTGGTGGTTGCTGGGTTCCACCAGGTGATGCCGGCATCGGTTTGGGCCATGGATAAAGTTCCGGGTGCCAGCCAGATCATGAACATCAATAAGATCCGACCCATGTTTTTTTCTACTTGTTCCATCATCATCCTCCTGAGCGTTTTGCCTGATATCCTTCGCCATGAAGAATTGCAACGACTTTATCACGAAAATCGCCTTGGATGAGGATGTTTCCGTCCTTGACGGTTCCACCGACTCCGCATTTAGTTTTCAGGAGTTTGCCGAGCTGTTCCAGATCATCTGGTTGGCCAATGAATCCGGAGATCAGGGTTACCGCTTTGCCTTTTCGATTGCGCTTATCCAGGCTGACGATCAATTTTTGTTGCTTTGGAATCAGCGTATCCTGGGAATCATCTTCTTCTTTCTCAAACTGATAGTTGGGATTGGTGGAATAGACCATGCCAAGTCGCTCTTTCCAGTCTTTCGTCATGATTTGGTTGTTTGGCTAAGGAATAATTCAGTACTTATGAATTGTTTTTTTCTATCTTGTATGGCCTACGAAATTAAAACATGGACTCACAACTAACAACACCCAACAAACGTTTTGGCACCGGTCCGGTATTTTTTACCGCCATTTCCACGATCCTCGGTGCCATTTTATTTTTGCGATTCGGATATGCCGTTGGTACTATTGGATTTATCGGGACGGTTATGGTGATCGTTGTTGGTCATTTGGTAACTATTCCCACGGCCTTGGCGTTATCAGAGCTGGCCACGAACAAGCGTGTGGAAGGTGGGGGGGAGTATTTCATCATGAGCCGATCGTTTGGATTGAATATTGGCGGTACGATCGGTTTAGCTCTTTTTATGAGCCAGGCGATCAGTGTGGCTTTTTATGTGATAGCTTTTACGGAATCGTTCGAATTTATTTTCAACTGGGTCGCTGACTCGCTCGGCTGGACTCTTCCCCGTCAGGCAATTAGTCTGCCGGTGATGGCTGTTCTGGCGTTCATGATATTAAAAAGGGGTGCCAACATGGGGGTGAAGGCGCTTTATGTTGTAGCGGGAATTCTGGCTATCAGTCTTTTTATGTTCTTTTTAGGAAAACCCACGGAGGGTGCCAATCCTGATTTCTCTTTCGGAAATATCCAGTTTCGTAATACGGGCGATTTCTTTATCGTGTTTGCCATCCTTTTCCCTGCGTTTACCGGGTTGACAGCTGGAGTGGGCTTATCGGGCGACCTGAAAAATCCGGGTCGTGCCATCCCGCGAGGAACCCTCTCGGCAACGCTAATAGGGATGGTGATTTACTTTTTTGTGGTATGGAAGCTGGCTTCTTCTGCATCGCCACAGGAGTTAATTGATCATCAGCTAATTATGGGTAGAATCGCTTTGGGAGGAGCCTTGATTATTCCCTTAGGCCTTGCTGCCTCAACCATCTCCGCTGCCATTGGTTCGGTGATGGTAGCTCCGAGAACTTTGCAGGCATTGGCGGGGGATAGCATCTTTCCGTCGAAGGGGGTGAACCGTTGGCTCAGTGCTGGAAAAGGAGCCGACAATGAGCCTTACAATGCGTCTATAGTCACGATTGTTATTGCTTTTGTATTTGTTGCATTGGGCGATGTGAATGCGGTGGCTCAGATTATCTCGATGTTTTTCCTTCTGACGTATGGATCGCTTTGTTTGATCTCCTTCCTCAACCATTTTGGATCTTCACCTTCGTATCGGCCATCATTTCGATCGAAATGGTTCATTTCGCTGACCGGATTTCTTGCGGCGGTGTGGGTTATGTTTAAGATCAGCACCTTTTATGCTTTATTGGCGGTCATCGTAATGTTTTTTATCTATCTGTATATCAATTATGTACATCGAAATAGGCAAGGGCTGGCAGAGATTTTCCTGAATGCTTTCTTTCAGTTGAATCGTAATCTGCAGGTTTGGCTTCAAAAGCGTCAAAAGAAGCAGATGCAGGTGGAGTGGAGGCCTAGTGTGCTGTGTTTATCGGAGAATTCGTTCAGGCGTGATGCAGCGTTCCAGACACTCAACTGGATCAGTTACAAGTATGGATTTGGGACTTACATCCACAAGATTCCCGGGTATTTTTCACGGGAGACAGATGAGCAGGCAAGGGCTGAATTGGCGAGGTTGCGAGAGTTGTTTGATGCGGAGATGAACCATGTCTATATCGATACCCTGATCTCACCATCATACACTTCGGCGATCGCCCAGTCGATTCAAGTCCCAGGGATTTCGGGGATGGAGAATAATCTGGTCATGCTGGAGTTTTCAAAAGACGAGCCTGAGGGGCTCGATTCCATCATTGACAACCTCGGGCTTATTGATGCGGGTGCGTTCGATATCGGGATTATTGCAAGCTCGAATAAGTCGGTCAATTTCAAAGGCGGGATTCATATCTGGATTCGGAGTGCCGATTTCCAGAACGCCAACTTGATGATCTTGCTGAGTTACATCATTTTGGGGCATCCAGCCTGGCGCAAATCGTCCATACGGATCATGCAGGTGTGCCGCGAGGGCGAGCTGGAGTCGTTGAAGGCTAGCCAGACTGGCTTATTGCAAGCCGGGCGTCTTCCGATCACCGAAACGAATATTGAGTGGATCATGGAAGACGAACAGGTCTCGTTTAAATCACTGGTCAATAAGCGGTCGGCCAGCGCCGGATTGGTGTTGGTTGGATTCAGTCTTGAACATGTGAAAAAGGGAGGGGAGGATGTCTTCCTGGGGTACGATGGAGTTGGGCAACTCCTGTTTATTCACGCCGGAAGAGATATTGAGATAGCATAGGGTTGTGGCTTCGGCTCCGCTCAGCCACCATGCTTCGGCTCCGCTCAGCCACCGGCGGGGTGAAGGTATTTTTGTAGAAGTGCCTGGAGATCTTCTTTGATAACCGGTTTTGCGAGATAGCCATTAAAGCCGGCCTCCAAAAACCGTTGTTCATCGCCGGTTTGGGCGTAGGCTGTGATGGCGACGATGGGTAAATCAGGCCTCGATGCATGGATTAGCTCGGTGGCTTCGATCCCGTTCATGACAGGCATTTTGATATCCATCAGAACCAAGGATATTGATTCCTTTTGCTTGCAAATTTCCACGGCATCAGCTCCATTGGTAACATGGATATAATGATATCCCATGATCTCAAGGGCCGCTTGCATAAACAGATAGTTCGATTCCTCATCTTCAGCAATGAGCACCATAAGTTCGTCCTTGTTGCCTGGCTCACCAATGTTTGAGGAAGGAGCTTTTGCGGATATCGCGGGAGTTTTGTATCGAACTGTAAATGAGAAAGTTGATCCAATTCCCTTTTCGGAAACTGCGCTAAGGGTTCCTCCCAAAAGTTTGACTAAGCCACGCGCGATCGCCAGCCCAAGGCCACTTCCTTCGTGTTCACGAATCATGGAGGAGTCTTCTTGTGTGAAGAGCTCGAAAATGGCATTAATCTTATGTTTGCCAATTCCTATGCCGGTATCCTTAACGAAGAATTCGACGAAACCCGGAATTACCTTATAGCCACAGTTGATGCTGCCATTGTCGGTGAATTTCACTGCGTTACCTATCAAGATACTAAAAATCCTGCGAATGATTTCACGGTCTGATTTCAGAATTATCTCACCCGTCCCCTCCGGAATATCCGATTTAATATCGAGTTTTTTTTCTTCAGACCATTGCTGCGCCTTTTCCATGATCTCCTGGAAAAGTGGTTGTAAGTGAAACTCTTTTTTGTGCACGCTCATGGTGCCCGATACAATCCTTGCCATATCCATATAATCCGATATGGTGTTCATCAGCCGGTTGCTTGATTTTGACAGAAAAGCATAGTATTCTTCCCGCTGGTCAGGGGTAAGGTTTTCATCTGCAAGGAGTTGTCCGAAACCCAAAATTCCGTTTAATGGGGTTCTTATTTCATGCGAGATGTTGTTGATAAAGGCCGTTTTTAGTTTATCGCTCTCCTCGGCTTTCTCTTTGGCCAGAATCAATTCTTCGATGATCTTTTTTCTTTCGGTGATGTCGTAATCCACACCCCGATAACCAACAAGATCTCCCTGGTCGTTAAAGACCGGACTACCACTTGTTGCTAACGTGATGATCTGCCCGTTTTTGTGAACTACCTGATTGTCAAAGTCTTTGAACGCTTCTCTATTCGTGAAAATCTTAAAGGCTGCTCTTTTCTTTTGATCTTTCCAATCCGGGGCAAACAGATCATAGAAGTGATGTCGCCCGACAATTTCCTCTGGCGAATAGCCCAGCAAGGATTGGATTACAGGGCTTGAGTAGGTATATAGTCCGGATTTATCAACCTCCCAGATCCATTCCTGAGCATTTTCGGATACCTGTTTAAAGCGATATTCACTTTCCTGTAAAGCTTTTGCTGCCTGCTGATGGGCAGCAATTTCTTTTGCTTCATCCAGCGCTCTTTTCACTGCGAAGGGTAAGCGTTCAGGTCGGTCTTTCAGCACATAATCAATGGCACCCAGCTTAAGTAAATCAATAGCAGTTTCTTCACCGATCGATCCTGAAATACAGATGAAGGGAACATTCGGACAGGTTTTGTTGGTAATTTGCAAAGCTTTGAAAGCATCGAAGCCAGGCAGCTTAAAGTCGGACAGGATGAGGTCGTACTCATTTTCCTGTAAGGCCGCATCGAATTCTAGTTCGTTTTCGGCATGAGTTAATTCCAGAAGATATCCAGCATCGGATAGTTGTTCTGAGATTAATTCATAGTCCTGCCTGGAGTCCTCCAGAATGAGAACCCTCAGTTTAACACCAACAATATGGTTAGTGGTTTTATCCATTACCTATTCGCACTGAGGTTGTTCGTTTAAAAGTGCCCAAAATATTCCGATATTTTTCACTGCCTCGATAAAGTCCTTAAAGTCCACCGGTTTAACGACATACGCATTGACGCCCAGCTCGTAGCACTTTTTTAGGTCGGGTTCTTCGCGGGATGAGGTGAGCATGACGACGGGGATGGTTTTTAGGTGCTGATCCTTGCGAATTGCTTCCAAAACTTCGAGGCCGTCCATTTTCGGCATCTTGATATCGAGCAGGATGACAGCGGGATTGCTTTTCTCGCGATTCTCGAATTTCCCTTCACAGTTAAGATAGTCCATTGCTTCTGCGCCATCGTTTACTGAGGTCACCTGGTTGACCAGGTTGTGTTCGGCCAAAGCTTCGAGGGTTAGTTCAACATCGTGAGGATTGTCCTCCACTAAAAGGATGGTTTTCAAATCATACATCGGTTAGCTGCTTTATTTTTGCGGTAAACTAAAAAAGAACGTTGCTCCTTTATCGGGTTCTCCTTCGGCCCAAACCTGCCCATTGTGCTTTTGAATGATCCGTTGGATATTCGCCAGCCCGATGCCCGTGCCTTCAAATTCACTCTGTGAGTGTAAACGTTGAAACACACCAAAGAGTTTATGAACATATTTCATGTCAAATCCAACTCCGTTATCCCGGATGGAAAATATGAAATTTCCTTTTTGTTTCTCGAATTCGATTGCAATTTCTGGATATTTTTGCAATCTCGTGTATTTTACTGCATTTTCTATCAGGTTGATCCACACCTGTTTAAGCAACGAGTAGTCGCCAAAGACCTCCGGCATCTCCTGAACCGACACCTTGATATTACGGGTTTCGATATCCGTTTTATTTTTTTCCAGCACTTCGTTGATTAGAGCGGTCATGTTAAGCCGAGCTTTATGAACCTCTTGGCGGCCGGTGCGTGAGAATTGTAGCAGGTCATCAATGAGTGTTCCCATCTGTTTTGCCGCATCCGTTATTGTTTCCAGGTAATGCAGGGCTTTTTCAGGCAGGTTGTCACGGAATCGACTATTGAGTAGATCGACATATCCATTGATATAGCGCAGGGGTGCACGTAAATCGTGTGATACGGAGTAAGAAAATGCTTCAAGTTCTTTGTTGGCAACCTTGAGCTGAGCGGTACGTTCATCAATGCTGGACTCCAATCCTTCAATTAGCTGGACGTTCTCAACCGCTTTGGCGGTGGCATCAGCCAGGGTTTGTAGCAATTGAATCTCGCTTGGCGATGGGGAATATTTGATGCTCCAATAGATGCCGATGGCTCCCAGGGGATCAATTGTGCGGATAGGAGCCATGGCCATACTTTTGACAAAGGTTGGTCGGTAAACTTCCACTGGCACGCGCGGATCAGAATAGATATCAGGAATGGCCAGAGATTGTTGGTTAAGCATAACCCAACCGCTGACGCATTGATTTATTGGAAACCGCTGACCCTTAAATAGTGGGCTAATAGCTTCTTCATCAGCATAATAGCAATAGTCCGATTCGCGCAGGACAAAGGTGAAACCATCGGCGTTCAACAGTTTTCGCACATATTGGCGAACTGTTTTCATCACATCCTCCATAGAGCTGGCGATGGATAGCTTCTGTATGGCTTCGACAAGCAGATGTAATTGTTGATTGAGCGTTTGAACTTTTTCTTCAGCTTCTTTCCGCTCGGTAATGTTAGCGTTGAAGCCATACCAGGTAATGCTTCCGTCGGGTAATCTCTCGGGGTTTGATCGTGAAAAGATCCACTGAACGGGCTTCCCGGGAATCAATACCCTGAATTCGCAGGTAAAATAGGATAGATGCTTTGCTGAATACTCAATATCCGCCATAATTCGTTCAGCATCATCCGGGTGAAGCACTTTAGCGATTGGATCGAAATTATCAGTTACTTCGTCCGGGGTGCAGCCAAAAATGTTCCTGATTCCCTCAGAAGCTACTGGAACATAATAGGATCCATCCGGTTTTCGGGTGAATTGGAAGATCAGGTCTGGGACGTTGGCCGACAGTTTCCTGAACTGAAGGTCTTTCTCCCTGGTTTTGGCTTCGGCGGTCTTTTCTTTCGTGATATCTCTACTGAAAACCGACAGGCCATCGGATGAGGGATAAAATCGATGTTGAAACCATCTTCCAAAGTGAGGGTAAAAATGCTCCAGATCAATGGATTTTTGCTCCTCCATGGCTTGGAGGTAGGCCTGATGAACGGGTGTTCCAATGGCTTCGGGAAAAACTTCCCAGATATTATGACCCAGCAGTTCCTCCCGTTTTTTCCCCACGTTCTTGGCTAGTTTCTCATTCACGAAGGTGTAGTTCCAGTTGTGATCAAGGGATCCGAACCCGTCGCTGATGCGCCCCAAGGTTTGTGCAAGCTTTTCTTTGGCTTTGTTGGCTTCTTTTAGAGCCTTCTGCTCCGATTCCAACAGCTGTGCATGTTCCATTTTCTGCAGCGTCATATCGCTGATGAGCTTGGTGGTTAGCTGCAGGAACTCCAGGATGGTCAGAACCTTTTCTTTGGTTACGATGGGAATATCCCGGAGGGCACTCAAATACTCCTCTTCATCGAATCCGTACTTTTTTGCTTGCTCGCGAAAGGCGGAGATATCAGGTTTTTCAAGCAGAAACTGCCCGGTAAACAGGTTGGCCAGATGTTCACCTTTAATAATGATGGGTATTGCCACATCAACCAAACCATTTAAGCATTGATAGAAGTAATATTTCTCTCCGGCGGCTGTTTTGTTGGCCAAGATGGTATCACTGAGGGAGCAGTTTTTAGCTGTTTCAGGATGGACACGGTGAAACTCTGTGCAGATCCGCCTCCAGCCTGATTTTGATAAGATATTTCCATTCAGGTCAACAATAGCGGTCACAAATCCTGTTGATTTTTGAAACCCCTCGAGCAGGGCATCTACCCGCTCAAAATCGATATAATCCTTGATACTCCTTTTCATAGGTTTATCATTTCAACCAAGCCGAAAATATAGTAATAACTTGGTTCACTGGCAAATGCCACTAGGCTTCGGCTCCGCTCAGCCACC
>LSQX01282683.1_pt2 | contig 17585 bp, 12 predicted proteins | sample 654561 | NCBI WGS metagenome assembly LSQX01 (sample SAMN04489861, study PRJNA283612) | anaerobic digester metagenome | isolation source: 4 biogas reactors fed with cattle manure at either 37C or 55C with and... | place: Denmark: Kongens Lyngby | collected 2014
GCGTATACCGCCCTGCTTGCCAGAGGCAAGGAGATCATCTCGATCCACGTTTCTGCCCGGCTGAGCGGTACTTACAACAGCGCCGCCGGCGCTGCGGCCATGGTTGATCCCGGTAAAATTACCCTGATCGACTCCGCCACCACTGCAGCACCGCTGGCCCTTCTGGTTCTGGCGGCGGCCCGGTGGGCCGAGGAGGGGCTTGACCGGACTACCATCGCCGCCGCCCTGGAGCAGGGGGTGAAGGAACTTCGCTCCTTCTTTATTCCCGACACCCTCGAATATCTGAAAAGGGGGGGCCGGATCGGCGGAGCGCAGGCCCTGCTCGGATCGCTGCTGCAGATCAAACCGATTCTTTGGTTTTCCGAGGGCGTGGTCGAGGTTTTTGAGAAGGTCAGAACCAGACGCCGGGCCATCCAGAGAATGCTGGCCGAGCTGCCCCGGGAAAGAAAGCAGCTGCAGGTAGCCGTGGTCCACTGCGCCGCACCGGAGGAGGCCGCCTCGATCAAGGAGCTGGTTCTGCAGGCGGCACCCCATGCCATCGTGGGAATCAGAGAGTTTGGCCCGGTTCTCAGTATCCACGGCGGACCGGGGCTGGTCGGCATCGGTTTCTGGGGGCGCGACTAGGAGAAAGGTTTCCGAGGGAGGCATCCAGTTGACAGGAACAGGAATCAACAACAGTGAACTGGCGATCAGCGCGGCCGATTTTAAGAAAATGATCGTCGGTGCAAGTTTCTTTTTTGACCGGGAAAAGGAGACGATCAACGAGCTCAATGTTTTTCCCGTACCCGACGGCGATACCGGAACCAATATGAGTATGACCCTGGCAGCCGCTGCAGAGGCGGCACTTGCTTACCGGGGCGATCTTATCGGCGAGCTTTCCCTGAAAACCGCCTCAAGCGCGCTGATGGGTGCCCGGGGGAATTCCGGGGTGATCCTGTCCCAGCTGCTGCGCGGGATCGCCAGAGGGCTGCAGGATAGAAAGGTCGCCTCCACCGCCGATCTGAGCAGGGCCTTCCAGTATGGCATTGTCTATGCCTACAAGGCCGTCTCCAAACCGGTGGAGGGAACCATCCTCACCGTCGCCCGGGGCACCGCCCGCGGTGCCCGGAGCGCAGCCCGCAGCGGAGCCGATCTTATCAAGATTATCGAAACCGCTATCGAGGGCGGCCGGGAGGCACTGGCCCGGACAACGGCAATGCTGCCCGCGCTGCAGCAGGCCGGTGTGGTCGATGCCGGCGGCCTGGGCCTGGTCGTTTTCCTGGAGGGCTGCCTTTTCGCCGTACAGCACGCTCTCGGAGAGATCCTGGCCCGCAAGGAGGCGGCGACTGTTGCCGCCAGGGATGAACGCGTTCCGGGGGCAAAGAGAGGACCGGCGGAAAATAGCCCCGCCCTGGCCCACCCTTACTGTACCGAGCTGATCATCAGGGGAACCTCCCCGGCGGCAGCACTGGAAAGGGAGCTTGAGCCGCTGGGCGATTCGCTGCTTCTGGTGAGACAGGACGGGATCATCAAGGTGCACCTGCACACCGCCGATCCTGGTGCAGTCCTGTCCCTTTGCTCGGCCCACGGCTCCCTCCATGATATCAAGATCGACAATATGACCGATCAGCACCGCCATATCTTCAATCTGCAGCCCCCCGTTGAGACCGTGGTCGCGCTCTCCGATCCCCGGAAACCGAAGAGCAAGGAAGATACCGGCATCATCGCCGTCTCCTTTGGCGAAGGGCTCAAGGAGCTGTTCCTCAACCTCGGCGCCGATGAGATCGTCTACGGGGGCCAGACGATGAACCCTCGGGTGGAGGATCTGTTCAACGCGGTGCAGCAGATTCCCACGGAGCGGGTGATCATCCTGCCGAACAACAAGAATATCCAGATGGTCGCCCGCCAGGTCCAGAAACTGTCGGCCAAGGAGGTGGCGGTGATCGGCAGCCGTTCCATCGCCCAGGGGTTAAGCGCCCTCGTCGCTTTCAATCCGCAGGCCGCGCTCTCCTTCAATATCAGCTCGATGGAGGCAAGCCTGAAGCAGGTCAAGTCAGGAGAAGCCACTTATGCGACCAGGGAGACAGTTCTAGGGGGAAAAAAGGTTGCCAAAGGCTCCTTCCTCGGCCTCTACGATGGAGACCTCTGCTGCAGTGGTGAGAAGCTCACCCCTACCACCCTCGAGCTGATCTCCCGGATGCTTGGCGAAGGCGATGAACTGGTGACCATCCTTTACGGAAAGGAGATCACCCGCAGCGAGGCGGAAACGCTGGCCCGGGCGGTGGAGACAGCTCACCCCGGGGTGGAGGTGGAGCTCAAGTACGGCGGCCAGCCGATCTATTACTATATCCTGGCCGTGGAATAGACCACGCTTTTTCCCTGGTCAGGGCGGGCAGGATATGCTATATTTTAGACCAATCCGGTGCGCCGCCCCTTTTTCCCGCAAGCTGAAGGAAGATCCGAAGGGGATGGAGGGTGGTAGATCTTTTTCCGGAGATACCGGGCCTGCCGCCGTGGATCCGCTGCGGCGGCATCGTCCCACAGGAAGGAGAGCAGCCATGCTGGAGCTGAAACAGATCGGTTTGAAATTCTTGAGTGATCAAAAAGAGAGCACCATCCTGGAGGGGATCAGCCTCACTTTTGAAAGAGGCCGGATCTATGCCCTTACCGGACCCAACGGCAGCGGCAAATCATCCCTGGCCCGGGTGATCATGGGGATCCATCTTCCCACCACCGGGCAGGTGATCTACAAGGGTGAAGATATCACCGCCCTGGGAATTGCGGAGCGCGCCTGCAAGGGGATCGGCTATGCCTTCCAGCATCCGGCCCGCTTCAAAGGACTGCGGGTGACCGATATGATGGAGATCGCCATGCGCCGTTCCGGCAACCATGAATGTTGGCCGCTGCTGAAGATCGGCCTCTGCCCCGATGAATACCTGGAGCGTCCCCTCGACGCCAGCCTTTCCGGGGGCGAAAGCAAGCGTATCGAGGTCGCCACCCTGCTCGCCCAGGATCCGGATCTGCGTATCTTCGACGAACCCGAAGCGGGGATCGATCTATGGAGTTTCGAGCAGCTCGTCGAGGTGATCGGTTCAAGCCACCGCCCTAACGGCACCACCATCATCATCTCGCACCAGGAAAAGATCCTGAATATGGTCGACGAGATCATCTTGCTGGAAGACGGCACTGTCACCCTGCGCGGCAGCCAGGCAGAGATCTGGCCCCAGATCCGTGAAAGCACCCGCTGCAGCTGCCGCCGGGATTGCCCCAGAGGAGGGATGCCCCATGCTGACTGCTCTCGATAAAGAGATGCTTCACCGCATCGCCGACCTGCAGCAATCCCCGCCGGGCGCCTTCAATATCCGCAAGGACGGTCGCGGGATCGAACAGCGCTCCGTTCCGGGGATAGAGATCAGGCCGAAAAAGGATCAACCCGGCCTTGACGTGATCGTGGAGCCGGGCGCGAAAGGCACGGTTCATCTTCCCGTCATTATCACCGCCACCGGTCTCTCCGACCGGGTCTACAATACTATCGAGATCGGGGCGGGTGCAGAGATCCTCCTGATCGCCGGGTGCGGTATTCACAACCCCGGTCATGCCGAAGCGCGCCATGACGGCATCCATGAGATCCTGATCCGGCGCGGCGCGATCCTGCACTACACGGAAAAACATTACGGCGAGGGTGAAGGGAAAGGAAAGCGGATCCTCAACCCGAAGACCGTGCTCCTGGTGGAGGAGGAAGCTTCTGCCGAGCTGGAGCTGATCCAGATCCGCGGGGTCGATGATACGGTCCGGGAGACGCAGGCCCAGGTTGAAGCCGGCGGGAGGCTGGCCATGTTCGAGCGGCTGATGACAGACGGCACCCAGGAGGCGCGCAGCGATGTCGTGGTCAAGCTGATCGGGGATGACAGCACCGCCCGGATCATCTCCCGCTCCGTGGCCCGGGGCAGCTCCAAGCAGCTCTTTCAGCCGCGCCTGATCGCTCACGCCAGGGGCCGCGGTCACGTGGAATGCGATTCCATCATCATGGATCGCGCAGTCGTTCGCTCCATCCCCGAAATCTGGGCTGAAAACGCCGCCGCGGAGCTGATCCACGAGGCAGCCATCGGCAAGATCGCCGGGGATCAGTTGATCAAATTGATGTCTCTGGGTCTATCGGAAGAAGAGGCGGAGGAGACCATTATCAGCGGCTTCCTGAAATAGCGGCCTGCTTCCGGGCGAAGGCGGGGCCGGCATCCGCCGTTTCTGCTAGCCGAGCGGGACCGCCTCCTGCTCCACGCGGACCCCCTTTTCCAGCATCAGCTCGATGAGCGGATGAAAAACCGCGTAGGCGGGATCCTCCAGAAGGGCTGCCAGCCTGTCCCGGTAAGTTCCGGCGAAAGGCCGGCCCAGATGACAGCAGTGCCGGTAGGTCGGCAGATCCATCAGGAAGGGTTTGAAGGGGATCCCGGTCCTCGTTTTGAGGTGATGCCAGATCTGAAAACCGCCCAGATCGAGATCGCCCCAGTGATAAAAGGGGACCGCCCGGCCCACTTTCTGAAAATAGCGGTACAGTTTCTCCAGAAGGAGGCGCCGGCCGCGGTTGTGATAGCCCCCCAGATAGATCGCCAGGTGTTCCGGCTCCCCTTCGCGCAGGTACTGGTAAAAAGAGGTCTTGTTCTCTATCGTGATCACCGCCGCCGCCCTGCAGTCAATGATCTCCAGATCGCGGACCATCTCTGCCGGCAGGCCCAGATCGGGATAGAAGGAAGCCAGCTCGATCACGCCCCGGGCAGTGCCGAAGCTCAGGGGACCGGAGAGCAGAATATGGCTGGGATGATCGATGATCCCGTATTCGGCCAGCAGGGCGGTATCATCGAGTGCAGCCTCCTCCGGGGGAAGGCAACACTCCCGGGCCAGCTGGAGCAGCCCCCTTTCCAGCCGCTCCCACCTCTTTGAATCGCCGTAAAGCCGGACGCTGAGTACACGCCTGGCGATATCGCTTTCCCGCTCCTCGAACAGGGCCTGCAGCCCCTGAAGCAGCTCCCGGAACAGATCCAGCTGCTCCGCCTTCAGCGGCGGCGGCAGCGGTTCAAGCGCGGCCAGGCGCTCGCCCAGCACCCGACACAGACCGGCCAGCCTTTCCGGAGCCCCTTTGGCAAATCCGGCCAGATATTCAGCCGCCTCCCGGTACAGCTGTTTCCGGGGCGGCCGCCCCAGGGCGCTATAGATTTCAGGGAAAGGTTCGACCAGAGCGATCCGCTGCAGGGTCTGGCCGCGGTCAAAACGGACCCAGTCGAGCTCCACCCAGCCGCACCGTTCCAGCGCCTCCAGCTCCCGGTTGAAGGTGAACCGGAAACTGCTGTCGCTGACATGAAAATAATCCGGAAAATTTATCCGGTTAACCGGCAGCAGAACGCGGCGGGGGCTCTTCAGCTTGCTCCCGTAATCCTTCCGCCTCTCGCAACGGTCGAGCAGCAGATGGAGCACCTTTTCCTGAATTGCACTCAGCTCCATCGGTCCAGATCCTTCCGGCTGACCCGCTCGATGAAACTGTTGAAGCCGTCGCGCATGACGATGAGGTTGGTATTCATGTAGGGGACGATCAGCTGAATGCGGCCCGTCGGAGCGACCACGACCGCCTGAAAGCCGAGGTTTTTCATGAAGACAATAGCCTCCTCCACGCGATCGGCATCCATCCGGTTGAAGGCCTCATCAAAGACGACCAGGCGCAGGGTATCGCTCTTCCGGTAGAGCTGGTAGGCCTGGTAGAAGGAGGCAAGGATCGCCACGTAGAAGGGAACCTGGGTCTCGCCGCCCGATTTATCGCGGGCCACTTTGGAAAAATAGCTCTTGTGATTCAGATTATCGGTGATGATGATATCGAAATCAAGGTAGGAGCGGTAATCGGTGAGCGTCTGCACATTTTCCAGGAAATCATCTCCATCACGGGTGATCTCGTTGAACNNGATCCCTGGTATACACCGGTATCCATGATCATCTCGTAATAGCGGCGGGTATCCTTTTTCGGGGTGAGGCTGAAGCGGTACGCATCGGTCCCGAAGCGCATCTCCTTCAGGGCGCGGTTCAGCTCCTTGATCTCCTCCTGGGCCAGCTTGATAAATTCACCCAGCCGGGCGACAAAATTCTCCTGAAAGCTCTGTTCGGCCTGCTCGCGGGCCTCGCGCGCCCGGCCCTCGTAATCCTGCAGGTGGCTCTCCACCAGGAGCCGGTGCCGCTGCCGGAAAGCCTCGTTATCCTCCGCCCCCGGATCTCCCGAAAAATGAAAGCTGTAGCCATAGCCGGTGCGCAATTCAACCAGAGTCGGCCAACGGTTGGCGATCCGGGTAACGGCGCCCTCGTTACTGCTGCTGTAATTCTGGTACAGCTCCGCCGCACTTTTCCGCGCCGCCTCGCGCGCCCACTTCCCGGCGCATTCCTCCTGCAGCGGTTCGGGCAAGCCGGTCCGGTAAGCTTCAACAGCGGCCTCTTCCGCAGCCGCCGCCTGCTCGAGCAGCGCGATCGTCTCGCGGAGCCCGTTAAGCCGCTCCGTGAGTCCGCCACGCTGACCGATATTTTGCTCCAGCAGCTCATTGATCCTTTCAAGAGAGCTCTCCCGGCTGCTCAAGGTCTCCTTGAGCCGCTCCAGCTCTTTGAAGTCAAGGGAGAGCAGCTCCCGCTCCCGCATCGCCAGCTCCTCTTCCAGTCCAACCCGCTCTCCCAGCCGGGCCGCCTGCTCCGCCCAGGTGCGGTAGCGGTCGATCTTGTCATGAGCGAGGTGCTCAACCGCAGCGGAGGCGGCGATCTGCCGCTTTGCCCCGGCCAGCTTTATTTTCTCCTCCTGAAGCTCCTCTTTTTTGCGGACAATCTGAAAACGGACCGCCTCCTTGCCGATATAGGGCAGCTCGTAATGGGCCCGGGGAATCTGCCTGATGCTGTGCCGCTGATAGAGCAGCCCCTGCGCGGTGATCGCCGTCTGATGCTGCTTCAGTTCACTTTCCGAGCGGCATTTGATCACCCCGCCGAGCAGCCGGATCGCGTAGGCCCCGATATAGTCAACCCCGGCGGCAACCTCCGCCGCCAGGCTCTCCGCGGCGGCCGCCCCCTTCTCTTCAAGCAGGCGCGCCGTGTTCACCAGGCCGACGCCATCCAGACCGCTGCCGCTTCTTTCTCTCCGGTAAAGGGCCAGCGCCTCCGCGAAATAGTCCGGGGGAACGAGCAGATCGAACTTCCGCGCATGCAGATAACCCTCGATGGCATTGCGCCAGGCCGGATCGCGGATCTCGGCGGCCTCGCAGAAGATATCGACCGGGACCGGTTCCCCCTCCGGAGAATGCAGCTCTTCTTCCAGAACCTGCTTCAGCCGCATCGTCGGCGACCCCCGGCCGAGAACCTGATCTGCAGCCAGATCGCGCAGGGATTCCTCGAGGCGGGCAATCCGCTCCCGGTGCTCCCCGGCCTGCTCCGTCAGGCGATTTTTCTGCTGATGCAGCCAGAGCAGGGCCTCCCGCCAGCTTCCCGCCAGCTCCTTCCACTGTTCCGGAAAGGCGCACCCGGGCCCGCCGGCCGCAGTCGCCCAGCTCTCCTCCGCTGCCAGCAGCGGCCGGCTCAGCGGCAGCGGCGCTTCCAGCTGCTGCATCACCCGGTGCAGTTCCGACTCCTCCGCGGCCTCCTGCTTGAACTGATTGCCCAGATTCTTCTCCAGTTCGCCCAACCGGGCCAGCTCGCTTCTGAGCTCGTTTATATGCCGCTCCAGCTCCTGCTCCTGTTTGAAAGCTTCGTTTGCAGCGATCTCTTCTTTCAATCGGGCAATCGACTCTTCAAGAGCCCGCTGCTCCCTTTTATCCTGCTCGATCCGTCCGGCCAGCTCGTCGAGATCCCGCCCGGCCTGCTCCAGCCCGGCCATCTTCAGGGCAACCCTCTCCCGCTGCTGCTCCCATCCGGCTCGCTTGACCATATAGCCGCCCAGAAGCTGCTGGCGGCGGAGCTTCTCGATCTCGCGGTAGCGCTCCTCGATCTGCTCCAGCGCGGTGATCTCTTTTCTGGTATCGTCGATGATCCGCTCCACTTCACGAAATTTTTCGAAGTAGTCGCGCATCGTCTCCACATCGATAACCCTCTCCTCGAGGATATAATCGTAGACGAATCTGCGCAGATCGGTGATCGGGGAGAAGGAGATCCCCTTGCTGAAAAGGGAGAAGAAGGATTCCTTGGCTCCGCCAAAAAGCTGCCGCAGGTCGTCGATATATCTGCCAAGATCGTTGCGGTAATGGCGGTAGCGCAGGCCCCGTGCCTTGAGATAGTCAAAGAATTCCCGCCGGCTGTACGGCAGGAGAGGCTCCTTGAAAAAAAGCTCATCGCGCAGCGGCTCCTCGTCGATCCTGAAAAAAAGATGCTCCACCTCACCGGTGGCATGATAGTAATCGCAGACCACCCCGATCAGATAGGGCTTGTTGGTGGTGCTCCGGGTAATCTCGAGCACAATATAGCTGCTGAAATTTTCATTGCGCAGAAAAGCAGCCTCTCCCTCCGCCCCGGTTTTCCCGCGCAGATAGCTGCGCAGATCGCGGGTGGTGCGGTCCTCGAAGGCGGAGGAATTGAAGCGGATCTTTCTCAGGTCGGCCACGATCACCAACTGCAGGGCATCGATCAGCGTCGATTTGCCGGCGCCGTTGTCCCCGGAGATCAGAACATTACCCTCGAGAGGGATCGTTTCGTTGGTAAAAAAATGCCAGTTGATCAGCTTTATCTTCGTCAGCAGACGCATCTTTTCCAGAGACACCACCCGGATTTCAATTTAATCGTCGATCTCCAATTCATCTTCATCTTCGGGATCCTCCTCCGGCCAGGCGGCCTGCTCGCCGAGCCATTCGGCCAGGGATTCCAGATCCGCTGTATTCAACACCATCAGCAGCGAAGGGTAGAGCAGGTAAAGCGCTTCCGGATCCCTCCACTGACCCTTTCTCAGCTCGAGCAGGGAAAACCTGCCGAAGAGCCGCAGGATCCGCTGCATATCCTCGCGCGCCGGCAACCGCTGCCTGATCCCCAGGGCCAGATACTTCTCCTGGATCTCCTGACCGCTCACCAGAACCTGATCGGTCAGCCGCAGCTCCTGCCTCTTATCATCGTAGATCAGGCGCAGGATAAAAAGAAATATCGTCTCCTGAATGGAGAAATTGCGCCGGTTGCGTTCGTCCCGGTTGTAGAGCTGGATCACGGCCAGCTGCCGGTCATGGAAAAGATCCCAGTGGGCCAGCTCGAGGTACCACCGAAAGAGGGACAGGTGCCGCTCGACAAAGCGGTACCCGCGACGGTCCTCCTCCCGCTCGTAGACCAGGAATGTCCTTGCCAGTAGGCGGTTCACCATCTCGCTGAAAAAGGCCTTCTCTTTATCACTCAACTGTTCGTAAAGCTCTTCAAACCGAACCATTCCGGGGCTCCTTTCTCTGCAAAAACAGGGCGGGGACGATAATGGATCCTTTGCGCAGCGCCACGCTCTTCCCCCGCTCCCCGGCCAGAAGATAGCTCGCCCGGCGCGAGCGGCTGTAAAGGATGATATAGACCAGCCGGATCCACTGCTCCTTGCCGTAAAGCGGCAGCTCACTCAAGGGAAGCGTGTCCCGATCTGCCAGCAGCTCCTCCACGTAGCGGTTGATCTCTTTGATCCCCACCTCCTCCCGGACCCGCTTGCGAAAATGCTCGAGCCTGGCCCGGCGGATCTCCCCGGGCAGCTCCGGAATGCGCAGCGGCCGGGGAATATGCTCCTTGCGGCGCCGGGGCGGCGTCTTGATGCTCAGCTCATCGATGGAGCGCTGGGGAAAGAGCCGGATGAGGCGGCCGATATCCGCAGCCACCGCCTCACGTTCACCTTTGCGCCGGGCCTCCCGGGAGAGATAGCGCAGGGCGCGACGCAGCGACTGCTCGCTTCCCTTGCCATGCCTCAGCTGAAAACGCAGCTTCTCCACGGCGGCGCGGGCATACTGAACATTGCGCCGGTCGATCTCGGCGATGAGCTCATCCATGCTGCTGAAAGATTCCTCGATATATTCCAGCCACTCGTAAATCAGATTCTCCGCCGGCAGGTTTTCCAAGGCCTGCTTCTCCTCGACCATCAACCGGGCCTGCCCGGTGATCGCCGGCCGGTTTGACTGCCACTCCTTCACCCGGGCGATTATCCCGGTGCGGTACTTGGAGATATGCTCCGATGTTTTGAGCCGGTAATACTGCTCTCCGAGCACCTCGCTGAAGTACTGATCGAAGATATGGCTCAGGATATCGCGCGGCTCCTTTACCGCGAGCAGCTCCCCGGTATATTTCTTGATGCTGTGGCTGAGGCTTTTCAACCCGTCGATCAGCCCCGCCGTAGCTTCATGCGCCTGCTGCAGGGCCACGTAGGAAAAACCCTCCGCACCGGTCAGGTTCTGATAGACACTGAGGATCCGACCGCGGTACTCCATCCGGTAGCCCCTGCGGATCCTGTCCAGGGTATCGAGAAGAGCCAGGGCATGATCGGGCATCGCGACCCGGTAACTGTAATCGGGGTGCTGCTCCTGATCGACCCACCCGGACTCGTTCAGCTTGCGGAAAAGAAGGTTGGCCCGACCGCGAAGGCTGCGATCGGGCTCATCCTCTCCGGGATCATCATCCTCCGCCGGCCATTCCCCGGAGCTGCTCTCGAGATACTCGCAAAACAGATCGATGATCGTCTCCTTGGGAAGCGTATAGATACTGCGCCGGTATAGATCGTACACCAGGAATAGAAGATCTGCATGCAGCTCTTTCAGCGGTCCGGTAAAAACCGAAAAAAGATTCTCCGGAATATGGGCAAATAGTTGACTGCTTGAATCTGGAGTGATCATGCCGAAGTATTCAACATGCCCGCCGGATAATCCTCCGCCCTCTCCTGTGATCTTGAAATTGGCGTACCGGGACGCGCAAAGTCGGCCCTGGGGCTCCTGTTTCGCAGATCCGGACGGCTCTTCGCGCTTCGGTCCGGGGGGCGGCAGGGCTTTTGCGGAGCGCTGCCCCCCGCCTTGTCTCCGGGAAGGTGCCCGGAGACAAGCGATCGCTCAACCGTAAACTGGCCGATCTTACCTGAGCAAGCGGTCGAGCAGCTCTTCCCTGACCGTATAGGGAAGGGTGATCTGCCCCGAATTTCCGTATTCACGGTTAAACTCAAGGCCTGTCGTCAGGGAGTTTTCATTTCTGGCCCAGGCGCGGCGGGCCACGCCGCAGGCGACATCCCAGAGCAGGGCGGAGCGGATCACCCCGTCGACCCTTTCGCTGCCGTCCAGAAGCAGCCCGAAACCTCCGTTAACGGCCTTGCCGATCCCGACGCCACCGCCGTTATGCAGGGCGGCCAGGGTCATCCCCCGGGCCACGTTCCCGGCAAAGCATTGTACCGCCATCTCGGCCATAACATTGCTGCCATCCCTGATATTTGCTGTCTCCCGGAAAGGTGAATCAGTACCGCTGACATCGTGGTGATCGCGCCCGATCATCACCGGACCGATCTCGCCCCGCCGGACCAGCTCGTTGAATTTCAGGGCGATCCGCACCCGCCCGGCGCCATCCTGGTAAAGGATGCGCGCCTGCGAACCGACAACAAGATCATGTTTCCCCGCATCCCGAAGCCAGAGGTAATTATCCCGATCCACCCGGCTCCGCCCGGGATCGATGGATGAAAGCGCAGCCCGATCGGTTCTGGCCAGATCTTCGGGGCTGCCGCTCAGGCAGACCCAGCGGAAAGGTCCATAACCGTAATCGAAAAGTTCCGGCCCCATGATATCCTCCACATAGGAAGGCCAGATAAAACCGTCCCTGATATCATGACCATTCCGGGCGATCTCCTTCACCCCGGCATCGAAAACCGCCTTCATGAAGGAATTACCGTAGTCAAAGAAATAACCGCCCCGACGGACCAATTCCCTGATCAGCTCGAAATGACGCCGCAGGCTGCGGTCAACCAATTTTCTGAATCGGGAGCGATCTTCGGCCAGCAAGCGGGTTCGTTCATCAAAAGAGAGCCCCTGGGGACAGTAACCCCCGTCATATGGAGCGTGGCAGGAGCTCTGGTCCGAGATCAGCTCCACCCTGATCCCGCGGTCAACAATATATTCTAGAAGGTCAACTATATTCCCATGATAGGCGATGGAGAAGGCCTCCTTTTGCTCCAGCGCCCTTCGGGCCTTAGCGAACACCTGATCGAGCTCCGCCGAGGCGCTGCTGATCCAGCCCTGCTCCAGACGGGTCCGGATCCGCGAGCTGTCCACCTCGGCGATCACCCCGACCCCCCCGGCAATCTCCACCGCTTTGCCCTGCGCTCCGCTCATCCCGCCGAGGCCGGAAGAGACAAAGAGGCACCCCCCGAGATCGCCGTCCCCCTGGATCTGCAGCTTGAGCCGGCCAGCATTGATCAGGGTGTTGTAGGTGCCGTGCACGATCCCCTGCGATCCGATGTACATCCACCCCCCGGCGGTCATCTGACCGTAACTGGCTACTCCCATCTGGGCGGCGATCTCCCAATCATTCTGATTGTCAAAAAGACCCACCATCAGCCCGTTGGTGATGATCACCCGCGGCGCTTCGGGCCGTGAGGGAAAAAGGCCCAGCGGGTGACCCGAGATCAGCACGAGAGTCTGCCAATCAGTGAGTGCCTCCAGATATTTTTTGATCAAGCGGTACTGCAGCCAGTTCTGGCAAACACTGCCGGTCTCGCCGTAGGTAACCAGCTCGTAAGGGTATAGCGCCACCCCAAAGTCGAGATTGTTGTCGAGCATCACCTGAAGCGCTTTTCCGGCGGTGCACTTACCCGCGTATTCATCGATGGGCCGGGCCCAGATCCGGCCCGGGGGGCGGTAGCGGTAAGCGTAGATCCGCCCCCGGGTGTACAGTTCATTCAGCAACTCCGGGGCCAGCTGCTCATGCAGCGCCGCAGGGACGTAGCGCAGGGCATTTTTCAGGGCAATCCTGCTCTGCGCTTCGTTCAAACGGAAACCCCGGTCCGGTGCCCGACGAATGCCGGGGGTGAAAGCCGCTCCGGCGGGGAGGGTTTCCTCCAGCCGGATCGTCATCGCCCCTGCGATCTTCGAATTGGTTGACATGATCTCACCTCCCGTTCTGGATGCAGCCGACCGTCTCCGCGACGAAGTAACTCTTTTTACAAGAGCAGGCGGTCCGCCAGCAGCCCTCTGATCCTTTCCTGCAGTTTCCGGGAGGCGGCGCGGATCCGGGCAGCCTCCTCGCTCATCTTTTCCCGGAAGGCGCTGTCGCTGATCCCTTCCAGGTTGATCGATACATTGGCCAGGGCGCCTTCGATCCCACTGCGGGCCAGCAGCGCTGCTACAGCGCTGTCGCTCCAGGTGGCGGGATTGCCCTGTTCCAGCGCCCCGGGACACAGCTGCAGCACCTCCAGGGAGCGGTTGGCGGCCAGCAGCGGCTGCTGCGCTGCGCCCTGCAGTGCCTCCTGGATCACCCGGGAACGTTCCTTTTTGCTGACTTCATCCGGCACCGGGAGGCGGTACGCCTTCAAAACCCGGCGGTACGCTTCGCAATCGCGATCCAGATCCGCCTGCAGCAGCTGCAGCAGGCGGAGCGATTCATGAAGGATGCGCTCATTATCCTGCTCCCGGGCTTCATCACCGCTCCTGCCGGCGGTGAACCGCGCCACCATCGCTACCAGGGCAGCGCCCATCGCTCCGGCCAGGGCTGAAACGCTCCCCCCGCCCGGGGCCGGCCGCCCGGAGGCCAGCTCCTCGAGAAATTGTTTTACACTGAGATCAACGAAGATCTTCAAAACCCCCTTCAGCATAGATCATCTTATTCTTCGGCCATCCTTTTTTCCAGCACCTGCCCGGGGTGAAAACCCTGCAGGCGCAGATACGCAGCCGCTGTATCGATAAGCGCTTCCGCCGGAACCAGGCCGACGATCTCGCTGCTGCCGATCCCCACACCGCGAAGGGCGGCCTCGCCTTTGACCCGCTCGAAGAGCTGTGCCAGTGAAATTTCCCGGTAATTGCACAGATTGATCGTCACCTGGGCGGTCGCACTTTCCTCGATGAAGATCCCCAGCGCTTTGACCCCGGGGTAACCGCCGCTGCTGCCCCGGATCGAGCGGGCAATCGCCCGGGCAATCTGCAGATCGCTGCTGTCAAGATTGATATTGTACGCGATCAACGGCGGACGGGCCCCCACAGCGGTGGCTCCGGCGGTGGGGTGAGGTCGGGATGGCCCGAAATCGGGCCGCCGCGCCGGCAGCTCCATCGCCTTTTTGAGCCCCTCGTATTCGCCGCGGCGCACCGCAGCCAGATTCCTTCGATCCGCCGAAAAAGCGGCCTCTTCGTAAAGATAGACCGGGATCTTCAATTTTTCGGCAATCTCCGCGCCCAATTCACGGGCCAGGATCACACATTGCTCCATGGTGGTGCCGCTGAGCGGGATCAACGGCACCACATCGGCCGCGCCGATGCGGGGATGCTCTCCGCGGTGCCGCTCCATATTGATCAGCTTCGCCGCTGTCTTCACCGCGCCAAAAGCGGCCTTTTTGACCGCCTCCGGCTCCCCGACAAAGGTGACCACACTGCGATTATGGGCGGCATCGCAGGAACAATCCAGAACCCTGATTCCTTTCACCAGGGTGATGGACTCCACGATTCTCTCCACAACCTTTTTGCGCCGGCCCTCGCTAAAATTGGGGACACATTCGATCAGTCTGCCCATCAGTTAACCTCCCACAACTACCTTTCCCGACTTGATCACCTGTTTCACCAGATTGGTGCCGAAACGGTAGGGCAGGCTGCGATAGTCGGCAGCATCAAAGATCACCAGATCGGCCTTCTTGCCCGCCTCGAGGCTGCCCCGGTCGGCGGCGCACCCCAGAGCGTGTGCCGCATTGATCGTTGCCGCAACCACCGCCTCTGCCGGAGTCATCTTCAACTGACGGCAGGCGATCCCCATGACCACCGGAAGCGAGTTGACCGGGCAGCTTCCCGGATTGAAATCGCTGGCCAGGGCCACGGCAACACCAGCTTCGATCATCTGCCGCGCCGGGGCATAGCGCTCCTTCATCAAACAAAAAGTCGTTGCCGGTAAAAGTACCGCCACCGTTTCGGAGCTTGCCAGTGCGGCCACACCCCGCCCGGAGACCGCGACCAGATGATCTGCCGAAAGGGCCCCCAGCTCCACCGCCAGCTCCGCACCCCCCAGGGAGACGATCTCATCGGCATGCAGCTTCAGCTTGAAGCCGTAGCGCTGCGCCTCCAGGAGAATTCGGCGGCTCTGCTCGATGGAGAACACCCCTTCTTCACAGAAGACGTCACAGCATCCGGCCAGCCCCGACCGGGCCACTGCAGGAAGCATCTCCCCGACAACAAGGGCAACATATTCATCCGGATCGCTCCGGTACTCTTCGGGGATCACATGAGCACCCAGAAAGGTCGGGAGAAGCTCCACCGGCTGCCTCTCCGCAAGGGCCCTGATCGACCGCAGCTGCTTCAGCTCGTCCTTCAAGGTCAGACCGTAACCGCTCTTGATCTCGGCGGTGGTGGTCCCCGCGTCGAGCATCTCACCGAGATATCTCTGTCCCATCCCGACCAGCTCCCCTTCACCGGCAGATCTGGTCGCACGCACGGTGCTGTGAATACCACCCCCCCCGGCCAGGATCTCGAGGTAAGCGGCACCCCGGATCTTCATCTCGAATTCATCCTCGCGTGAACCGGCAAAAAGGAGATGGGTATGTGGGTCGATCAAGCCCGGCAGAACCACCGTGCCTCGTGCGTCGATCAGGACCGTCTCCGCAGTCATCTCGACCTGCTCCATCACCCGGACAGTGCTGCCGACAGCCGCAATGAGACCATCTTTCACCGCCACAGCCCCGCCGGCGATGATTCCCGGGTCGCCGAGTGCGAGCCCCCGCGCCGGCCGCTTGCTGTTACCTTTAACCGTGACCAGCTGGTCCGCATTGATCAGGAGCAGATCTGCTTTTACCTTCACCGAATAACCCCCCTGTAACCGATGATCAGACTCCCCGGTGGTGCCGCTCCGGCAGTTCAAGCTCGCCCACCATCTCCTCAACCACCCCGACAAGGGCACCGCTTTGCACCAGCTGTTGAACCGCTTGCAGATCCTGATAAAGGATGCGGTCCCCTTCCTCCCGCGGCAGACGCTCACAGAGCAGCCGGAAAGCGGCCCCGCTGCCCCTGCCGATACGATGTTTCGCAAAAGTGAGCGCCCGGGATGCTGCCAGCAGCTCCGCGGAGATCACCCAGGTGATATTCTCCACCACCCGGCGTGCCTTGTACGCGGCAACAGAGCCCATGCTGACATGATCCTCCTGATTTCCCGATGTGGGTATAGAATCGACGCTGGCCGGATGAGCCAGCACTTTTCCTTCCGACACCAGCGCAGCTGCGGTGTACTGCAGCAGCATCAACCCCGAATTGAGACCTCCGTTTGCAGTGAGAAAGGCAGGCAGCCCGTTGTTCAAAGCGGGGTTGACCAACCGTTCAATACGCCTTTCGGAGATATTGCCCAGCTCATTTACGGCCACAGCCAGAAAATCGAGGGCCAGAGCCAGCGGCTGCCCATGAAAATTACCGCAGCTGATCACCTCTCCACCGGCCGGAAAGATCAGTGGATTATCGGTCGCAGCATTGATCTCCACTTCGAGGACACCCCTGATATAGGCCAGCGCATCCAGGGTGGCCCCATGGACCTGCGGAATACAGCGCAGGGTATAGGCATCCTGAACCCGTTTTTGCCTCTGTCGGGTCAACAGATCGCTTTCCTGGAGAAGTTTCAGCATCAGCGCGGCGCAGATCCTCTGCCCCGCATGGGGGCGAACCGAGTGGACCTGGGGGGCGAAAGCCGAGGCGATCCCCTCCAGAGCTTCAAAGGAAAGTGCTGCAGCGATGGTGGCGTTCTTGAACAGCTCGACAGCATCGAGCAGGGCCAGCGCCCCGAGAGCGCTCATGTACTGGGTGCCGTTGATCAGGGCCAGCCCCTCTTTCGCCGTGAGGGTGAGCGGATGCAACCCCGCTTCCAGAAGGGCCTGTTCAGCCGGCCGCACCTTTCCCCGGTATTCCGCCTCTCCGAGACCGAGCATGGAGAGAGCCATATGGGCCAGGGGGATCAGATCGCCGCTGGCGCCAACAGATCCCTTGGCCGGAACAACCGGATGAACCCTCCGGTTGAGCATCTCCAGCAAAAAATCGACGACAGCCGGCCGGACCCCGGAGTAACCCTTGGCCAGCGAATTGGCCCGCAGCAGTATCATCGCCCGGACCACCTCTTGCGGCAGCGGCTCGCCCACCCCACAGGCATGGCTCATGATAATATTCCTCTGCAAGGTATCGCTATCCTGTTGAGAGACGGGCACATCGCTGAAGCGACCGAAGCCGGTGGTAATGCCGTAAACCGGCCGTCCCTGCTCGAGGATCTTTTCAACAACTTCCCGCGATCTAGACAGTTTCTCCCGGGCAGAATCGTCCAGAGCGACCGGGGCCCCTGTTCTGGAGGCAGCCAGCAGCTGCTCCAGGGTCAGCATATCACCGTCAAGCAAAACCTGGCCCTTTTTCAACCGTTTCACCTGCTCATCCCTCCCCGGGTCCGGGTAAAAAACAAGGGAGCAA
>LSQX01072481.1_pt1 | contig 17584 bp, 12 predicted proteins | sample 654561 | NCBI WGS metagenome assembly LSQX01 (sample SAMN04489861, study PRJNA283612) | anaerobic digester metagenome | isolation source: 4 biogas reactors fed with cattle manure at either 37C or 55C with and... | place: Denmark: Kongens Lyngby | collected 2014
GTCGGCGTCACGGATCTGTTCCCATGTGAGATCTTTGATCGGCGTCGCCGCGAACTCCGGCGTGATACCGCGACCAAGCCGCTTGAGGTCGTTGTCATGAAACGCGATCACCATGCCGTCCTTCGTAAGGCGCGCATCGGCTTCTGGTGCCATACCGTGTCCCCAACTCCAGAGGAACGACTCCATTGAGTTGTCCGGGCGCGTCCGCACACCGCCGCCGCGGTGAACCTGACTGCGGTACAATCCCTCTTCGCGTGGAATCCATGCGGGCTTCGCCCACTGTCCGGCATCGGCCGCGCACAACATCGCCGCACATGCGGCTGCAAACACTAAGCTTCGTTGCATCTGTTTACTCCTTTCTTCTGTCTATACTGAAATTATAGGACATTGGGAAGGCGAATTTTGGCGTTCCAACCGTCGGACTACAATCCTCTTACATTCCAATGTGGGACGGTCCTAGGAGACCGGAGGGACGCAAAGGGTCGCCGGCCTTGGGGCCTTCGATGGTCCATGTCGTGCGCTCGTTCTCCGGACGCGACCGGTCGCGAATGATGCGGTTATGCCATGTGGATGTCACCGTGACGCGGATCTCGTTTGTCTCCTTGGTGAGATAGCGCCCGATGTCGCACACATACGGCGTACACCAGAGTGTTTCGACCCTCTCTCCATTCACCTCGATCTCCGCCCAGTCGCGCACCTTCCCAAGGGAAAGAATCGCACGCGCACCTTGTTCTGCCGGACCCTTCACGCGCGTCGTGTAGACCCGTTCTGTCGCATCGTCCGGATAATTCGCGCACGGCGTAAATGTAAGCGGCATGCCCGCCGTACTCCGATCGGTATCGCGCCACGCGTCGCGTTTCCGCCCGGTCACTGGATCAAGCGTCTGGCGTACGCCATCCTTGACGGTAATGAAAACCGTTTCCTGATTCGGAAGGATGACGAAGAAGATGTCCTCGTCGCCGTCTCGGCGCTGGTACCACTCTTTCGGACGTAGCCCGCCGAGTTTTTCAAGTTCGCTTGGCCAGTCCGGCTTCAGTTCGCCGCGCAAGATTCGCGCACCTTTCGCCGTGAGTTCGGCGAGGCGCTTCTCTGTGCGCGGTAGCAGGAATGTGCCTTCTGGAATCCACAGGACGCGATAGCTCATGCCGTCCGGCAGAACGAACCGTCCGTCTTTCACGTCCAGTCGCGTCGCCAGCGCATCCCATGTGCAGTAGTCGTACTTGTACCCTTCGGGGAATGGCGCATTCTCGTCGGGACGGTACCCGACAGCGTCCCCGAGATACCACAGCACGTCTACGACGGGCTTGCCGCGTTCGAGCATCATCCCGCACCGTGCGAAATACGTCGTGAGATGCGGCATGAAGCGCCACCACGTCTGTCCGCGTAGGAACGGCGAGCCGATCCGCGCGCCGAAGGATGTGCCGGGCGGCAGGAAGTCCGCCCCTGTCTGCGGATGGTGCGTGTAGGTGTGGAAGACGAGATGCGTCACGCCACGCGCGAAATGTCGGTCGGCGACGCGCTTGAAGTCATCAAAGTTCTCGTCGAAGTCGAGTGAGAAACTGGTGAGCGCTTCGGCCTGCACGCGCCGCTTGCCATAGAGATGGGCACCCGAGACACAGGGGCGGACCGGCTTAAAATTATCGCTCCCGACAAATCCCTTTGTGTTGTCGTGCGGACGCCAAAATTCGCACATCGGTCGGTCGGCGTACTTCCAGAAGCGTAGCGGGTCGCCGGGAACGACATCTGCGAACGCCGTCTCAAACTGTACGTCGAGGCCGTGTTGACGCCCCGTCTCGGCGATGACCCGGTAGTAGTGCTCCTCGATCAGCGTTGAAATCGTCTCACGCCAATCACGCAGAAAGGCCTCCGCTTGCTTGTCTGATGCAGGCACGAAGCCAAAGAGCGCGGGCAGATTCGCGCGCAGGTCGTATCCGTTCAGCTTGCGGAAGTATTCTTCCATCCGTCCCGTCCACGTCGGGCAGCCGCACTCCCAGCTGTCGACGACCATGCCCTTGAGTTTACCGCCCGCGAGCGGTCCTTGCATGAGGCGACCGAGATAGTTGTCGAAGATGATCTTGAATCCTTCGGGGTCGAGCTTGTCGCACTCCCAGCCTGTCGCTTCGCGCGGTGCGGGACCGTTGCGGCGCTTCATATTCACATGCCCGAAGACCAGCGTTGCCTCGCCCGTGCCGCGCTCATAGGCCGCGTCAAGCGTGCCGTGCGCAGGCAACTCGCGATAGCCCAGGCCCGCGCACGTCTCCCAGTTGTCGAGATGAGCGACGGACGAAAAGCGCACGTAGCGGAGATTCAGGTCGTGCGTGCGCGTGAACGTCAGTCGCCACTGCTTTGCCGTTGTCGCGGGAAACGCGAAAGAGATCGGCGCGGAGTCCTGCCAGCAGCCGCGAGGATACCGCCGGTCGAGGACGCGCTTCCATCCGTTCTCGCCCTCGGCCTCGAACACGAAGGACAATCCGGGCTCATACGCCCAAGGGTGATTGAGTTCTTGCGGTGCGGGGAGCGAGAGTGTGCGGAGCGTCACCGCACGGGCAAACGTGTAGACGCGCACGTCACCGTTCGTGGTGACCGATTCAGGGACGGGGTCTGGCGTGCCCCATCCTGCGGGTGCCGGAAATGAGACGGTGCCGATTTCACGGTAGTCGTCATCCGCATTGAATGCGGGCTTCTTTCCGGGCTCGAAGCAAACGAGCTTGCGCATCGCCTTCTCTGGCGGCACCCAAGGTCCGCCGCTCATGGACCAGCCGGGACAGTTCTGCATCTCGAACTTCAGGCCAAGACGTGCACATTCATCGGCGGCAAATCCGATGAGGTCATCCCATTTTTGGCTCAAGCATGGAATCTGCTCGTGCGTCCGCGGCCACGCCGTCGCCGCGCCGACCTGTCCGTGAAAGAGTTGGATGCCGCCGATTCCCGCTGTACGGATCGCCTCGAGATCTGCCGTAAGGCCCGGCTTCGAGACATTCCCGCCGATCAAGTGAAACCACGTCTGCGGCCAGGCGTCCTTCGGCGGTGTGGTGAAATCGCCTCCTGCCTGTGCAGTAAGCGACGACAGAACAAAGAAGAAAACGGATAGAGGTTTTATTTTAACTCGCATGCACGGATAATAACCGAAAGCAGTGGCGAGGGCTAGTGTTTTTGGGCTTGAACAGGGTGGCGCTTGAGGCGACAATGTACGCACTATGAAACACTCTCTGTACACTTCTGTCGTGCGCGGTCTCGCGACCGCCGGGCTCCTCTGCGGAGCTGTCACCCTGTTCGCCGCTGACGCTTGCTGTGAAGCGGCTAAACCGTATGTCGGCCGCTGGGCGCTGACAATCCCTGGCGGCGGTGCCGGCTGGCTTGGCATCGAGCCGCAGGCGGACGGTACGCTCAAGGGATCGATCCTCTGGGGCGGTGGCAGCGTCGTGCCGACTGCTGAGACCAAGGTCGAGAACGGCGCGCTGGTCGTCGTGCGCAAGCACAAGCGCAAGAAGGATGGCAAGGATGTGATCTTCACCGAAACCCTTACGGCCAAGCGCGATGGCGATACGCTGGCTCTGACCACTCGTACAGTCAACGACGAGGGCAAAGAGGTCGGCAAGGCTGATTTTAGCGGCAAGAAAATCCCCGACCTGCCGCCGCGTCCCGATCTGTCGAAGCTTACGTTCGGTACGCCGGTCCGGCTGCTGAGCGGCAATGACCTGACGGGCTGGAAGGTGATGAACGCGAAGGCACCCAACTGCTGGAGCATGGCCGACGGTGTGCTCAGCAACCGTGTCAAAGGTCCTGACGGCAAAAACCGCCATGGCACCAATATCCGCACGGTCGCCGAGTTCGAAGACTTCAACCTCAAAACCGAGGTGCGCGTTCCCAAAGGCGGCAACAGCGGCATCTACCTGCGCGGTATCTACGAGGTGCAGATCGCCGAGACGCACGGCCGTAACGTGGATTCGCACAACATGGGCGCGCTCTACAGCCGTATCACGCCCTCCGTCGCCGCCGAACGTCCGGCTGGCGAGTGGCAGACGCTGGACATTACGCTGGTCGACCGCCACCTGACGGTGATCCTCAACGGGACCACCATCATTGACAACCACCCCGTGCTCGGCTGTACCGGCGGCGCTATGACCTCCGACGAGTTCAAGCCCGGTCCCATCTATCTGCAGGGCGACCACACGGACGTCGACTACCGCAACATGATCCTGACGCCCATCAAGAAATAAGCATGAAGAAAAAGCCCGATCATCTACGTACGGTTACATTCGAACGCCGTTTCACCCGCCATGCCGAGGGATCGGTGCTGATCAAACAGGGCGAGACATGGGTGCTTTGCACCGCCAGTGTGGAGGAGCGGGTGCCTCCCTTTCTGCGCGGCAGCGGGCGAGGGTGGGTCACCGCCGAATACAGCATGTTGCCGCGTAGCACGATTGAGCGCAAGGAGCGCGAGATCAAGCGCGGGAAGCCCGATGCGCGCGGTTCCGAGATCGCCCGTCTGATCGGCCGCGCGCTGCGCGCCGCCGTGGACATGCAGACGCTCGGCGAACGCACCATAACCATCGATTGCGATGTGTTACAAGCCGATGGCGGTACGCGCTGCGCCTCAATCACCGGCGGTATGGTCGCCCTCGCTGACGCCGTGGCATGGATGCGGCGCGAAGGGCTGTTGACGGCCGACCCCATCAAGCAGTTTGTCGCGGCGGTCAGCGTCGGCATCTGCGACGGTGTGCCTGTACTTGATCTCGATTATGCGCACGACTCGACAGCCGATGTCGATCTGAATGTCGTGATGACCGCCGACGGACGTTTCGTCGAACTTCAAGGCACCGCCGAACAAGAACCATTTACCGAAGAGGCTCTGGACACCCTGCGCGCTTTGGCGAAGAAAGGTATCCGTGCCCTGATCAAACGTCAGCGCCAGGCGCTGCTCGACAGCCCCCTTTGACCTTATGATAAAAAAATCACTCATCACCGGCGGGGCCGGCTTCATCGGTTCCCATCTTGCGCGCCGTCTGCTGGAGGCGGGCCACGAAGTCACCGTCATGGACAATCTCTTCACGGGGACAAAGGCCAACATCTATGACCTGATGGACAACCCGCGTTTCACCTTCATCCTGCACGATGTGACGCAGCCGTTCTGGGGCCAGTTCGACGAGGTCTACAACCTCGCCTGTCCGGCCTCGCCGATTCACTATCAGCGCAATCCGGTCGAGACCATCAAGACCTCGTTTCTTGGCATGATGAACGTGCTGGAGCTCGCGCTCAAAACCAAGGCGCGCGTCTTTCACACTTCGACGTCGGAGATCTACGGCGATCCGCAAGTCCATCCGCAGCCCGAGAGCTATTGGGGCAATGTCAACACCGTGGGTTTGCGGAGTTGCTACGATGAAGGCAAGCGCGCGGCTGAAACCCTGTGCGCCGATTATGCGCGCGAGTACAATGTTGATGTGCGCGTGATCCGCATCTTCAACACCTATGGGCCTCACATGCACCCGCAGGACGGCCGCGTGATCAGCAACTTCATCATGCAGGCGCTCAAGAATAAACCCATCACGCTCTATGGCACCGGCGAGCAGACGCGCAGCTTCCAGTATGTTGACGATCTGGTAAAGGCGATCCTGCTCTTCATGGCGCTGGACACCAAGAGGGTTAAGGACTTCTTCGCGCAGAAAGAGATGGGCCTGCCGGTACTCAACGTGGGCAATCCGGGCGAGTACACGATCAAGCAACTCGCGGAAGAGACCCTGCGCCAACTGCCCGAGAGCCGCAGTCAGATCATCTTTCAGCCGCTCCCCAAGGACGACCCCAAGCGCCGCAAACCAGACATCGCGCTCGCGCAAGAGTTGCTCGGCTGGACGCCTGAAATACCGTTGCGCGAAGGACTCGCGCACACGATCGACTACTTCCGCGGCGTCGCGCGGAAGTAGAGTTGGCAGTTAAAATTTAGGATTTAGGAGTTTTAGGGCGTTGGGCGTTTGCGCTCGGTCCTGTGGGCGGCGTTTACGCCGCCATCTTCGTGACAAGGACGCAAAACGCTCAACCCAAAAAACAAGGGCGGGGCAAGCAAGCGCTTGCCCCGCCCTGTTTGGTTATCGGCTAGGGTTGTTCTTCTGACCCGATGAGCTTGATGACCGTGCCGGTGCTGTGCGACGGCAAGCCTTCCACCACGTACAGCGCGTCCGCGCCATCGAAGGAGAAGAAGGCGTAACGGGCGTCGTTGGTGACCTCGAAACTGCGCATGGCGGTGAAGCTCACGCCGCCGAGCAGCGCCTTGATCTCGTCGGCGGTGAAAGCCTTCAACTGCGCCACGACAGACTTGCCGTCGTCGCTCAGCGCATAGACGCTCAACGCGCCGTCGTCGCACTGCACGAAGAGCAGCAACTCGCCGAGACCGACGCCAGCCACCTTGACGTTAGCGATACGGCCGGACACATCGTTGAGCAACAGGCTCTCTGTGCCGGTCGCGGGATCAAGCACGTAGACGCTTGCGATACCGCCGTTGGTGACCACGCTCTCGCCGTAGTAGACAAGATCGGTGTCGCCGATGCCGTACACGTTGATCGCGCTGAGCCCATTCACCGAGGTGGTGTACACCGCGTTGGAGATCAGGCTGATGCCGTTCGTGGTCAGCGAGCCGACATCCCACTTGACGATCCGGTTGCGCGGTGCGCCGCTGCGGTTGTCGGTGTACAGGCTGGTGCCGTCGCGGCCAAAGTCCAACGTGTCGAACTGCACGGTCTGCGCATCGGTCTGGATCACCGATGTATCGCCAGGCCATGACGCATCCAGCGCGAGGCTGGAACTGGCCAGCGGTGCGCCGCCGTTGCTGGTCAGCACGCGCAGGTCGCGGTTCGAGATGGCGCCGGACTTCCAGACGGGCGCTGCGCCGCATCCGGTCCAGATCTTCAGGTTGTCGATCTCGGCCTTGACCTTGTTGGAGGTCTTGAAGCAGATGGCATAGGCGTCCCAGCCGATGCGTTCGGCCCAGTAGCTCTGGTTCTGATCCATCTGCGAGACCAGCATGTCGTTGACGTAGACCGACGGCCCTTTTTCCATGGACATGTGGACACGCACAGTGAGGGTGATGTTGGTGTAGTTGTAGTACAGCACGTTGTTGTTGGCGGGCGTGTAGTAGGGCTTACCGTACAGCATATACATCATGGAGTTCTGTCCGGTTGCATTGAACGGCCAAGTGTTTTTGTTGTAAAGCTCCCACTTGTTGTTGTTGTGCCGGATCTGGTTGTAACCCTCGCCGCGGATACGCACGTCGACCGTGTTGTAGACGTTCGAGCCGGTGTAGTTGCACAGGATGGCCACATAACGGAAGTTGTTGGTACTCGCGCCTAGGTATGTGACGTCATACTGGTACGAGTAGTCATTCGTGCAGTAGGCCCGCATGTAATCGCTGGGCTTGATGATCATGTACGAATCATTGGAGGTGCCAATGGTTTCCGACAAGTTATCCGTCGTGAGCTTGCCGCCTTGGATGGAGTACTTCGCCGTATGCGTGAGGCCGTTAAGCGGCGCAGCGGGCGTTTCCACGATGTCCCAGCCGAGCGCCTGCTCGACCGCAGCGTTGTCCAAGGCCTCAATGCCGTCGAAATCCTGCTCGTAGATCATCGTGCCGGCGGGCACGGGCGGCTGGATGGGCTGCGGGCAGCATCCGGTCCAGACCATGAGGTTGTCGATCTCGGCCTTGATGTCACGCGAGGTCTTGAAGCAGATCGCGTAGGCCACGTCTCTCAATGCGGTCCAGTTTTGGGTGTTGGCCGCCATCTTCGAGACCAGCATGTTGTTCACATAGACGGTGGGGCCGTGCTCTCGGGACATCTCCACACGCACCGTCACGGTCTTGTCTTTGAGACCGCGCTGATCAGCCGACGTGTACTGTTCCCCGAAGAGCCGGTAGAGCATGGAGTTGGTGCCGGTCGCGCGCAACGGGCAGGTGGTGTTGTTGTAGTGCGGCCAATTGCCACCGATACGGGCTTGATTGAAGCCGTCACCGCGTATACGCAGATCCACGGTGTTGTAGACGTTGGTGCCGGTGTAGTTGCAGAGCAGCGACACATAGCGGAAACCGTCGTGGGACGTGTCTCGGTAGGTGAGGTCATACTGGTAGGTATAGTCGTTGGTGCAGTAGGCCCGCATGAAGTCGCTGGACTTGATGAGTGCGTACGAATCGTTGGAGTTAGCGTCTTTGTAGGCCTTGAGGTTATCAGTAACCAGTTTGCCACCGGAGATCGTATAGGTCGCGGTGTTCGTCAGTCCTGGCGGGGTGTTTTCAACTATCTGCCAGCCGAGAGCGTCGAGGGTCTCGGCGGTCGTGGTGGTCTCGATGCCGTCGAAGTCCTCGTGGTAGATCAGCGTTCCGTCGGGGACGCCGGCAGTGATCGGGGCGACCTCATCGGCGCAGCCCGCCATCGTCAGGCGCGAGATGTCGTAGAGGTAGGCCGGCGCAGTCTTGCCGGTGCCGGAGGGCAAGAACAGATAGCTGTCCCCCGCGTCTTTGTTGAGATACTGCGGGTTGGTGACCGCGATTTCCTCCTTGAGCTTCAGGGAGGGCCGTTTGTACCAGGCCTGTTTCTGGACCGGCGGTGTCCACAGCACATGCAGGCAGATATCGCTGATACGCTCGGAGGAAGGCGGATTCAGCATAAACGCAAAGCGTTCGTCGTTCGTCACTTCAAAGTTGCGGATACGCGCTAGAGCCGGATCGCCGACGAGCGTTTTGACTTCGGCGGAGGTGAAGCTCTTGACCAAGCCACCTACGGATTTGCCGTCGGCATTCAGCGTGTAGATGAACAGCGCACCGTCGTCGCACTGGACATAGAGGTGCATCTGCCGACCGGGCACAATGCCGCCGACCTTGACATTCATGATATCCAAATTTGCACCGGTAACGCCCGCTTCGCCGGTACGGTCCAGTGTGGTCAGTACGGTTTCTTCCATCTTGTCGAAATCATAGACACAGATCTTGCGCGGGACGACTCCCAGTGCGTTATCGCCCTCGCCGTAGTAGACCAAGTCCTTGCCGGCGATCGCATAAACGCTGACGTTGCGGACACGGCTGAGCGAGGTGAACGCAACAGCGTTGGTCGTGAGTCCGATACCGCTGCTGATCAGGTTGGTGACATTCCACTTGACGATCGTCGTACGTCGCGGGATGGCCGAATCATCGCTCTTGTAGACGTCCGAGTACAGATGTTCGCCGGAAGGGCTGAAGGTACAACCGTCAAAATAGACCTTGGTCGGATCGTTGGTGACATTGAAGGTGTTGATGTCCTTGAGCCACGGCGCCGTCACGGGGAAACTGGTGTGGTCCGGCTGCGTGCCGGTCTGTCCGGTCAGTACTCGGCGCAGGCGGGAGGAGACGGCGACGCCTTTCCAGACGGTACCCCAAAAGTCACCGGTGTTGCCTTGGGCGATCGGGGCGACATCGTTCGATGACGCAGCGGCGGTCAGCGCCGGGATGCTGTAAAGATAAGCAGTACCACCACCTGATCCGGTCACTAGGGCGAGGTACTGGTCGGCCTCATCCTTGCTCATGTAGTGAGGGTCCATTGCAATACTGCCGACCAGCTTTTCATCATATTTCAGGGCGGGGGCTTCCCACCAAAGACTGGCCTGAGCCAAATTTCCTGCCAGCAAGCCGCATATTCCTAGCACCCACACGATGCGGGTCATTGACGTCATGTTCATATCCATCCTTTCGTTTTGAGGGCTCCGTCACAAGTCCTTGTTGCGAACGTGAGCCGGTCATTCCGACCACAAACCCACCAATATCCCCCTAGTATGGCATCATCCTAGTATGGCATCATCTGAGATTGGGTGCAATCGAAATCCCCCAAATCACATCTCTTTGAACCAATCTTCGGCCGAGAGGTTGGTTACGGTGTTCTGGGGTTTTGGAGGCTGTTCGGTCAGGTTGCGTTTTTCGTCGGCTGTTAGAACGCGTCCCGCTACCAGCAGGTCACCGGTTTGAAACAAGACTCTGACAGCTCGCACCCGTTCCCATCGGAACTGTGAACTCAGGCAAATCGGGATGTCGGCGGCCATCATGCCCGGCGCGATCATGCGGGGCTCGGTCAATCTTTGGCGCATCTGATCGTCTAGGGCCGAAAGACGCAGCAAGGGTTTGACGTCCATGCTTGGGACCTCTTCACCGGATTCCAGCAGTAGCGTCACGCGCGTACGCGCCAACGTTACCGGTTGCGGGTTGCCAAGGTTGATGATGGTCAATGTGGCATAAGTGACCGGCTCGCTGGTGTTCCGGTTGAAGGCGCGTGACTCGGCGGCGTTCTCCTCGAATGACGTCAAGACAACCTGCACACCGTTGCTCAGGCTCTCGCCGTACCAGCCCGGCTTGAACAGTGAGCGGTCTTCGTCGTCCAGATGAGGGGTGCGGGATGCGGCGGGACCGGGTGAGTCTATGCGGCCGCCAGGAGCCTGTTGCTTGTACATGTTGACCGCAGCCAAGACCAGCACGAGCAGGCTGGCTGGCACGCCGACCAGCAGACGGTTACGCACACGGCGGCTCCAGCGGGTTAACTGGACGACTTGCGCGTATCCGCCGGTCGCGAGGGCCGCGACAGCAAACAGGCCCGCGAGAAGGCTCAGCGCAAAGAGCGGCGGCTCTTGGTTCGAGTGGGCGATCAGTTCCGCGATTACGGTGACCATGAACGCGAGAGAGGCAGCCATGACACACAGTGCTGAAGCGTTACGCCCATTGGTGCTGCTGCGGGAACTACTACGGTGACGCGAGGAACTGCTCCTTTCGCTGTGCCGGTGCCGATCACTGGTGTGCGTCCGGCCGTGCTCAGCGGTCGCGTGCGAGGAGGAACTGCGGCGCGAAGCATCTTCACGCGAATGCCGGTGCTCCCGTCGGTGTGTGCTGTGCGTGCGGCGATGGAGGCGGGGCATGCTCATGTCGCTGAGTTCGCTTCGTGAGGATCGGGGTACGTGTCAATGGTGCAGGCGGCTTTAGCCGCGTCGTAAACCTGCCGCAGGGCGATCTGGTATTCGCGCGCGAGCGCGGCGCAGGCCTCGTGTTCCGGCGCGATGGTGATCGGGCGGCCCTGAAGCGAACCGATCTTGACGGGCACCAGCCCCCACGGGGTGGTCACTTGCTCGATACGCCGTTCCAGTTCGTCGCGCTGGACAGTCCGGCGGCGGACTCCGAAGGTGGTGGTGGCGCGGAAGACCCATTCGCACAGTGCGTCGGCACGCGTAGCGTCGGTCAGTACGCTGAGCACCGTGCCGGGGCGTCCCTTTTTCATCACGGCGGGCGTGTGCCAGACATCCAGAGCTCCGCGTTCCAGCAGGTCGGCGGTCAATGCGCCCAACCATTCGGGGTTGCAGTCGTCAAGATTGCTCTCCAACACCAGCAGGTCACGCGCGGCGGGAGCGTCGGCCGCTGTCTCGGCGAGCAGGGTGGCGCGCAGGACATTCGGGCGGCTGTTCAGCGTGTGCGAACCGAAGCCGAACGCGCTGCGGACCACCGTGGCTGTGGCTGGCACGGGATCGAGCGTACGGGTCCAGACGCGAAGCAGGGCGGCGCCGGTGGGCGTGACGAGTTCGAAGGGTTCGTCGGTCTGTGTGACCGTCATGCCGGCGAGCAGGTGTTGGGTGGCGGGGGCGGGGTTGGGCATCTCGCCGTGGGCGCAGCGGATGGTGCCGATGCCGGCAGGCAACGGACCGCAAGTAACACCGCTCACACCGAGTTGGTCGAGCGCGAGGCAGGCACCGACGATATCGGCAACCGAATCCCAGGCACCGACTTCATGGAAGTGGACGGTCTCCGGGGTTTTTCCGTGGATAGCGGCTTCAGATTCCGCCAACGTTTGAAAGACCTTAAGGGCGAGGTCGCGCGCACGTTCCGGCAGCGGGGCGTCGGTCAGCAGGCGGGTGATCTCGGTCAGCCCGCGATGCGCGTGGTCATGGGGGTGGGCGTGTTCGTGATGATGCTCGTGCTCGTGGTGGTGATGATGGTGCCCGTGGTCATGATCGTGCCCGTGTCCGTGGTTGTCCGCATCGGGCCAGAACGCCTCATCGTGATGCGGGTGGTGCGCGGCATGGACCGAGACGCGCAAACCGTTTAGACCCGCGTCGCTGGCGGGTTCGATATGGAAGTGCAACGGCTCGGGGAAAAACGCGCCGATCGTCTGCTCGATCGCGTGTATGTCCGCGCCCAAGGCGGCCAATGCCGAGAGAATCATGTCGCCGCTGGCACCACCGACACTGTCAAACCGCAGGAAGTGTTTCATGCCCGTAGCATAACGGGGAGACGCGGCAGGATCAATCCCAAAAAAGGAGGAATTAGGATTTAGGATTTAGAAGAGTTGTACTGCAAGTCAGGCGAACGGATTTTGCGCCGGTATCTTACTCTCCATCGAGGGACGATTCGATGAAGCGCAGGTTCACGCGCAACGGAACCGGTTCCGTGTTGTCCGAGGCGAAGGACACGCCCACGGTGTCACCCTTTGCAAACGACGCGCGCGGGATATCCTCGAGGTCCACTTCGCGCAGTAACTCGTGGCGCGCGTTGTAGACGGTCGCTAGCGAAACCCGGTGTGGAATCGTCACATACTCGCCAGATGCGAGTGTGGTTTTTATGCGGATCTTGCTGCGGCGATTGCCCCAGCAGTAGTGCGCTACCGGGTTGACCACCGGGCTACTGTTTTCGGGCACACGCATGACGAAAAGCGGCACGGTCATCGCCCATTTGCGGTTGTCGATCGGCGACGTAACCGCGAAATCCACCGGTTTCGCCGACACCCCCGCCGTGAGGTCGTCCGTGATGCACCAGCGTTCGCACTGCCCGGAGGCGTGGACCCACTCCCGGTCGATCGAGCGCGGCATCACGGCGGTGCCTGCGCCGAACGCCTTGACCGGTGCTGCGGAAGCGGGCAACTCCTCAAACCGGTCGCCCTTCCATCTGCGCACGAAAGAAAGCGTAAACTTTCCGCCCTCCCGTTTCAGTTCCCACAGCGTGTCTGTCTGGCGCATGAGCCGCTTTTCACTTTCGGTGAACGCGCCGACACGGCGGGCATCCTCCCACAGGCGGATGCGCTCGCACTTCTCGTAAGTCTTCGGCAGACCGAACTGGAAGTCCACGCCCGCATCGTGACCGGCGGCGAACGCCATGATCCAGTCGATGTCCTCGAGTGAGCAGGAATCGGGATAATACTGGCCGAGCTTGTTCGGATAGTTATTGCGGCGCAGGTCCAGTTGGTGTTGGAGGCGCGTTTCAAGCTGCGAGCCGCGAATGCCGCGTTTCAGGTCGTGTTCGCCCCAGCTTTGGGTGGTGAAGATATGCCAGGTGTAGTGCGTCATCCGGCTGCCGACGAACGTCACGTTCTCCTTGGGCAGGTGGTCGAAGATCGTCCGGATAAAGCGATTGACGGAGTAGTTGCTGTTGCCGCTACGGTCCGCACACTCCACACCGTCGAGGATGATGTTACCCATGCCGCCCCGCTTCGCGGCAGCGGCGATGTTCACTGCCACCTCGCCGATCATTTCGTCGGTGCCGGGCATCAGGGAGTCGTAATGGTCATAGCCGTCCAGCCGCGTCACCCGCGTTCCGACCGGATGCGCCCGGATCGTGCTGCCGTAGAAACCTCGCTCGCAGTCACCTAACACGACCTCGGTATCGTTGGTCGCCGCGGTGCGGTACACGACCAGTTCCCCGTCGATGTCGAGAAAACGGCGCGGCGTGGGCCGGTTCCCCAAGCTTTTTACCTTCTCGTCTACGATTTCCGCATTGATCACGAAGAGCGAGAAAGTCTTCGGGTTCTTGGCGAGGCGGATTTCGTTATCTGCCACGCCCGCCGGGAGTGGCGGATCAGCCCAGAAGACATAATTGAAGGTGTCGCGCGTCTTCACACCCTCCGGGCCGGGGAGCGCGCGCGTGAGTGTGGTCGTGGTATCTACATAGCGGTTGAAACGCGGGTCGAGCTTCGGAGCGATGAACGGCTCCGGCAGCCGGAATGCGCGCGTGAAGGTGGAGAGCGTGTAGGCCGTGGTGCGGATACCGTGCGCGCGCGCCTTGTCCGAGCATGTTTTCAAGCCTTCCCATCCAGCTTTGAAGGCGACGGGATCGGGCTCGAAATGGCCCCAGTTACCGAAGCAGTTGTAGCGTGAGAGCACGCGGATGCCGGTGACGCGGGCGGCCTTGATCCAGGCGTCAATAGAGGTGTCGTCGTAATTGACCCAGAAGGCCGACTCATTCGCGCGCGGCGATTTCTTGGCCCACACGCCGTCGATTGTCGGATACGGCAGACCTTCAGCGCGGACGATCTCCTCCACGAGATCCAACTCGCGGTCTTTGGTCGGGTCGGCGACGCCCCACAATGCGATCGCCCCGCCGACCGTTCCTGCCTCCTTTGCTGGCGCAGAGATGAAGTGGCCGTAATTGTAACGTACCGGCCGCGTGTGATCGATCGTCGAGAGCGTCAGCATGCCGCCGGGTTTCTCGCCATCGCAAAAACAGGCGGCGCGATCATTGCCATCCGTGCCGATGCCGAGCGAAAGCGCACCGATGGCAAAATCCTTGTTCCGCACGACACCGAGATACCGGCCCACCGTATCGTGGAGCGTGGTGGGGTACGGCCCCCAATTCACGACGGCGATGCCGACGGGCGATGTCGCCTCCACAATTTCCAGCCGCAGATAGCGGCCCCGGTTTTCGATCCGGACCGAGACCGCCGCATCGTTGTCAAACTCGATTCCCCAGACCTTGTCCTTCCCGCGCGCCCCGACAATGGGCACCATCCGCTTGGGCACGAGCGTTTGGCCGGACACCTTCCAGCACTCCCCGTCCTTCTCGTACTCCCGAATGGTGATGAGAAACCCGGGTTCATCCGGGTGCAGGCGGTTCACACCGGCACCGGAAAGCTCGGTGATTCGGCCGGAACCGTCCACCGCGATACCGAGTCCGGTAGACGTCTTTTCCCGCAACGTTTCGGACGCGACGGCAACGCCAACTGCGAGAGTGGCCATCGTGATAACTGTGACGAGTTGTTTCATACGAATCATTCAAATGGTGAGAATGCCGCGGTAAAAACACAGACCAAGCAAAAATATGACTGCGGCAACGACGAACAAAGTGCGCCTGCAGAAATGCGCCTCATAAAAAGAACCGTTTTCTATACCTCTTTCGATTCTTTCTTTCATGGTATTTGCTTTGTCTTTTGAAGTCGAACCGAACGCCTCGAGTATATGCTTCCTTTGTCCGGCGAAGGTTAATCGGATACGATGCTTGACGAGAAGACCTCTGCGAGGCGCCACCATTGTTTCTGATGAAACATCGACACTCGTAAGTTCAGTCAATCCCACGTCAACTGTGGTGACCACTTCTCGTCCCCACATCGACACCTGCTGAACCTTGACCCGCCCGTCACCAATGACAATTCGTTCTTGAGCATAAAGCCCGATCAACAATATCCCGACAGAGCAAAGCATATGCAGCGTTCCTGGCTTCATCTACGTGCTCTCCTTCTGTCTTCTCGAACCCTTATTGAAAAAAACGTCGCATTGCTGAGAGCCGGAACGGCTCAGCGATGCGACGCCTTTTAGCAATCTACGGCTAATCAAAGACCGTTACTTCGCGCTTTTGTTCGTGCCGCGGCCTTTGGTGCCGGCCGCCTTGGCGGCGTTGGCCTTGGCCTTTCCGCACGGACGCAGCTTGCGCACGGCCGCGCCGGCCTGCCACATCTCGGATTCGCGCATCGCCTTCAACTCGGCATCCAGCTTATCCTTGTAGTCGGGAGTACCGCAGGCCTTGATCACGCGGCGTGCCTCCTTCTGGCTCTTAACGGCCTCGTAGAGATCCGTAAAGACCGGCATAACCGCCTTCTTGAACTTCGGCCGCCAGTCGAGCGCGCCGCGCTGCGCCGTCGCCGAACAGTTGCAATACATCCAGTCCATGCCGTTCTCATCGACCAGGCGGATGAGGCTCTGGGTGAGTTCCTCGACCGTCTCGTTGAAGGCTTCGGAGGGGCTGTGGCCGTTTTTGCGCAGCACATCGTACTGGGCTTCCATGATGCCTGCCAACGCACCCATCAGCACACCGCGCTCGCCGACCAAGTCAGAGGTGACCTCATGCTCGAAGGTGGTGGGGAAGAGGTAGCCGGAGCCGACCGCGATACCGATCGCCAGTGTACGGTCAAGCGCTTTGCCGGTCGCGTCCTGCGCCACGGCGAAACTGGAGTTGATGCNNGCCGAAGCCGTGGGAGAAGTAGAGCGCCTTGTCTTCGGTCATGAAGGGCGCGATACGCGGCCACACCTGCTTGATCGCAGCGTCGTTCACAAGCATCATCACGATCGTGGCCTTTTCGCAGGCCTCTTCGATATCGAAGAGCGACTTGCCCGGCTTGAAGCCGTCCTTCACCGCGCGATTCCAGTCGGTTTCGAACCGCTTGTCCTGACCGATGATGACATTGATGCCATTGTCGCGCATGTTGAGCGACTGCGCCGGGCCCTGCACGCCATAGCCGATGACAGCGATGACCTCGTCCTTAAGAACCTTCTGCGCCTTCTTCAACGGATATTCTTTACGTGTGACGACGGTCTCCACAACGCCGCCAAAATCGATCTTTGCCATATCAACTACTCCTCGGTTTGAATGTCGCCCGTGCTGTCCGTCCCAGGCGTCGACACCACGATGCGTGAAAATGGTCACATATCATAACACCTTGCGTCCGTGGCGCAAGCGCTTTGTTAGCGATGGCGCGTTGACTTGATCTTCCCCGGAAGGATATACTTAACGCCTGAAGGGACGGTGTTTTCACACCGGCTATCATGCAAAGGGTGGCTATGAGTGACTGGTCAGAGCGATGGCGAACCTTGCCGGGTGCGAAGGCGGTGCCGCACGTTCGGGCACGCGCCTTGGCGTGCCTTTTCCTGATGGTCTGCGCGGTATGCCCGCTGTTTGGTCAAGTCGTGATCAACGAGATATCGGCGGCCAACTCCGACCGGCAGTTGAGACGGACGGGGGACGGCTACCCCGTATTGGGGACCACGCCCTCTTGGTATGCGGATGCGTTTGACGACAGCCACTGGAAGGAATCGAAAGGCCCGTTCGGATTCGGCGCGTTCAGCGGCGTCAGCTTTGGTCTGAATGTGTCGGGCCTGATGCAGGGCAGAGTGCCCTCGCTCTATGTGCGCAAGTCCTTTCCCGTCACCATCAGTCAGGCGTCCTCGACCGCCCGGCTCGAACTAGTGACGCGTTTTAACGATGGATTCATCGCTTTTCTGAATGGCGTGGAGGTGGCCCGGCGCAACATGGGCAATCCCGGCATGTACGCCTACCGCGACCAGACCGCGTTCAACACCAACTTCCCTGGCGCAGCGGCTACGGTCATTGATCTTGGAGCCGCCAACACGCGCCTGCGCGCCGGCACGAACCGGCTTTGCATCCAGACTCACAACAAATCCGTGACCAGCGGCGACTTTCTCTCTATGGCGGACCTGCGCATTTCCGGCTCGCCGGCCGTCACCCTCGTCGCGAACACGGACGTCTGGCGTTACTTCGCAGGTGTGGCCGAGCCCTCGGGTGGACTCATCGATTATGGCATCATCGACGGTGTGCCGC
>LSQX01311289.1_pt1 | contig 17583 bp, 20 predicted proteins | sample 654561 | NCBI WGS metagenome assembly LSQX01 (sample SAMN04489861, study PRJNA283612) | anaerobic digester metagenome | isolation source: 4 biogas reactors fed with cattle manure at either 37C or 55C with and... | place: Denmark: Kongens Lyngby | collected 2014
AACATGTACAGAACAATATATAAAACACCGGTATTGGTAATTGGTTATTTGACATCTTTCTTATTAAGACTTAATATTTTATATAATAGTAAATTTACTTTATCAAGGTTGTGTAGCATTATGAATTTTGACAATAATGTTTACAATGCAAACAAAAGGGATAATGTAAGCCTGATCTTAAGGCTTATTAATATGGAAGGCCGTATATCACGCATCCAATTATCCCGGTTGACAGGATTGACAAAAACCACCATAACAAACATAATAAATAAATTATTATCCCATAATCTCGTAGTGGAGCATGGCCATCAACCCAATACTTCGGTAGGGAGAAAACCGGTTTTAATATCCATTAATAGGGATGCCTATAATATTATCGGAATATACATCTCAAGGGATTATTCTATTATCGCAAGGACCGATCTTTTCGGTAACATTAGGGCAAGGCGGCATTTTGAATTTAAATTGGGAGACAGCATTGATAGCGTACTGTCAAGAATAATCAAACTTACAAAGGATTTGATAAGTATTAATTCGGATAACATATTAGGTATAGGTATAGGTTCCATCGGACCCATCGACGTAAAGAAAGGGGTTATTCTGGAACCTCCGAATTTTAGGAACTGGAAGGGTATACCCATAGTATCCATTTTAAAAGAACAGTTTGCTTGTCCCATATTCATAGACAATGACATGAACGGGTGTGCCCTGGTCGAAAGGTTTTGAGGTTACGGCAAGAGGATAGAAAACTTTGTTTATTTAGGGGTAACCAATGGCTTGGGAGCCGGAATAATTATAAACGGACAATTATATAGGAGACAAAGTGGCTTTGCGGGAGAGATCGGTCATACCACAGTGGACCTGTCGGGAGAGAAGTGCCCCTGTGGAAACTACGGCTGTCTTGAACTGTATGTCAGCATACCTAGGATAATTGAACAGGTTAAAACAGCCCTCTTGGCAGAGACCAAAAGCATATTAAGGAATATATGTCCCGATATTAACCGGGTAACGTGGCCCATGATTATAAAAGGCGCTTTGCAAGGCGATGGATTGGCGTTAAACATTATAGACAAAATATCCTTTTATCTGTCCACCGGCCTCACCAACATTCTTAACACCTTCGACCCTCAGGCTGTATTTTTAGGAAATGAACTATCTATAGCCGGCAGTCTTCTGGTAGACAGGCTAAAGGCAAAAGTAAGTCAACGGATGTTTGCCGAAAACTTTAGAAAGATGGACATAAGGATATCAAAATTTGCAAGGGAATCCCCGGTTGTGGGTGCTGCAGCCATCGTCCTTGAAAAATTCTATACCGGCCAACTAAATAGCATGGTTTTTAAACAATAACCCAATTGTATAGTTTTAGGCTATTGTACCCGCCGTGGCCTGTTCTTTTTTCTTTTTTTCTAATTTAAGGAGTATGCTTATGGTCTTTGGTGAGTCTATGCCATATTTGTACTTAGATACAATAAATTTCCTTCCCAGTCTTTTTATGTCATCGGGTAAAAGGCTATTTATTAAATAAAACATACCATCACACCCCGATTATATTATACCTAATAGACATAATACAGTCTTTAGTTCAATAGTCTTATTATATACCAGAGATGCATTAAAAACACTGTTATTTAACAGGATATTTTTATGTGTTCAAAAAAGTCAAGGGGCGTAAAATTCGCCCCTTGGACCTTAATATGACTATTGAATTGTAATTGCATCCTTTGGACATTTAACTGCGCACAGTCCGCATCCTACGCATTTATCCTCTAACACCTTATGTTTTTGCTTCCTTTCTCCTTCTATGGCATCAAACTTACATGCCTTTATACAGACGGTACATCCAATACACCCATCCTGGTCGATGGAAGCGGTCTTCCTCTTGGATAAATCCCCATGTATCGACTTTGTCGGGCATTTTTCAACACATACCATGCAACCCGTGCACTTATCATAGTCGATTTTAGGGAGATTGTCTTCAAATGTTATGGCATCGAACTTACATGCTCTGACGCATATTTGACAGCCAATACATCCTACCTTACAATATTCCTTCACCGTTTTGCCCCTGTCTTTGCTGGAACACAGTACCCTTACGCCTTGGGATGCCGGCACAAGTTGTATAATGCCCCTGGGGCAAACTTCAGTACATCTACCGCATCCGGTGCACTTATCTTCATTCACCACCGCTATCCCATCTCCTGATATGGAAATTGCATCAAAGGGACAGTTATTCTTACAGGTACCCAATCCTAAACATCCATAGCTACAGCCTTTGTTTCCTCCTGATAACATACTTACAGCTCTGCAGCCGGCTATACCATGGTACTGGTATTTTTTGTTTTCCTCCGTACAAGGACCTGCACACATAACCGAGGCCACATTTCTTTCTTGGGCATCCAATGGCATACCTAATATATCGGCTATCTTTGCCATCACATCACTGCCTCCCGGCGGACATGCCGCTGCCGAAGCTTCGCCGGCAACTACTGCCTCCGCATAACTGTCGCAACCGGCAAATCCGCATCCGCCGCAGTTGGCCCCCGGCAGCACTTGCCTTACTTCTTCAACCTTGGGATCTATTTCCACAGCAAATTTCTTTGATGCCAAGGCCAGACCTACACCGAATACCAAAGACATGATCCCCAGGCTGACCACCGGCCATAATATATTTTCAAGCATAGCTTTTCACCCCTTTACTTTATCAATCCTTGGAATCCTAAAAAGGCAATGGACATCAGCCCTGCAGTAATAAGGGCAATGGGGAATCCCTTAAGGGATTTGGGTATAGGCGCCGTTTCCAACCTTTCCCTTATGCCGGCAAATAACACAATTGCCAACGTAAAGCCCAATGCCGCGCCTATTCCGTTAATCAACGTTTCAAGTAAGGTATACTGTTCTTGTATATTCAATATTGCCACACCAAGAACCGCACAATTGGTGGTTATCAAAGGCAGATACACGCCCAGTGATTGATACAAAGAGGGACTGCTCTTTTGGATGACCATTTCCACAAATTGTACCAGGGTGGCGATAACAAGTATAAAAGCAATTGTTTGCAAATATCCAATCCCCAAAGGTTCCAAAATTGCATATTGTATCGCGTATGTTATAACCGATGCTAAGGCCATTACAAAGGTAACAGCCGCACCCATGCCCACCGCTGTTTCTACCTTTTTAGATACGCCTAAAAATGGACAGATGCCCAAAAATCTCGACATTACAAAATTATTGACCAATATTGAACTCAGCAATATTATAAAAATCTTAGAAACAGAAGTTGCGACCATTTATCTCAGCCCCTTTCATCTACGAACTCGACTTGACAGTCAGCTTATTTATTAGCCCTAGTAGCAAACCGAGGGTTAAAAAGGCCCCTGGAGGTAAAATCATTATAATAGCGGGTTCGTAGGCGCTACCCATAACATTTATACCGAATATGCTGCCTGCACCGATTAGCTCCCTGATAATCCCAAGGATCGTTAAAGCCAATGTAAAGCCTAGACCCATACCCAAGCCGTCCAAAATAGAATGGAGTACGGAATTTTGAGAAGCAAAGGCTTCCGCCCTGGCCAATATTAAACAATTTACAACTATCAATGGTATAAACAGTCCCAGTGACTTGTCAAGTTCTGGGGCAAAGGCCTTTAAAAACATACCCACTATGGTTGTAAAAGAGGCTATTACCACTACGTAAGCCGGTATCCTCACCTTATCGGGAATAAATTTCTTTAATAATGAAATAACAATATTGGAACCAATGAGCACCAACATCGTTGCAAAACCCATACCCAGACCGTTAATGGCTGCCGTTGTAACAGCCAAGGTAGGACACATACCCAACACCAACCTGAAAATCGGGTTTTCTTTTATTATACCGTTGGTTAAAGTCCGTAATAACAAGGATTACACCTCCAAAATACATTGTAAAACCCAAATATTTATATTTCTACTTTAATATTTCATTGTAAAACTGGATGGCCGTATTAACACCGTTTATTACCGCTTGGGATGTCACGGTAGCTCCTGTAACAGCCTGTATCTCGTTGTCGGCAGCAGCGGAACTCTTGGACAATGCAAGAGATTCGGAAGCTGATTTGCCTACAAACTGATCAATAAACCCAGGTTCGGTTACCTTGGATCCCAACCCGGGCGTTTCGCTATGATCTCCTATTTGTACACTGGATATCTTACCGTCTTTCTTTATTCCGACAATAACTTCAACATCCCCGCCATAACCCTTGGATATGGTCTTTACGGTATAGCCTATTACCTGGCCCTGAGGATCAAGGCCGGTATATACTTCAAGAATATTGCTGAAACCATCGATATTTTTGCCTTGTATATCCACAACTTCAAAATTTTGGGCCTGCGGCAATGCCATGCGTCTGACCTCATTATTTGCATTTTCCGCGGTTATTCTTATGGGCTCTTTAGTATATGCATTGGTAATAGCCAGACAAAAAACAGCAACCACCGTTATTATGAATAATCTAATTCCTAGGTTTAATATGTCACGCATGTGTCTTCACCCCACCAAATTTTTTAGGCATGGTAAATTTATCAATCAGTGGTGTCATAACATTCATAAACAATATTGAATAACTTACCCCTTCGGGGTAACCTCCGAACAAGCGGATAAAAGTAGTTATTACCCCGCATCCAACACCCATTATTAACTGCCCCTTGGGCGTTACCGGAGCAGTGGCATAATCGGTAGCCATGAACAGGGCACCCAGCATTAAACCTCCGGCAAGGATGCTATACAATGGATTTACGCCAAATATCCAGCTAATCAAAGCCACACTGCCTATAAAGGTAACCGGCGTTCTCCAGTTAATAACACCCCTTAAAAGAAGGTATATACCGCCTATCAATAAAGCAAGGGCAGAGGTTTCCCCCAGACAACCCGCCACGTTTCCCATGAAAAGATCATATATACCAGGCAGATTTTCTCCTGCTTTTAAAAGCTCCAAAGGTGTTGCAATACCGATAACGTCTATGTTGCCCGGCTGGGTCCATACCGCACCCGCCATCCTGGCAGGCCAGGATACTGTTAATAAGGCCCGTGCAGCTAAGGCAGGGTTCATGAAATTATGTCCCAAACCACCAAAGACGAACTTCACTAGTGCCATGGCAAAAACCGAACCCACTACGGGCATCCATAAGGGTACACTCACCGGTAAATTAAATGCAATTAATATTCCGCTAACCACCGCACTTAAATCATTGACGGTAACCGGTTTTTTACAAAGCTTTTGTAACACTGCTTCGGTCAAAACGGCAGCTGCCACCGATACTATAGTAATAACCAATGCCCTATGTCCAAAAAATATAATTGCTGCTACAAGAGCGGGCATTAGAGCTATGATGACATCGAGCATTATTCGTTGAATCGAATTTTTGGAAAGAATATGAGGCGATGATGAAACTATTAGTTTATTCATTTCAATGACCCCCTAGTTACATTTCTTCTTGTTGGCCATAATCACACCCTTGGCAACCCTTATGGACTGTAACAACGGCCTTTTTGCCGGACAAATATATGAACATGAACCGCATTCAATACAGTCTAAAGCATGGTGTTTTTCAGCCTGTTCAAAGTTATCATCCAGGATATACTGGCTGATTAATAACGGCATGAGGTTTACGGGACACACGGTTATACATTTGCCGCATCTAATACATGGTCCCTGCTCGGGGAGTGAAGCGCTTTGCCTGCTTAACACCAATATACCGGAAGTGCACTTAATGACGGGAACGTTTAAATCGTATTGGGCGATTCCCATCATGGGGCCCCCCATGATTATCTTTCCCACATCTCCTACCATACCGCCACATTGATTAATCACGTCTTTGAAAGTCGTGCCCAATTTTACCCTTAGATTTTGTGGCTCTTTAACCCCATCACCGGCGACAGTGACTATCCTTTGGATTAACGGCATACCTGTTTTAATAGCTTCGGCTATTGCCGCTGCCGTTCCTACATTATTTACAATTACTCCGACATCCATGGGTAATCCGCCGGAAGGCACAACACGCTTGGTAATGGCATAAATAAGCTGTTTTTCCGCGCCCTGGGGGTATTTGGTTTTCAATACTTTAAGCTCTATATTGGGAGAGTCCTTTATACATTTCCTTATTCTTTCAATGGCATCCTTTTTATTGTTTTCAATGCCGATATATCCCCTTTTCACGCCTGTAGCCCTCAACATGGCACGCAGTCCGTAGACAACGTCTTCCGGGCGTTCCAGCATCAACCTATGATCGGCGGTCAGATAAGGCTCGCATTCCGCACCGTTTAATATTATGGCATCTATCTTTTTCCCTTCCGGAGGCGATAACTTTACATGGGTAGGAAAAACCCCGCCGCCCAGTCCCACAATGCCGGATTCTTGGATAATGGATTTAATATCATTCGGACTTAAGGTGTCAATGTCACCCTTTGGTGCTATGCCCTCATCAATTGCGTTTAACCCATCGGGCTCAATTACAACCGACATCACCCTTTGACCCGCAGGATGGAGCATGGGCCCAACCGATGTCACAGTACCCGATACGCTGGAATGAACGGGGGCGCTCACAAATCCATCGGGTTCACCTATCCTTTGACCTACTTTTACATAATCACCCTTGGAAACCAAAGGCTTACAGGGTGCCCCTGCATGTTGCTGCATAGGGATAATAACTTGTTTGCCTTCTTTCGCGTCCTTTATTGGCTTTTTTTCGGTAGCCGATTTGTTATGGGGTGGATAGATTCCCCCTTTAAATGTTAATAACTTGAAATCCACCGCTTACACCTCACTTTTTATCTGGATACAGAAAATAACCATCTACTGTTTTGTATATTAAAAAACTAAAATTTTTATTTTATAGGGCTTAATTTACAATCCATGTTATTATAACATATTTTCTTCGAATGTTTATATAGATTTATTTGTTAAATGCCAAAGCCCATATGTTACGTCTTTTTTTCGCCTACCTTCCCCTTCCTGAAAAATTCATACACTCCCATAATTAGTAAAAATGCACCGAAAATTCTCCTTAAAGATCCCGGCGCAAGGCAGACCGCCAGATATGAGCCTATAACCGCTCCAACAATTCCGAAAAGGATTATATGAAGGGCCAGCTTCCATTTAATGTTCTTATTTTTCCAATGTATTGTCAATGCAATAATTGCGGTAGGAATAAAGGATAAAAGATTTACACTTTGGGCCATATGCTGTTTTAGACCAACGACCAATATCAAGGCAGGTATTAATATGGTGCCGCCCCCTATCCCCATGCCGCCTATGATACCGGATAACAAACCGATCAAAAACAACAGCATTACACCATCATCCTAATGGCTGCCGCCACCATAAATATTGAAAAAATCTTTCTCAGAAGATTTGCCGATAACCGGTTCATTACCTTTGCCCCTATATAACCCCCCAACATTCCGCCTAAAGCCACCCTCAAGGTGATATCCCAATTAGCAATGCCCTTGGTATAGTATATAAAAGCGCTTATCAGGGTGAGGGGCAGTATAACTGAAATGGCGGTGGCATGGGCATCATGTTCCTCAACGCCCAGCAACAATACCAGGGACGGAACTAAAACTATACCACCGCCGGCCCCGAACAAACCGTTAAACAATCCTGTAGCCAGTCCGCAGATAATAACCTTTATATATTCCATCTTCCTCATTCCCATCATCCTTAAAAAAGCTTCTGGGTTATTATTGGCTTTTTCGAAGTTCTTGATTCAGCATAAAAAAAGGGGACCCGTTCGTAATCGGACCGGTCCCCCATAAAACTTTATTCTACGGACTGTAAAATCTGTTGCTACAACAACATGGAATTAGCAGTATTTAATCCTTTTTTTGTAATGGGTATGAAGGAGTTGATGGGCCTTATGACTGTTGGGTTCCTTCAAAAATTCTTCGTATAATGCTTTAATCTGCGGGTTTTCATGGGACTTCCTAAAGGTTAAGGATTCATCCTCGGAATAAATAGCCTTGGCCCTTTCAACCTTGGGATCTATATCCATAAGCTCCTTAGCGCTTAGTATGGGCTGTCCACCCCCTGTTACACAGCCGCCGGGGCAACCCATTATCTCAATAAAATGGTATTCCTTTTCACCGGATTTTACCTTATCCAGCAATTTTTTTGCATTTCCCAAACCATGGGCAACGGCAGCATTAATCTTCATATCGCCCATTTCCACCTGGGTTTCCTTTACGCCGTCTATACCCCTTACATTTTTATATTCAATATTTTTCAACTCTTTACCCGTGGCCAATTCAGCTACCGTCCTTAAGGCTGCCTCCATAACACCGCCGGTGGCTCCGAATATAACCCCGGCACCCGTTGATATGCCCAGCGTATCATCAAAGTCTTCATCCTCTAAAGTATTAAAGTCTATACCGGCCTCCTTTATCATACGGGCCAGCTCTCTGGTGGTTAATACAATATCCACATCAGGATAGCCCGTTGCGCTCAATTCCGGTCTTTGGGCCTCAAACTTTTTAGCCGTACAGGGCATGATTGAAACCACGACTATCTTGGAGGGATCTATCCCTTCTTTTTCGGCGTAGTAGGATTTAACCAACGCCCCCAACATTTCATGGGGAGACTTACAGGTTGATAAATTTTCCAACATGTCCGGATGGAAATGCTCGCAATATTTTATCCATCCAGGGCTGCAGGATGTAATAAGTGGCAGCTTGCCGCCATTTTTCAACCTATCTAAAAGTTCTGTTCCTTCCTCCATTATAGTTAGGTCGGCTGCGAAATCCGTATCGAACACCTTATCAAAGCCTAGCTTCCTTAATGCGGATACCATTTTTCCGGTAACCCTGGTCCCCATGGGCAGGCCGAATTCTTCACCCAGAGAAACCCTTATTGCCGGTGCCGTCTGTACCACAACATGAAGCTCGGGATCATTGATGGCATCCCATACCTTATCAATATCATCCTTTTCCCTTAGCGCGCCTACAGGACAAGCCATAATACACTGTCCACACTTAACGCAGGGCACCTCATCCAGGCTTTTGTTGAAAACAGGCTCTATTATTGTATCAAAGCCCCGCTCAGTTGCCGAGATTACCCCAACACCCTGTACATCGTGGCATACGCTGACACATCTTCTACACAGGATGCACTTGTTTGCATCCCTTACTATAGAAGGCGATGCATTATCAATATTTCGTTTAATGTTTTCACCGTCAAACCTGATCTCTTGTACATTTAATTGTTCCGCCAGTTTTTGGAGCTCACAATTGCCGTTTCTGACACAAGTCAGGCATTTTCTGTCATGGTTGGACAGAATAAGCTCCAAATTAACCTTTCTTGCCTCCCTCACCGCGGGGGAATTGGTCACGACCTCTAAGCCGTCCGACACCGGATAGACACAGGCAGCCTGCAGCGACCTTGCCCCCTTAACTTCCACAAGACACATCCTGCATGCACCTATTTCGTTTATACCCTTTAAATAACAAAGGGTGGGTATATCTATATTAACGCTTCTTGCAGCTTCGAGAACGGTATAATTGCTGGGAACTTTTACTTCCTTTCCGTCTATGGTTATTGTTACCATATCCATCCCTTTCACTCCTTTTCCGCTTATTTGCTCTATTTCTTCTCTATTGCCTTGAAGGGGCATTTTTCCATACATACACCGCATTTAATGCATTTTTCCTGGTCAATAACATAAGGAGATTTTGGTTTCCCGCTTATCGCCTCTACAGGACAATGCTTTGCACATAAGCTACAACCCTTGCACAGATCATCGATAATGGTGTAGGTTAAAAGGGCCGTACATGCCCCTGCCGGACATTTCTTTTCTTTTATATGGGCTTCGTATTCATCCCTGAAATACCTCAAGGTGCTCAATACCGGGTTTGGTGCCGTTTGCCCCAGTCCGCACAGGGCGGAAGCCTTAATATTTTTTGCCAGAGTTTCAAGTTTTTCGATGTCACCTTCCTGACCCTTACCACTGGTTATCCTATCCAGTATCTCAAGCATCCTCTTGGTACCTATTCTGCAGGGCGGACACTTACCGCAGGATTCTTCAACGGTAAAATCCAGGAAAAACCTTGCTATATCCACCATACATGTATCTTCATCCATGACTATTAATCCGCCCGAACCCATCATCGACCCGACTTCCATAAGAGAGTCATAGTCTATGGGCGTATCCAGGTGGGAAGCGGGTATACAACCGCCGGACGGTCCTCCGGTTTGAGCCGCTTTAAATTCCTTACCGCCGGGTATGCCACCGCCTATTTCATATACAATTTCCCTTAGAGTGGTACCCATGGGTATCTCCAACAAACCGGTGTTATTTATGTTGCCGCCCAGGGCGAATACCTTGGTACCTTTACTGCCTTCCGTTCCTATTGAGGAAAACCATTCGCTACCCTTTAGAATTATCGGGGGAATATTGGCATAGGTTTCCACATTATTGAGCAAGGTTGGCTTGCCAAACAAACCCTTGCTGGCAGGGAACGGAGGCCTGGGTCTGGGTTCTCCTCTTTTGCCTTCTATTGAAGCCATTAGCGCCGTTTCCTCTCCACAGACAAAAGCACCTGCACCCAGTCTAAGTTCGATGTCGAAATTAAACCCCGAACCGAAAATATTATTGCCCAACAGTCCGTATTCCCTGGCCTGTTCAATGGCAATGTTAAGCCTTCTTACCGCTATGGGATATTCCGCCCTGACATATATATACCCTTGATCAGAGCCTACCGCATAACCTGCTATGGCCATGGCTTCCAGCACTGAATGGGGATCACCTTCAAGGATACTCCTGTCCATGAAGGCACCAGGGTCTCCCTCGTCGGCGTTACAGCATACATACTTCTTGTCGCCCTTGGCCCTATAGGTGAACTCCCATTTCAAACCCGTAGGGAAACCACCGCCGCCCCTTCCCCTAAGGCCGGACAATTTAATGGTTTGGATAACTTCTTCTCTGGACATTTCCGTCAGTACCTTGGCCAGGGCTTTATATCCGTCAAAGGCGATATATTCGTCGATGTTCTCGGGATCTATTACACCACAGTTTCTCAAAGTTATTCTCTTCTGCTTTTTGTAGAAACCAACATCCGATAAAGATTTTATTGTATCGTCTTTGGCGATGCTATCGTGGTATAACAGCCTCTTTACTATCCTACCCTTTATTAAATGTTCCTCTACTATTTCCTGTACGTCCTCTTTATTAACCCTGCTGTAAAACGCTCCTTCGGGATAGACAATCACCACAGGGCCTAATTCGCAAAGACCAAAACAACCTGTTCTTACTACCTTTACTTCCCTTTGCAATTTTTTCTCTTCAATGAGCCTGTCAAATTCCTCTATCAGATCATCAGAACCCGATGCATGGCATCCGGTCCCGCCACATATCAAAACATGAGAACGAAAAAAATCCATTTTTTATACCTCCCTTACAAATTACTTGTTCTGTCTATTTTCTACATATCCTATTGTATATTCTATAACCGGCCTGTCATTGACTATATGTTCAGATACCACCTTTGCAACCTTATCCGGTGTCATCTTTACATATGTTACTTTATCCTGTCCCGGTTTATAAACTTCTACAATGGGTTCCAATCTACATACACCTATGCACCCCGTTTGAGATACGGTCACATCCATTAATTTTCGCTTATTTATCTCTTCTACGAATGATAAAAGTACCGGTCTTGCGCCTGCGGCTATGCCACATGTGGCCATACCCACAACCACTCTGGTACCTTTCCTGTCCTTCCGTAGATTGACCTTTTCCAAAGTTTTTTTCCTTATTTCTTCCAGCTCTTTTATACTCTTCACTCTCGACACCTCCATTAGTTAATCAATTTTTCCTTCTATTCCTGCCTGCACATATTCCCTTATCCAATCAACAATCCTTATATCGTTGATGTCCATATCGCCGATATGTGCCCTTATCTCCCTGGTATCCAGTTTGAATTCCCTTTGGCCGTATATATAACGAAATAAAAAATCTATATCAGGATTACATAGGATCAAACTGATTATTGTTTGCGTTAAATCCCCCATGGGAGGCCTGTCTATATGTCGGTATCTAAACCGCGCCGTTACCGTTGTCCCCACTCCCGGCCGGGAGCTGATGCTAAGATCGCCGTCGCTTCTTTGCACCGCCGCTTCCAGTAAAGCCAACCCAAGACCTACTTTTCTGGTAGTCCTTCCCGTTACGAAGGGATCGGTTATTTTTTCCACCAGCGCTTCATCCATTCCCCTCCCGTTATCGCTAACGGTTATTACCAGCCGGTCTTCTTTCGGTTGTACATCTACCGTTACTTGTATAAAATCAGCGGCCGCATCTATGGAATTCTGAACGATATCCAGTATATGAAGGGATAAGTCGCGCATTTTTAATACTTTTTGATAATGCCCGGTATATCATCCTCTACCAATCTGCCGTAGACATCATCATTTACCATTATTACAGGTGCCAATCCACAAGCTCCCAGACAACGGGTGGCGGTAATGGTAAATTTTCCGTCTTCTGTGGTTTCTCCGACTTCTACATTTAATTCCTCTTTAAGCCTGTCTAATATTTTTTGGGCCCCTTTGACATAACAAGCGGTGCCCATACAAACGGAAATATTATATTTTCCCTTTGGCTTCAAAGAAAACTGGGAATAAAAGGTGGCTACGCCATATACATCGGTTATGGGTATTTTCAATGCTTCTGCTATATAATTCTGCACTTCTATAGGAAGATAGCCGAAGATTTCTTGAGCTTCGTGCATTATCGGCATTAATGCCCCTTCCTTATCCTTGTATTTTTCAATTACTTTTTCTAATTTTTCAAAACTTAGTTTATTGGTGCAATTTTTGCATCGAGACATTTTTTCTCTCCCCCCTCAAAATACACATAAAAATAAATATAAGTCCCATAAGAGCTCTAATTTATTATTGATAAAAATTTATCAATATAAATTCTATACCATTTTAACATAAAACTTATAAGTTTGCATTAGTTTTGGCAAAAATTTAACAAATATTTATCTTATTTTTTTCATAACCGTTCGCAATAAATTTAAATGATGGGGAGTAAGGAAATGAATGGGTTCCATGATGGACCCAAGGGAGTGGGAATCTGAATTGATAATAGGATAATAATTTTTCAGATAAGGATATTTTTTACGAAGCTCATCAAAGTCACAATCCTTGCTTATTTCCACAAGGGTGAAATTTGCCGTTTCGGGTATAAACCCGAGGTTTGAGATAATGCTATACGACTGTCTGTCTATATGGGCGGGTATTACTATGCCCTCCCTTTCAGTCACATGATAACATACCTCTTCTATGGACATGTTTACCGATGTTAGAAGCAGCCTGTCCTCTTTACCGATAATATTGTCCTTATCATCGAAAATTAACTGTTCGCCGAAAAGCTGTGGGTCATTGGGCAGGTAAGGCCATGTTTTATATAAGATATCCTGAAAACCCATCGCCCTGTCTATGTCTCCAAACAAACAAAGCAAGTGGACTTCTTCCTGGGTTTGCACCTCCATACCGGGCAAAACTTTAAGACCCTTATCAAACCCCACCTTTATAACGGCCTGGGCGTTGTTGCAGCTGTTATGATCGGTTATGGCTATCACATCCAAACCCTTTAATACGGACATGTTAACAATATTGTTGGGAGTCATATCGTCAGAGGCACAAGGGGATAGAGCTGTATGAATATGGAGATCATAGGACCATTTGCTCAACTATCGGCCCTCCCCCAGTAGGCTATACAATCTCCCGCACAGCTCAAATCCGTTCATATCCGAAGAAAGGATGGGAATACCCTCCTGCTCCGCCTTTTTGCGCGTATTATCTTCCACTTGAATGGCTTCGGGAATTATTATACATCCCACCTCCAGCAGGGAAGCCACAGCCACAATATTTGGATGGGTTTGTACCGTAACCCAGCAACATCCCTTGTCAGCCTTGGACATCACTAAACTAAGAAGATCGCAACAATACCCCGATTTTATTTCCCTGTTTAAATATTCATTTCCTGCTATTACGGACAGACCGAGCTTTTCACACAAAACCTTTACCTTCATTAGCATACACCCCTATCGTTCTTTGCCGGTAGGTATTTTATTATACAATTCAATCATCTGTTGCGCCAGTCCCTTCACCTTTTCACGGAGCTTAAATATACAGTCCATCTCCGAAGCATAGCCCCTTACTATATCCTCCGCCAGAGTCTTACAACTGGGGGAGCCGCACGAACCGCAATCAAGACCCGGAAGATCGTCGTATATTTTGTCAATTAAGTTCATCTTTTCTATGGCTTTGGCCACATCGTCATCCAGCTTCATGATGCTTTTGGGCAAAATTTCTTCCGAGTAATGGATAGCAATATCTTTACACACATCATCTAATTGATGCTGTGACAGCCTTACCTTTTCATTGTTTTTAACAAGCCTCTTTATCCTGTTTTTTGCAACAAAACCGTTCTCTACGGTAAGGGGACCCCCGACGCAACCACCGGTACAGGCCAACCCTTCGAAGAAATCCAGGTCATTTAACTTGTTGTTCTCTATCTCATCGAGTACTTTAATAACATTTTGGATGCCATCCACTGCAAGATAGTTTTCCACACCTAAGGCATTGCTTTCTCCGCCGGAATTTGCCCAGCCGATTCCGTAGGCCGTTGAACGTTGAAGTTTCTTAACGTTTTCCTTTTTCATGGTTGAAGACAGCATCCCATATACACTGGGTATGGCAATGGCACCATTTACATATGACTTTGCCATGCCCACCGGATTTTTGATGCTGGTCATTTTGGCTGCACAGGGAGTGATAAAAAACACGCCTATGTCTTTATCGTCAAGAGAGTATTTTCCCGCCGCCTCCTTTCTTGCCAATAACCCCGCAACCTCCATGGGGGATTGAACATCTATTATATTATCTATAAGATTTGGAAACCTTACTTGTATAAGCCTTACAATGGCAGGACAAGCCGATGATATATAGGGTTTCTTTCCTTTTTTATCCTTAATAAGGGAACGTATTTTAGCAGATACAATATCCGCAGCCCAAGCTACCTCATAAACATCATCAAAGCCAAGGGATGACAGGGCGGATAATACATAATTGATATCGGTCAGCCCCTTAAACTGTCCATACAGAGTCGGGGCGGGTAGCGCTATATTGTACTTGTATTTATCAAGGGCCTTCAAATCATCGGTAACGGCCTTCTTGGCATGATACGGGCATATCCTTATACATTCACCACAGTCGATACACCGCTCATCCATTATTTTCGCTTTGCCGTCCCTTACCCTAATGGCTTCAGTGGGGCATCGTTTTATGCAATTTGTACAGCCCTTGCATTTTTCCTTATCAAGCCTTACTGAATGGAAGTAGTTATTATTCATAGCCTCATCCCCTATTATTATTCTTTATTATACATTTTCATTTCCACCCTGGTACCAACACCCAATGTTGATTGTATATCAAATTCGTCAGAACATTTTTTCATATTCGGCAATCCCATACCCGCACCAAAGCCCATTGCCCTGATTTCATCCGTTGCCGTTGAATACCCCTCCTCCATGGCTAAGGCTACATTCTTGATGCCGGGACCTTTGTCCTTTGCAACTATAATTATTACATCCGGGAAAATTTCAATACATAGCGTTCCACCGTGGGAATGGATTGCGATGTTCATTTCCGCCTCATAGGTGGCCACAGCAACCCGACGGATTATTTTGTCGTCTATACCGATCCGTTTAAGCATGTTTTTTATTCTGCTTGACGCACTGCCTGCAACCGAGAAGTTCCCTGCCGATATATCGAATGTTTGCTTAATCGACGGTTTGTTGTTTTTCATAATTTATTCGTCCATTTCCCCCGACAGACCATTAACGTACAGCTTGCCGCAGGCGGTGTATAAGGTATAGTCGGTGGTAACGATGGCAATATTGTTTTCCCGGGCCATTTGAATTAACATGGGACTGGGTCTTTTTCCCCTAACCAGTACAATCGCCTTAACATCAAGCATCTCTGCCGTCCTTATAACCTGAGGATGGGTTAAGCCCGTCAGCAGGATGCTGTTTTTTTTGACAAAGAGCAAAACATCGCTCATCAGATCAGAACCACAGGCAGATTTTATTTCAGTATCTAAAAGCTGACTTCCGCAAATGAGTTGTCCGTCTAGTATTTCAATTATTTGTCGAAGTTTCACTATTAAAAATTTACCCCCTTTATTTCGTGGACAGATGGTTTATAAAATCTCTATACATAATCACCATTTCACTATAAGTATACTTTATTTGAGACAAAAAGACCATTGAATTTGTGAAATTTTCGTCAATTATAATTTTAACCCTTTGTTCATAATTTTCGTATATATTTTTCATGCCGGTCAGCGGCTTGTTATCTCCTTTGGCCAGCGATGATAAGGTTTTTAACTTTTCCTTTATTTGTTCATAGATAATTTTCAGTTCCTTTACCGCCGTCGCAACGTCTTTATCGCCCTTTTGGACTTCCACCGTTAGCTGGGGCATTTGGTTTAAGACCTGATGGATAAGCTGAATGCTTTCATCGATAAATTCAACCCTATCAGAAGAGGCACTCACTTTTAAATTTAAACCCTTACAGGGTATGGAATGCACCCTGTATTCTATGCCCTTTTTATGTAATGCTTTTTCGGCCTCCTCTATTTGTTTATTTGTGGTATACATGCCGGCAATGGCTCTAAAATAGTTATCTTCAAGGACATATCCGCCCTCGCCAAGGGGTTTTATTTCATTAACTTTTAATTGGCAGTTTTTTATATCTTCATAGGCTCCTACCTGAAGTGCATAAAAATTTATAGGTTTTAATTGTATATTCTCGGTAAGCCTTTGATCCGAAAGACTGTCTGCTTCATCCTTTGTCCTTTGACTTTCCGATTCATTCCCATCGGGGGGTAAGGTTTCATCATCTACGGTCGACCCTTGCTGGGTAAAAATCGGTGAAATAATAAAGTTGCTTATGAACTTTCCTAAAAATCCGGCCAGACCAAAAAAAAGTACTAAAAAAACAATAAGTAATATGGACAGAATTTTTATATGTTTCCTGCCTTGCTTTTTTCTTCGTAACCTTGAATATCTCATACCCTTCCCCCACAATAATACATTATTCTACATTTTTCCATATAAGGTATAATATGTATATATTCTTCCTGTTTTGTTATTTTCCTCCTAAATTATGAAATTATTTATATAATATCTAACCACCGGCCCTGGCTACAAAGAAAAAACGCCATGATTTCGAAAAAACCATGGCGTTTAATCCTTCCTTTGCTTATTTTTTATCAAATAAATGTTTTGCAACGGCTTTTTTGCTAAAAGGATCTTGAACCCTTCCCCTTTGATAAAACAATGCAGCTTTTTATGTGACCCAGACAATAAGAGGGTAATACTTTTTGTTCATCTCAACTATAATATGTACTCCTTTTTTTTATTCAGACCTTTTTCAAGTTCGGCCCTCTTTTCTTCATAGCCCTCTCTGCCCAGCAAAGCAAAGGTGGCTTTTTTGCCCTCTTCCACACCGGGCTGGTCAAAGGATCGTTAAAGCCAATGTAAAG
>LSQX01002897.1_pt1 | contig 17581 bp, 9 predicted proteins | sample 654561 | NCBI WGS metagenome assembly LSQX01 (sample SAMN04489861, study PRJNA283612) | anaerobic digester metagenome | isolation source: 4 biogas reactors fed with cattle manure at either 37C or 55C with and... | place: Denmark: Kongens Lyngby | collected 2014
TCACCTTGGTCGCCGATGTGCCGCGCCAGCGCGATGCCGGCCAGGTCGGCGGCCAGGTCCGCAAAACTGAAGCCGCTGCCCCGCCGGGCGTCGGCCAGCTCCTTGGCCACTCCCACGGTTTCCGCCGCGGTGGGACCGAGCAGGGCGGCCAGCCCGCACGAGACGCCGAAGTGCTGCGCCAGATCGCGGCGGCCGGCCATCGTCGGCGCGCCGAGCACCGCCAGCCGCGCGCCCCGCTCCGCGTCCGTTTCCACCTGCCGGCAGAGCGGGCCGGTGAGCGGATTGTTGCGGAGCAGCGTGGAATCGTCGAGCGCCACGGCCAGGCCGACAAGAAACGCATTCTTCCTGAACCGCTCCGGCAGCCCCTCGGCCGCGGCGGCCGCGCGCCGCACCAGGAGCGCCGTCAACTCGTCGCCGGAGGCCGGCTCGACCTGGCTGCAATTTGCCCTGGCCGTGTCAACCACGGCCTCGACGACCGTCCGGGCGGACGAGGCCAGGCTGTCCGGCTCGACGGCCAGCGGTGGAACGCGGATCGGCGTGACATCGAGCATCTTGATGTGGCGTTCGGCCACCCGGTCGCCGGGAATCGCGCCGGCGGCCGTGCTGAAAATGGCCAGGAGCTGCTGCTTTGTCTTCGGGCTGGCCTGGCTGAGCGTCTGAATGCCCCCGTGCCGGATCTCCCTGCCCACGAGGCTCATGATGAGCGCGTTGACGCCGTCGAAGCGGATCGGAAACGCCCGCGAACGCGCCCGGCCGTCGGCAAGCAGGGGCCTCATCACCGAGTCGGTCTGAGGGCAGTGGACAGCGCCGAGGTAGTGTCCCAGCTCGTGGACGAGGACTTCCAGCCGCTCCGGCTCCGACACCTTGGGCGGCCCCTCGCGAATCAGGATATGGGGCCGCAAGGGGCCGCCGATCGTGCCGAGGTGCGCGCGGCCCCGGCCCAGCAGTTGAAACTGGCTCGTAAAGCCGATCGCCAAGGCGGCGGGCAGGGGGTTCACTTCGATCTCGAACTCCCGCATCGCCTCTCCCCAGTCGGCGTTGCCGTCGTCGGTGTCCCACGTGCCCGTGGCAACGGCGCGAAAGCGGATGCCGCAGTAGGGCGCGATGATCTCCGACGCCATTTCCACCCGCCGCCGAAGCCGCTCTTCCCAAAGTGTCTTGACCGCCGGCTCCTCGTCATCGACAAGAACCATCACCGGCACGACCCCCATGTGCAATAGGGCGGCGATGCCGTCGTCGGAAGGTTTCGGACCCGGCTGCCTCTCCGGCGGTTCGCTATCCAGCCGGGCGGCCTCGCTCGGCGCTGCGGGCGCGAACTCGGCGCGCTGCACCACCAGCCGCCCGCCGTCAACGGTCAGGTAGTAGAGCGAATCGGCGGCGAGGCGATAGGCGGCCGGGCCGTGGCCGTCGTCAAACGAGGCCTCCGCCTTGTCGGCCAGCTCCAGGCGGAGAACCTCCCCCGCGCCGAGTTGGAACTGCCGGGCCGCGCCGCCCGCCGTGATCGTCACCCGCGGGCTTGCGTCGGTCCGGTTCGCCAGAATCACCACGCCGGCGCGGACCGGCCCCGGCAGCAGGCAAACGGTCAAAACCGCCGCGATCCTGGCCCAGGGAGCACGGCGGCTCGGCTCGCGGCTCACGAAACGCTCACCGTTTCGGGCAGCGAAATCCTGTGGCCGTTGACGCCCTTGGCTACCAGGCCGATCCGCACCAGGTCGGCGAGCGTCTTCGCGCCCAGCTTCTCCATCAGCCGGCTGCGCCGCAATTCGACCGTGCGGACGGAGACGTTCTGCTTCTCGGCGATCTCCCGGTTCGGCGTCCCCCGCAAGACCAGGTCGAGCACCTCGCGTTCAAATGGCGAGACATCGGCCAACCGCCTCTCCAGGATGCGGCGTTCCCGCCTCTTGCGGAACGCCTCCTGGTCGCTGGCGATGGCGTCCTGAACGGCCTCCCACAGGCTCTGCTCTTCGAGCGGCTTGGTGAAGACATGAAACGCGCCGGCCTTCATCGCGCGAACGACCATCGGCACCGTGGCGTGCGCGGTGAGGAAGATGACCGGCGTGGTCGCACCCATTTCGCCCAGCCGGCGCTGCAATTGCAGGCCGCCGATGTCGGGGATGCGAACCTCCGAGATCAAGCACCCTGGCTGTTCCATGTCGATCTCTTCCAGCAGCTTCAGGCCGGAGGTATAGGTCTTGCACTCCAGGTGCATGGCTCTTGCCAGAAGGGAAATCGCTTCGGTTGTCTTGAACTCGTTGTCGACGACGTAGATCGTTCCGCTGCTCTTCATGAATCCTGCCCTTCAAGTTCCATCGAGGCTGTTCGCGCGCCGGCCCGGCCCGTTGGACCCGTTGCCTCTTCGTCCGTTCCGGCATCCGGAGCCAAGGAGCCACGGGCTGCAACCGACGCGCAGTGCAGTCTGGTCGCTGCTCGAATTCCCCAAGTCCGCGCGAAATTGGATCTGGCCAATTCCAATCCGTCGCGACCTCGCAGGGAAATCGTTGACGCCACAGTGGGACCGTATCGGTCCCCCCGTTGGATGGTTGCGCTTCCTGGCCTAATGCGTGGGGTCGCGCCCGTCCAGAGGAAGGGTGGGTGTGTGGATTGGCGACCGGGCATCCTGGTTGCCCGCCATCGTCGAAGTGGTCTGACGATGGCCCTCGCAAGCCATCCTACATAACTACAGGGAATTGGTTTAGCGATTGGTGGGTGCAAAGGCGAAGATTCTCGCATTTTCCAGAAATTCCATTCCATTGAGGGGGTGGCTCTGCTGTTGAGGGGGGCTTTGCCGAGCCAATCGGCAGTCGACCCGGCGCGATGATGCGGGCTGATTTCGGGGGCGGGAATGCTCACCTCATATTGATGGTAGGGTTATCGGCCATGCGCCACAAGGCGGGCTACGTGCGGGGGGGCAATGAGCCCGGCGTTCGAGCTGTCCGGATCATTATTGTCGGCCGGTCAACCCCTGGGGTGCATGGGTGCATGGTGCATCTTCTGTGAAGCCTTGGTCTTGCGGTTATCTGGCGATTGGCCGTTGGCGAGCCCGCAGCCGGCAAATCGACTTTGCAGGAGTGTCCTCCGGCAGCGTAGTCCGCCGATTTCTGCTTCAACCAAGTAGTTAGACAGTTGGTTTGATTGGGGACGCTTGTCTCAAACGAACGTTGGTGCTACACTGAAACGAACGTTCGTCTGTAACCTGGTCTGGTCGTAGCGGCAGATTCCCACCTGAACAGATGGGAACCAGGAAGCGGAACGCGAGGGATGGAGTGAACGCCTTCACAAGTCGAGCAAAGATCACGCGGCAAGATGTCTCGCGCTCGGCCGTCTCCGCGAAGAGGCACGGGACTGGCGGGCGGTCGTCTGTCGTAACACGGATGTCAAAAGTGTCCTCTTGGCGATCCGCTGCCACGCCGCCGAAGAGCCGACGTCTCCGCATCCAATCGGCGACGCCGCAGCCGGCCTCCTGCCAGGTGGAACGGACGTGCCGATCCCTTCGCCACACCGAACCGGCCAGGGATGGCGGTGGGCATCGCCGACCGTGGCATCGGGCTTACCGCACCACGTCTGGCCGCGTATTAATACACGGCTCCCGTCGAGGATCTAAATCAAACTGCTGGCGGTCGGGAGAACGCACCGCCGCGGTTCTTTTCGCTGGAGGCAGGTGTTGATGAGTCGCGCAAATCCGCAGTGCAGTTTCGGCTTGACATCTGATGTTTGCGCTTTCCCGAAGCCGGTTTTCGGTCAGCACGATGCGGAACAAGCGAGAGTTCGCGGATTTGTCCGAAGGAACGGATTCGCTCGTTGACAACCCTTCCAGCGAATAAGCACGATGGCCTGTAACGACGCGCCGGCGCTGCCGGCGCAACTCGCGGAGAGGGTCGATCCGCGAGGGAACCCGAGGCGCGGGAGAGCCAACATCTCGGCACGGGTCTCCAGTCGAAGGCGGTCGGCCGGCGTGCGGGCGGAAGGGCCCGCCCGCCGGATTGCCCGCTGAACGGCCAGGACAAGGGCACCGTCGGATGGATTCGGCAGGACCTTCGATTCCCGGAATTTCCCCTTCGCTTACGCTTGTCCAGCGCAAGCGACGGGGACGGAGTCCAGGCCGGGCGTGGTCCTGCGTGCGGCCTGCGAATGTGAGTCGCTACATAGTAAGAACTAGTTGTGAAACGATACCAGTCAGGGGGGGAAACCCGAGTACGGAACAGTTCCGGAAGCAGGCAGGGGCATGACAAGACAACGACAACAGGCTTCGACCGTTTTTCTCTGCGACAGCGACCGGGAGACGCACGACCACGTGTTTCGCCTGGCCGGCGGCATGAATCTCCGGTTTGAGGGGTTTTTCTCGGGGCGGGAGTTTCTCGCCTCGTATGATGTTTCGCGGCCCGGATGCCTGGTCACCGAACTGCGGCTTGCCGACCTCGGCGGCCTGGAAATCCAGCGCCGCCTGGCGGCCATCGGGGCCTCCCTGCCGGTCGTGTTTCTCGCGGCGCACGCGACGGTGCCGATCGTCGTCCGGGCGATGCAGGCCGGCGCTGCCGATTTCCTGGAGAAGCCGCTCAACGAGGAGGAGGCCTGGGAGGCCATCCAGGACGCCCTGCATCTGGATCGCCTCCGCCGCAACGAACTCGGCAAGCAGCGCCAGCAGCGCCGGCTGGTCGGCCTGCTCTCGCCCAAGGAACGCCGCGTGCTGTGCCTGCTTGGCGAGGGCAAGGCACGCTGCTCGGTCGCCTCGGAATTGAAGCTGTCCGTGCGAACCGTCGACTTGGCTCGTGCCCGGGCGATGAAAAAACTCGGAATCGACAACCACGCCGAACTCCTGCGATTCACGATCCAGGCGCTCGGCGCTGGCGACCCGCCGTGCGGGCAGCGCTCCGTCGGAAACAACAATGGCCTGGTGGTTGCCTGAGTGCGTCACGAATCCATGAAAACAACAAATGTTCCGTCGCCTGTGCGGGATGGCAGAGGGCAGGCCGTGCATCGCGAGCAGGCGAAAGCCAGGCATCGCCAGGCCAGCGGCCAGGCGGCCGAGTCGGACCGCGGGCAGTCGCCGCGGGCCGGACGGAAGCCCGGCCGCGGCGAGCTGATCCTCGCCGTGCCGGCGATCCTCGCCACGTTCCTGTGGGCCTATTGGCCGGCCCTGGTCAAGGTCGTCGCCGCCTGGGAGCAGCAGCCCGACTATTCCCACGGCTATTTCGTCGTGCCGCTGGCCCTCTACTTCTGCTGGGCGCGGCGCGACCGGTTTCCCTCCCGGGCCGTCGGCCAGATCGTCTGGCCCGGCCTGCTGGTGATCCTCCTGAGCATCGCCATCCGGATCGCCGGGGCGCGCTACTACGTCGACGCGATTGACGCCTGGTCGATGGTCGTCTGGGTCGCGGGAGTCGTCTGGCTGCTGGGCGGCTGGCGGGTGTTTCTCTGGGCTTCGCCCTCGATCGGATTCCTGTTGTTCATGATCCCGCTCCCCTGGAGCGCCGAACGCTGGCTCAGCCTGCCCCTGCAACGGATCGCGACCCGGCTCAGCACGTGGGTCTTCCAGGTGCTGGGGCAACCGGCGATCGCCGAGGGCAACACGATCTGGCTGGGCGACTACCAGCTCGAGGTGGAACAGGCCTGCTCCGGCCTGAGGATTTTCGTCGGCGTTTTCGCCCTGGCGTGCGCCTATGGGATTCTCGTGCGGCGCGTCTGGTGGGAGCGGGGCCTGCTCCTGCTCAGCGCGCTGCCCATCGCGCTGGTCGCCAATGCCACCCGGATCGTCGTTACGGGGCTGCTTTCCCGCTGGGTCTCGGGCGACGCGGCCCACAAGTTCACACACGACATTTCCGGCTGGGTGATGATTCCCTACGCGGCGCTGCTGTTTGCCTTGGTGCTCGCGTACCTCGGCCGCCTCACCCGCGAGGTGGAATCGCTCAAGGCCGGCGAGGTATTGCACGACCCGGTGATCTGAAACTCGATCCGGCCGCCCCCGGCGGCGGGCCGGATCGCCAGCGAAACACGAATCTTCCGTTCCCATCCGATCCCCACATCGCTTCGACGTGTGAAACAGGAAAGCAGCCCATGATGAACGCATCGCGTTCCGGCTTCAACGGCCACCGCAGGCAGCCCCACAACGACGAAAAGCCGGCGAAACTGATCACGCCGCGACACGTGCTGAACGCGTTGCGGAAGTGGTGGTTGCTGGCCATTCCGGTCGGCCTGCTCGCCGCGGCGACGGCCGCCGCCCTGATCGTCAATCGTTTTCAGCCGCAGTTCATGGCCTCGGCGTGGCTGAAAATCGAGTCGGCCCAGCCCTACGTGGCGTTTCCCGAGCGGGCCGATTCCCGCGTCTTCGTGGCCAACCAGATCGAGCTGATCCGCAGCCCGCTCGTCCTCGACCCGGTGATCTCGCTCCCCGAGATCGCCCGCATTCCCGAGATCCAGAAGTCGAAGGCCCCCGTGACCTGGCTCGCGGACCAGATCCAGGTCCGCTCCGTCGGCGGGTCGGACCTGTTCACCATCTCGTTCACCTGCTCCGACGGCCACGACGCCGCGCGGGTCGTCAACGCCGTCTACAACGCCTATTCCGCCCAGCGCGGCGACGAGGAAGTGAAACGCACCCAGCGGGTCCTCGACCTGTTGAAGGAAGAGCAGGGCCGCCGCCAACTCGAACTGACCCGCTTGCAGGAAAACGTCCGCGAGTTGGCCAAGCAGGCGATCATCAAGGACCCGCTGCACGGGCGGACGGCCGTCAACGAGATGGTGCAGAATCCCTTGGCCGCGCTCCAGCAGCAGCGATCCGAGCGGGAGGTCGAAGCCGAGGTCCTCAAGGCGAAAATCGCCGCGATCACCGAATCGTTCGCGGAACGATCGGTCGATGAGATCGCCGTGCCCTCGGGCGAGCTGGAACGGGCGATCAGCGAGGACCCCCGCGTCAAGGCCATGCAGGCCAACCTGGATCTCCGCCAGGAACGCCTGCGAGACTACGCGACCAAGTTGACCGCCTACAAGCAGGACCCGAATTACCAGGGCCTGGCCCGCGAGATCGAAGCCGAGAAGCAGCGGATCGCCAAGTACCGCGAGGAGTTGCGGCCGACGATCGAGGTCGCCTACCGACAGTCGCTCCTCCAGAAGCGGCAGGAGGAGGTCGCCGCGATGCAGGCGCAGCTGGAAAGCCTGCAACTGGCCAAGCAGATGCTCGATGAACGGTACCGCCGCGAGATGGAGACGCTCAAGCAGGCGACGGGAGAATCGCTCGATGTCGAGTTCCTCCGCGCGGACCTGGCGCGGGCCGGAGATGTCTATGACCTGATCACCTCGCGAATTCTGAAAATCGAAACGGAAATGCGCGCGCCCGAACGCGTCGTGCTCCTCAAACAAGCCGACCCGGTGCTCAACCCGACCACCGAGTACCCCTGGAAGCCGCTCCTGCTCGGCGTCGTGGCCAGCTTTCTCGCGCCGTTCGGCCTGGCGATCGGCTGGGAACGGTTCGTCGAGCGGATCAGCCATTCCGAGCAGATCGAGGACGAGGCCCAATTGCCGATCATCGGCGAAATCGCCAGCCTGCCGCGGCGCGTCAAGTCGTCGCGCACCACCCTGGGCAGCAGCGAGAAGCAGAGCGTCCTCGTCTACCAGGAAAGCTTCGACAACCTCCGCACGCTCCTCGTGCTCGCCGAGGAACTCAAGGACGCCCAGGTGCTGGCCGTCACCAGCGCGTCGAACAACGAAGGCAAGACGAGCGTCGCCGTCCAACTGGCCGCCAGTCTCGCCCGGGCGACCACGGATCGCGTCCTGCTCGTCGACGGCGACATGCGCTCGCCCGACGTCCACCGGGTGCTGCAAATGCCCTCCAGCCCGGGGCTGGCCGAAGTGCTCGCCGGCGAGTCGACCTTCGAGGACGCCATCGCCGGCGGCTGGCGGGAAAACGTCGACGTGCTGCCGGCGGGGCGTTTGCGCGGAGTCCCGCACATGCTCGTCGGCGGCAACACGCTCCCGGACGTGCTCGCCCGGGCCCGCGGCGCCTACCGCTTCGTCGTCATCGACACGCCGCCGATCCTTGCCGCCAGCGAGGCCCTGGTGTTCGCCAAAGCGGCCGACGCCACCCTGCTGGTCACGATGCGCGATGTCAGCCGCATCGCCCAGGTCCAGCAGGCATACCAGCGGCTCGTCGCCTCGGGCGCCAACGCGATCGGCGCCGTGCTCAACGGCGTCCCCACCCGGCGCTATGCCTACCGCTACGGCCACTACGGATATTCCACGTCCCACGTTAATTCCTGACGCCGGCCCGCCGGCAATCGCCCCTGTCCCGGTCTTCGCCGCCCGCCGCGATCGACGATCTGCCAACCGATTCGCCCCAAGAAACGGAAGCGTCCGCCTCCGGCGCGCGCCGCTGGACCTCGGAGTCCTGTGAATGAATCCTCGACCTCCAAAAGACCGGAAAGCCGGCGCGGCTGGAACGGAGACCCGGCGGGTGCTGAACTGGCCCCTGCTTGGCGGCACGTTCTGCGCCCTGGCCGTGATCGGGCCGCTGGCCTACGCCTGGCATTCCTACCAAGTCAAAAACATCTCCGCAGCATTGCTCCAGCGGGCCGACGCCCTCGCCGGCGAGGGAGACTGGCGCGGGTCGGCGGGTTACCTGTTCCGCTATTTGCAGCTCGATTCGGAGAATGCGGAAGTCCGCGTCCGCCTGGCCCGGAATTACGACCAGTCAGCCGAAACAGGCCGCGAGAAGAACCAGGCGATCGAGCACTATTACCGCGCCCTGGGCGTCGCCCCGGCGGAAGACCAGCCGGAACTCCGCCGCCGCCTCTGCCAGTTGCTGCTCGAGACCCAACCCCCCCGGCACCTGGCCGCCGAGCAGGAGGCGACCCGGCTGCTCGATCGGGACCCCAACGACGCCGCCGCGCTCCGCGCGTTTGCCCTGGCACGCTACCTGCGGCTGAAGTCCCTGAAGCTGGCTGACCGTTTCGAGGACGGCGACCCGCCGCTGGTGCTCCTCGAGCACGCCCTGAAGGCCGCGCCCGGCGACATCCGGCTCTCGGTCTGCCTGGCCGACCTCTACCGCGACCGCGAGCTGTTCCCCGACGACCGGCTCGAGCTCCAGCTGCGGCGGGTCTTCGACCAGCGGCAGGAGGGCAAGCGGACCGCCAAGGGACAAGTCGCCGCCGCCGAGATCGAGGCCCGCGCCGGCCGGGCCGCCGATCTCTCTTCGGCCCCGCCCGAACTTGCCGAACTGGTCAATCGCGCATCCGGCGCGGCCGCCGGGCAAGCCGCAACCGGCCTGGCCGGCCTCCTCCAGCATGTCTACGGGGGCGACGCGACGTCCTCCCGCCTCGAACAAGCGGCCCTGCTTGCCCAGGTCCGCGAAAGGTTCTCGCAAGACGCCATGGACCAGATGGTCGCCGCCAATCCGCAAGACGCCCAGGCCTATCTGGCTCGCTACCAGTACCGGTCGCGCAACAACCTGCCCGGTGTGGGCGAAGACCTCGACGCCGCCCTGGAGCACGATCCGAAGAATGTCTCGGCCCTGCTGCTTGCCGCGCGGCGGGCCGAGCAACAGCGGTCGTGGGACTCCGTCCGCTCCTGCTGCGAGCGGCTGATCCAGATCGATCCGCGAATCCCCGAAGCCTACACGCGGCTCGGCGCCGCCATGGTCGCCCAGCGCGAGCCGGTCGACGGCCTGATCGCCCACTACGAGAAGGCCCTCGATGCCTGCGGTCGGGAGAGCATCCCGGTCAATTCCGGGTTTGCCAGGGCGCTGATCGATCTGGGGCACGTGCGGCCGGTTGCCGGCAAGATCAATACGGAAGAGATCTTGAACCGGCTGGCAACGAGCGTCGGCCGGGTCGGCCCGCAGCTCCCCCGCGCCGCCCGCACGGCCCTGGAAGTCGAGCGCGATTCCCTCTGGGCGTTTTACCGCATCGCTCGCAACGAGTTCGCCCTGGCCGTTCCGCTGCTGAAGAGCGTGGTCGCCGCCCAGAAGAGCGTCGGCGGCGAGGCGGCCAACCTTGCCGCGGTGCAACTCCAGCTCGGCCGCGCCCATGCCGCGCTCGGCCAGTGGGATGCCGCGGCGGCGGCCTATGAGGAGGCGGCCCAGCGGACCGCGCAGCCCGCTCCGCTGCTCGTCGCCGCCGCGGAGGCCTGGCTGAACGCCGGCCAGCCCGCCCGCGCCGCCCAGCGCTATGAGCAGGCGCTGGCCGCCATCGACGCCCCGGAATTGTGGCTCGGGCTGGCCAGGGCCCGCCTGATGCACCAGCTCAGCCTCGCCGCCGCCCGCCGCGACTGGCAAGGCGTCGACGCCGCCGTCGCCAAGGCCGAAGGGCCGGCCGGGACCGCCGCGCTCCGCGAGCCCTGGCGGCTTGCGCTGCTGAAGATCGATCTGGCCATGGCCCGCGCCCAGGCGTCGCCCGAAGTGGACGCAAAAACGCTGGCCGAGAACGGGAAGAAACTTGTCGAAGAAGCCGAGCAGGCGCACCCCGATTCGCCCGACCTGCTGCGGACGGTCGCGATGCTCTACCAGCGGCTCGGCTACCCGGACGACGCCGACCGGGTGCTCGCCGCGCTGGAGGCCAAGGTCGGCAGTCTCGCGACCAGCAAGGCGCGAGCCCGTGTCTTGGCCCTCCGCGGCCAATACGACGAAGCCTGCAGACTGCTCGAACAGGCAATCCAGGCCGCGCCCGCCGAAGCGCGGCCGGCCCTCCAGGGAGAGATCGTCCGCCTCCGCCTCGACCAGGGCCCCTCGCCGGCGACAAACCAGGGCCTCGATCAGCTCGCCGACTCGGCGATCACGGATCTCGGGCTGATTGGCCGGTTATGTGAACGAGCGCTGAGCGAGAAGAACTACGCCACCGCCGAAAAGTGGGAGAAACGGCTCCGCCAGCTCGAGGGCGAAGAAGGCGGCCAGTGGCGCTACTACCGTGCCGCGCGGCTCCTGGCGATCAGCCAGGCCGGCCAGTCGCCCCAAGTCGCCGAGGCCGAGCGGCTCTACCGCGAGCTGCTCGTGCTGCGGCCGGCATGGGGCCCCACGCATGTCCTCGGAGGCATGGTCCACGAGCGGCGGCAGGCGTCCCAGGAAGCGGTCGATGCCTACAAGACGGCGGTCGATCTCGGCATGGACCGGGTCGGCGTGTATGAACGCCTGGCTTTCCTCCTCTATTCCCTCCAGCGCGACCAGGAGGCGAGCGACCTGCTGGCGCTGCTGAAAGACCGCGTGCCCGCGTCGGAGAATCTCACGGAAATCAAGGCGGGCCTGGCGGCCAAGCGCGGCCGGCTCGACGAAGCGATCCAGGCGGCCCGGGACGGCGTCCAGAATCGGCCCAACGATCCGGTCGCCAATCTCCTCCTCGGCCAGATGCTCGCCTTGAAAGGCCTGCCCGACGAGGCCGAAGCAGCGCTGAAGAACGCTGTCCGCGCGGCGCCCGACGACCTCCGCGGATTGAAGGGGCTTTTCGATTTCTACGCCAACGCGAAGCAGCGCGAGCCGGCTGAAGCAGCGCTCCGCGCGTTGGCCGCCAAGGCCGAAACCGATGAGACGCCCGAGGCGTTTGTCCTCGCCCAGGGCTTCGAGCAGTTGGGAGACCGCCAGCAGGCGGAAACGCTCTACCGCGAGGCCCTCCGCCTGGCCCCGAAAAACGCCGCCATCCTGCGGCGGTTCTCCGCATTCCTCGTACAAGCCGACCCGGCCGAAGCCGAGCAGCTCCTCCGCCGCGCCCTGGCGATCGCGCCCGGCGACCAGGCCTCGCGCCGCACGCTCGCGGCCATGCTCGCCGCGCGGGGCGGGGAACACGAATGGGAAGAGATCGCCCGACTGCTGGAAGACCCGGCCGCCGACAACCCGGTCACCGCCGTCGATCAGCGGCTCCAGGCGATTCTGCTCGCCCGCCGCGGCGGCAGGGCCAATCTCACCAAGGCCCGGGGATTGCTCGAAAAACTCGTCGCCGACGCCAAGGTGACAACCGACGGCGACCGGCTCCTGTTGGCCAGAATCTACGAACGCGACGGGAAGACCGACGAGGCCCGCGCCCAGTACATCCCCCTGGTCGGCAGGCAGCGCCCCGCGGCCCTCCACCTGGCGCTGTTTATCGATTTCCTCCTCCGCTTTGATCTGTCCGACGAAGCCGCCGAGTGGATCGGCCGGCTGGAAGACGATCCGAGCGCGGCCGACACGATTCCGACCCTCACGCTCCGGGCGCGGGTGCTCAAAGCCCAAGGCAAACTCGACCAGAGCCGCAAGCTCGTCGAGGACTACGGCAGTGCGCGTTTCGACAAGCTGACCGACCCGGAGAAGAAGACCCAACTCGCCCTGGCCCTCGGCCGCGTCCATTCGGCACTCGAACTGCACGACGCGGCCGAGGCCTGGTATCGCCGGGTCGCCCAGGACTCGCCCCGGCAATTCGCGCCGCTGGCCGTCGCGCTGGCCAAGCAGGGCAAGGCCGACGAGGCCATCCAGCTCTGCCGCCAGGCAGCCGACGACGATCCGGCCGCCCCGGCCATCGTGCTCGCCTCGCTCGTGCTCGCAAAAGACATCCCCGGCGACAAGTTCCCGCAAGTCGACGCGCTCTTCGAGCAGGCGATCGCGAAGTCGCCTGAAAACGCCAACCTGCTGACGGCCGTCGCCAACGTCCGAATTACCCGCGGCGAACTGCCCCGAGCCGTCGAATTGTATCAGCAGGCGCTCAAGGTCCGGCCCAAGGACCTCGTCGTGCTCAACAATCTCGCCACGATCCTGGCCGAAGACCCCGCCTCGCGCAACGAGGCCCTCCGCTATATTGACCAGGCCCTCGAGATTGGCGGGCAGCAAGACGCCCTGCTCGACACCAAGGCGATGATTCTCGTCCAGGACGGCAAGGCCGACCAGGCCGTCCAACTTCTGGAAACGGCCTGCTCCCACCACGCCCCGGACCCCCGCTACCCGTTCCACCTCGCCGTGGCCTACAGCCGGACAGGGGAAGAAGCCAAGGCCCGCGCCGCCTACAACCGGGCCGTCGAATCCGGCCTGGAGGACCAAATCCTCACCGACAGCGACCAGGCGATGCTCAAACAGCTCCAGGAAGAATTCAAGCAGAAACAGAAATGACGAATGTCGAAGCCCAAATTCCGAATGCGGAATACTAAAAACTCCTTCGACATTTGACTTTCGACATTCGACATTCTTTTCCCCAAACCCCGAACCCCGAACCCTGCATTCCGTGAAAGCCACCTCCAACCATCCCCGCCGCTCCTTTCTGCTGCCGCTTGCGGTTGCCCTGATTGTCGGCCTGACGATCCTCTCTGGCTACGTTCAGGGCAAGATGTCTCGCCGCTGGGGGATCCCGCTCGACATTGTCGCGATGGGCAAGGACTTGGAAAAGTTACCCGACAAGGTCGGCCCCTGGCAGCTCGTTTCGACCAGCAAGCTCAGCGACGCGGTCGCCGGCGTCCTCGAGTGCACCGGCTACGCGCTCCGCAACTACACCAACCCGGAGACGGGGGAGACGGTCAGTATCGGCCTCCTTCTCGGCCCCTCCGGCCCGATGTCGGTGCACACGCCCGACATCTGCTACTCGTCGCAGGCCTACGACCAGCTCGATCGACCGAAACAAGTCACCGTCGCCGGCGCAAACGGCGAACAAGGCCGGTTCTGGGCCCAGACCTTCAAGGCCAAGAGCCTCAATGGCGAACTGCTCCGCGTCTACTATGCCTGGCGAGCGGGCGGCGCGTGGCAGGCCTTCGCCGGCGGCCGGTTGGAGACGGCCCGCTATCCGTACCTCTACAAGGTCCAAGTGGTCGCCCCGCTCGCCGACCCCGCTTCGAACAACGATCCCGCCGAGAGCTTTCTCCGCGACTTCCTCGCCGTAGCAGAGGAACACCTCAAGGAACTCTGAACCGGCGACGGTTCCCCTCCTTGAACCTGCCTGTAAATCCAGACCGCAACACTTTTTTGGCGCCGCTCCCAAGTCGCCGCATTAGGGTTGCACAAAGGGCCAGCACGATGACACAGATCAGCAACAGACGCGTAACGCAGATCGCCGCCGACACCGTCGAAATCGAAGCCCGGCCGGCCGGAATCCGCACCTCCGCCGATCCCGCCGGGTGCTTTCAATGGAAGGAACGGACCGACCCGATCCTCGCCGCCATCCTCCTCATCCCCGGGCTGCCGTTGATCGGCGTCCTCGTGGCCCTCATCCGCCTTACATCGAAGGGCCCCGGCATCTTCCGCCAGCGGCGCGTCGGCAAGCACGGCCGGCCGTTCATGATGTACAAGCTGCGGACGATGACCCACAACGCCGAAGCCGGCACCGGCCCGGTCTGGGCCCAGTCGGGCGACCCCCGCATCACCGGCCTTGGCCGCGTCCTCCGCAACCTGCACCTCGACGAGCTGCCCCAGCTCTTCAACGTCCTCAAGGGCGAAATGGCTCTGATCGGCCCCCGCCCCGAGCGGCCCGAATTCGTCGAAATCCTCGCCGAATTGGTGCCCGGCTATGTCGAACGGCTCGCCGTCCGCCCCGGCGTCACCGGGCTGGCCCAGATCAATCTCCCGCCCGACACCGATCTGCTCAGCGTCTGGCGAAAACTCCAACTCGACCTGGAATACATCGAGACCGCCAGCTTCTTCCTCGACCTGCGGATGTTCCTCTGCACCTGCGTCCGGCTCCTGAGCCTGCCCGGCAGGGTCGTCATGTGGTTCTTCGACGTCGAGCGCAACCCGCCCGACATGCCCACCGATGTCGAATGGATCCTCACCGCCAACGGCAAGAACCTGAGAACCGCCGCCCGCAGCGGCAACGGCGACAGCCACCCGGACGCCGTCTCCCCCCCGCCCAGTCGAACCAACCGCGCTGGCAGTCCGCAGTCGGGAATGACAAATGTCGAAATTCAAATGACGAAATAATTACGCAGCACACATTTCGCATACGCAGCGCTAAAACATTCTTCGACATCCCATTCCCCCTGGCCGCCGACCGCTGACAGCGATGTCTCCCAACGCCTTCACCGTCGACCTCGAAGACTACTTTCAAGTCTCCGCGTTCGACCGCGCGGTCCGCCGCGAGGATTGGCCCTCGTTCGAGCGCCGCGTCGTCGCCAACACCCGGCGGATGCTCGACCTCGTCGACCGCCACGCCGTCCGCGCCACCTTCTTCGTCCTCGGCTGGATCGCCGAGCGCGAGCCCGGCCTGGTCCGCGAGATCCACGCCCGCGGCCATGAAATCGCCTCCCACGGCTACGAGCACCGCCTCGTTTACGATCAATCGCCCGACGATTTCCGCCGCGACATCCGCCGTTCGCGCGACCTGCTCGAAGACCTTTGCGGCTCGCCGGTCGTCGCCTACCGGGCCCCCAGCTTTTCAATCACGAAGAAATCGCTCTGGGCGCTGGAAATCCTCGCCGAGGAGGGTTTTCGCATCGACGCCAGCATCTTCCCCATCTACCACGATCGCTACGGCATCCCCGGCGCCAACCCGGCGATCCACGCAATCAACACCCACCGCCAGCCGATATGGGAAATCCCCGGCTCGACCGTCCGGATCGGCCGGCTGAACCTCCCCGTCGGCGGCGGCGGCTACCTCCGCCTCTATCCCTTCCCGCTCACACTCCGCCTGCTGACAAGAATCAACCGCAAGCACGGCCGCCCGTTCATCCTCTACGTCCACCCTTGGGAACTCGACCCCGGCCAGCCGCGCATCAGGACCGGCTCGCGCCTGGCCGATTTCCGCCACTATCGCAACCTGAATAGAACCGAGTCCCGCCTCGACGCGCTACTGACCCGCTTCCGCTTCGCCCCCTTGAGCGAGATCCTCCCCGCGAGCAGCGATCAGCCGCCGGAAATGTCGAATCTTGAGACTTCAGCATACTTGTCGGCCAGACAATCGCGATCAGTTCCCCCCTGAAAGCGCCGCCACGGATGAAACACGAAAGAAACACGGCCGAACGGAGATTTTGACGTAATTGTCCGGAGAATCGCGAAAGGGCGAAAGCGCGAAATCAGAGAGGATGAAAAGCCGAGCTGCCCCCAGCTCGCACCCCTTTCCTTTTTTCGCGATTTGGCGATTTCGCGATCAGTTCCCCCTGAAAGCGCCGCCACGGATGAAACACGAAAGAAACACGGCCGAACGGACGCTTTAGCATACTTGCCGGGCAATCGCGATCTCTTCCCCCATGCCGGGAGCAAGAGAACCCGACATCGACACAGTGCCCATTCTTTCGTCATTCGTCCTTCGACATTCTTTCGTCATTCGTCCTTCGTCCTTCGACATTTCCCATGCTCCTCCTCACCCACCGCGTCCCTTACCCGCCCAACCGCGGTGACCGCATCCGCTCCTTCCACCTCCTCGAGTACCTCGCCCGCCGCACCGAAATCGACCTCGCCTTCCCGGCCAGCGAGCCGATCCCTGCTGCCACGATGGACGTTCTCAAGCGGCTCTGCCGCCGGGTGGGCGCGGTCCCGCTCGGCCGCCGCGCCCGCTGGCTCCGCGCCGCCCGCTCGCTGGCTTGCGGCCGCACCGCCACCGAGGGCCTTTTCTACTCACCCGAGCTTCACAACACCATCCGCCGCTGGTCGCAAGAGAGTCGCTTTGATGCCGTCCTGGTCGTCTGCTCCAGCATGGTCCAATACCTCGACATCCCCGAGCTTTCCGGCGTCCCCGCGATCGTCGACCTTGTCGACGTCGACAGCCAGAAATGGTTCGACTATGCGGCCCAGACCGGCTTCCCCCGGCGGCAGCTCCTCGCCCTCGAGGCCCGCCGGCTCCGCCGGCTCGAATCCTCGCTCCCGGCGCGCACCAGCGCAATTGCCGTCGTTGCCGACCGCGAGGCCGACCTGTTCGAATCGTTCAGCTCCCACCGTCCCCACGTTGTCCGCAACGGCGTCGACCTCGACTATTTCCAGCCCAATCGCGACCCGGCCGACGACGGCCCGCCGAGCTGCCTTTTCGTCGGCGCTCTGGACTACGAGGCGAACGTCGACGGCGCCCAGTGGTTCTGCCGCGAGGTCTGGCCCCGCGTTCTCGCCCGCATCCCCGCGGCCGTCTTCCGGCTCGTCGGCAGCCGCCCCAACCGCCGGGCCCGCCGCCTCGGCCGTCTCCCCGGGGTCGAGCTCGTCGGCGAGGTGGCCGACGTCCGTCCCCATCTCCACGCCGCCTCGGTCGTCGCCGTCCCCTTGCGCGTCGCCCGCGGCGTGCAGAACAAAGTTCTCGAAGCCCTCGCCGCCGGCAAGCCGGTCGTGGTTACCCCCCAGGCGCTGGCCGGCCTCCGCGCTGTCCCCGATAAACACCTCGCCTCCGCCGCCACTCCTGCCGAGTGGGTAGACGCCCTTTCTGACCTCTTGACCAACCCCGCCCTCCGCCGCCAACTCGCCCAATCCGGCCGCGCGTTCGTCGAACAACAATACCGCTGGTCGCAGCAGCTCTCCGCTCTAGACACGCTCCCCGGGCTGGCCGAGTGCATAGGAGTCAGCCATCAGCCGTCAGCCGTCAGCCGTCAGCAATCAACGTTTAGCCCCCCCGCATAATCGCCAAACAGATGCAAAAACCGAGACTTTAGCATGGCTATCGATTAATCGCGAAAGCGCGAAAGGGCGAAAACGCGAAATCAGAGGGATAAAGGTACCGCCTTCCCTGGGGAGGTGAAAAGTCCCGAA
>LSQX01314605.1_pt1 | contig 17580 bp, 18 predicted proteins | sample 654561 | NCBI WGS metagenome assembly LSQX01 (sample SAMN04489861, study PRJNA283612) | anaerobic digester metagenome | isolation source: 4 biogas reactors fed with cattle manure at either 37C or 55C with and... | place: Denmark: Kongens Lyngby | collected 2014
ATGAAATTATCATAATATACTCATACTGTTCAAGCACAGAAGAATAAAATTCTTGCCATATACAAGAATTTGTGTTATAATATAGCGGATTGCAATAAACGTAAGGAGGATATTATGGCTCGTAAATGCTATATAACAGGTTTAGGAAGTACATTCGGAAACAATCGTCCTCACTCGCTCAAAGCATCAAGGAGAAAATGGAAAGCAAATCTTCAGAAAGTCAGAATTGTTGACGAAAAAGGAAGAGTCAAAAAAGTATATGTTTCCACCCGCGCTTTGAGATCGGGTCTTGTAAAAAGGGCATAAAAAAAACAAACCCGGAATGGGTTTGCGGAAAGGGGCTTAATAGGCCTTTTTTTCTTTTCTCCCGCGAAAAAGCCAGAGAATTTTGCTGATGATGAACGACAGAAACCGCGGAAGCTTAATGACATAAAACCTCATAACATCCCTCAATTCTATTCCATTATATGAGGGAGGTCGAAAATTTAGACTAAAACGAGCGGACGGCGATGATTTTTTTATTGGTCCTGACCCTGCCCTTTGTTTCGACTTCGTTGCTCAGGCAGAGATTGTCGAAGGGAGGAAAAGGGTGATCCTTGAGATTGTATTTGAATCCGGAAAGGGAGATCACAGTCCCTGCTTCCACCGCAAAAAACGAACAATATTTGTATTTTCCCGGCAGGATTTCCGCTTCTTCTTTGATAAGGAAAATAGAATTTCTCTCGTCCAGGATTTCGATGTTCAGGTCAGAAAAACAGATGAGGATATTAAGGGCTGCAAGGAAATGATCGAGCCTGCCTCCGGTGCTGTCATAAATCAAGATTTTCTCAGGCTCCAGGGGCGCGATTTCTTGAATGGCAAGTTCCAAATCCCCGTGGTCTTTTTTTTCCGGATGGATGATCATCCTTTCCGCATGCCGCGCGATGAGTAAGAGATTTCCGGAATCAAAATCGCCAATCGCGATTTTCGGCTTGTAACCTGCTTCGATGATTTTCAAAGCGCCCCCGTCGACGCCGACCAGGATTTCATTTTCATCGGGAGCATAGATTTCCTTGAAAGCATCAACCCCGGCGCAGACAAGTTTCGCAATCATAATTCCAAAAGTTCCCGGATGACGGCTCTCCGGTCCGCGGCTTTGAAGATATGGGTCCCCGCGACCAAAACATCGGCTCCGGCTTCCTTGCATAGGCGGCCGGTTTCCGCATTTATCCCGCCGTCGACTTCGATCAGAAAACCGAAGTTCTCTTTTTCCTTTTTTTCACGGAGATAAGCGATTTTTTCCAAGGCCTGGGGCATGAAGCTTTGGCCTCCGAAACCCGGTTCGACGGACATGATCAGAACAAGATCCAGTTCGGGGAGGAGTGAATCCAGAACCCTGACATCGGTTGCGGGCTTAATCGAAATCCCCGGCTTCACGTTCAGGCTCTGGTAATGGGCAATCAGTTCCGCGGGATCCTCAACGGTTTCATAATGGAAGGTAAGGTAATCCGCCCCCGCTTCCGCAAAGGCCTTTGCATAAAAATACGGATCGCTGATCATCAGGTGCACGTCAAAAACCAATCCCACATGGGGTTTGAGATTTTGAAAAACCATCGGCCCCAACGTGATGTTGGGGACGAAATGCCCGTCCATGACATCGATGTGGAGAAACTGGGCACCGTGTTTTTCCACGTCCTGCACTTCCTCAAGCAATCTTGAAAAATCAGCTGCCAGTATCGAAGGCGCTACAATCATATTTCCTCCTAATATTTCTTTCTTTGTTTTTCCTTAAGTTCGTCCGAAAAGATTCTGTAATTTTGATAGCGCGACCTGAGGATCTCCCCCGCATCCGCGAGTTCCCGCACCGCGCAGCCCGGTTCCTCCAGGTGCAGGCAGCCCCTGAACTTGCAGTCATCGCTTTTTTCAAAGAATTCCACGAAGGAATGCGAAAGCGAAAGCAAATCATCGAAGGGAAAATCGACATTTCCGAAACCGGGAGTGTCAGCAACCCAGCCCGTGCCGACGGAGAGAAGCTCGGTATGCCTGGTCGTATGTTTGCCCCTGCCCAGGGCTTCGGAAATCTCCTGCGTTTTCAGATTCAGCGTATGGTCGAAGAAATTCAAAAGCGTGCTCTTTCCGACCCCGCTTTGGCCGGCAAAGCAGCAGACATTGTCGTTCACTTCCGCTTTGATTTCATCGTAGGGGAGACCAAAACCGCTCGTATATACCCGATAGCCGATTTTTTCATAGTACGCTCTGATCGGTTCGAACTCACCCTTGTCCGCAAGCAAGTCGAGTTTTGTAAAAACGATGACGATTTCGATGTCGTTATATTCAACAATCGAAATCAACCGGTCGAGCAGATTGAGATTCAGATCCGGCTCCCTGACGGAAAAGGTGAGGAACGCCTTGTCCAGATTGGCGATGATCGGTCGGTCGAGTTCGTTCCTCCGGGGATGGATTCTTAATATGATCCGCGTTTTCAGATCGAAATCGACGATGTCCCCGACCTTCGGGGTCTTTTCTTTATAACGGAAAAGGCCCCGCGGTTTGCAGACAAACTCCTCCCTTTCATCGGTTATGATTTTGTATTCTCCGCTGATTGCTTTAATTATCAATCCCTTTTGCATCGCATCTCCTTCAATCGCAATTGTCCGCAGGCGGCGTCGATGTCATGCCCCTGTTCCTTTCTCATAATCGTGTTAACGCCCCTCTTCATCAGATAATCAAAGAAAGCGCGGCGGGTTTTCTCGTCGCTTCTTTTGAAGTCGCCCGTTTCGTTATAGGGAATGAGATTGACATAGGCATTCATTCCCTGGACGAGCTGCGCGAGGCGTTCCGCATCCTCGAGGCTGTCGTTGATTCCCGCAAGCAAAATGTATTCCAAAGTGATTCTCCGGTTTGTTTTCTCGTAATAATAACGCAGGGCTTTGAAAAGTTCCTCCAAACCGTAGCGACGGTTGATGCGCATGTATTCACTGCGCTGTTCGTCGGTCGTGAAGTGGAGGGAGAGGGCCAGATTCACTTGCAGGCCAAGCTCGCTGAACTCATAGATCTTCGGAACGATTCCGCAGGTGGAAACGGTGATGTGGCGGGCGCCTATTTCCAAACCCTTGTCATCGTTGATCGTGCGGATGAACTCGATGACATTTTCGAAATTATCGAAGGGTTCGCCGATGCCCATGATAACCACATGGCTCACTCGCTCTCCTGTCTCTCTCAGCATGTTGTCGATTTTCAAAACCTGGAGTACCATTTCCGCGGCCGTGAGGTTGCGGATTTTTTTAGTCTGACCGCTCGCGCAGAAAAGGCAGCCCATGTTGCAACCGGCCTGTGTGGTGATACAGACCGAACGCCCGTAACTGTGGTTCATCAGGACGGTTTCGATGATGATGCCGTCTTCCAAACCGAAGAGGTATTTCCTGGTTCCGTCGGCCGAAATCTGTTCTTTAATGATGCCCAAATCCCCGAAATAGAATGTTTCGTCAAGAATGTCCCGGAATTCCTTTTTGAAATTGGTCATCTCCGAAAAATCCCGGATCCTTTGTTTATATAGAGCTTCGAAGAGCTGCGTGGCTCTGAATTTTGGGCTCCCGATGCTTAAGAAATATTCTTCAAAACTTTTTCGCGAATAATCATATACATTCTTTTTCAAATCAATCTCCTCAACTTGCAAAGATAGAATCCGTCGCTATTGTATTGCTGGGGAAGGATTTTCTTCTCCTCAACGATTTCCGCATCACCATGCCTTTCCAGGAAGGCTTTGATCTGCGCTTCATTTTCATCCCAATCCAACGTGCAGGTCGAATAAAGGAAGAAGCCTCCCGGTTTAAGCAAAGCCCAGGCCGAATCCATGATTTCGCCCTGCAAAGATACAAGCTCACGAAGCTTGACTTCGCTTAAATTATATTTTATTTCCGGCCTCCTGGCAACCACTCCGAGCCCCGAACAGGGAACGTCCGCAAGAACGCTGTCGAAGCTTGCTTTCGGAAAATTCCGATTTGACTCCCGCGCGTCAAGCAACAGCGTGGTCGCATTTTTTACGCCCAGGCGCCGGAAACTTTTTTCCATCAGTTCCAATCTATGGGGGTGGATGTCGCAGGCGATGATTTTCCCTTCGTTTTCCATCAAATCCGCAAGCTGGGCAGCCTTCCCACCCGGAGCCGCGCATAAATCAATCACCTTTTCGCCCTTCTTTGGGGAAAGCATCCGGGCGGCATACTGGGCGGAAAGGTCCTGGATGGTGATTCTTCCGTCCCTGAAGGCTTCGGTTTTTTGGACCGCGCCCGCGACTTCATATGCGAGCGGCAGGACGGTTTCCGTAACGGAAATGCCCTCGCGCTCCAAAGCGGAAAGCGCCTCTGTTTCCGTTCCCCGGAGACGGTTGATTCTGATGTAGAGCGGGCGGTCATTTCTTTCGGAAGCAAAAATGGCTTCCGCCCCCTCGATTCCGTATTCCCCAACATACCTTTTTACAAGCCACTCCGGATAGGAATATTCCACGCTCAAGCGCTCAACGGGGGAAAGACCGGCAAGCGATCGTTTTCCGTTCCTTTGGATCTCCCTCAAAACGGCATTCACGAAGCCCCCGAGAGCTGGGCTTTTTTTCTTTGCTCTACGCACCGCTTCGTTGATTGCCGCATAGTCGGGGACGTTCAAAAATAGCATCTGATAGAGGGCAATCCGCAAGAGGTTCATAATCAATGGCTCTTGCTTTCCCTTTCGCAAATATGGTTTCAGCTGATAATCCAGATAAATCAGGTTTTGAACCGTTCCGTAGACAAGTTTTGTACAAAAGGAAGCGTCCTCTTCGGAAAGAGGGTATTTATTCAAGACATCGTTCAGGGCGATGTTGCTGTAGGCTTGTTTCAAAAGGATTTTATCCAGGGCAAGGAGAGCCAAAACCCGGGCGTTCATCAATCAAAACCCAGCCTTTCAAAGAAAATTTCCAAATCCCGGCCGGAGAGGACAAATTCTGCGAGTTCGCCGTGCTGGGAATCACCGGGCGCGTGAAAATCGCTCCCTCCGGTGATGAAGAGCCCGTGCCGGGAAGCGAGCCTGCGGAAACGCTCCTCGCACCCGGAAGTGTTCGCAGGATAAATCGCTTCAATCCCGTCGATTCCAAAAACGATAATTTCTTCCGGTTCGGAATTTTTCAACAACACCGGATGGGCGAGCACCGCCAGCCCCCCGAATTCATGGATTTTTCTGATTCCGGTTTCAGGATCCATCTTCGTGCTCGGAATGTAAGCCGCGCGGCCGTTCCCGAGCATTTTCTCAAAGATTTCTTCCTGCGTGTAGGGGTGCCCCTGGCTGATGATCTCCCTGGCGATCGTCCCCCGCGTGACGCTTGCGGCTTCCTGTGCAAAGCCCATGTCCAGATCAATATTGAAATGCTCAGCAAGCCTATCCCTGATTTTATAAGCGCGCTTAAGGCGGTTTTTCCGCTGGGCGGCCAAAAATCTCTCAAAAGCCTCTAAACCCGAGCCGTCCTTGAAATAACCAAGGATGTGGACGCTTTCGCCCTTGTACTCCGTGGAAAGTTCCAAACCGACGATGACCTTCAGTTCCTGAGTGCTCAGTTTTTCCGCTTCCAGAGCGCCCTGCAAAACATCATGGTCGGTGACGGCGACGGCAGCAAGGCCACGCTTTTTAGCCAGTTCGATGATTTCTCCGACGTAACAAACCCCGTCGGAATGGATTGTGTGCACATGTAAATCTGCTTTCATTTTCGGTTCATCTCGTTATAGATCAGCATGATCGCGTATCTTTTTTCCAATTCTTGATAATGATTTTTGAAATGCAAATAATCGAACAATTCAATGTCTTTGGCGATCCTTTTTATGTAAAGGAGTTTAGTGAAGAGGTCGACCCATTCGGAAAAACTCATGACCATGACGAAATCCGAGGAGAGGAAATACTTCCGACTGTATTCTTTGTATTTGGGATTGTTGCTATTCTGCAGACCCTGAACGAAAGCGTCGACCGCCCGGATGATCAAATCTCCGCTGTTGTAAAGGATGTAATCGTAAGCTTCCTGGATGTTCTTAAATTCTTCGAGCGTTTTGTTTACGGCTTTGGTTAAGTTTTCGATTTCAGTATGCGTCATGTCGTTGCATAAGCTGTAGGAAGCAATCTTCAGGCGGGGAAAATAGGCGTATTGGTAAGCGGTGAGTTCTTTGTTTAAATTTTTGCATTGGTCGAAGAGGGCACCGATTCTCTGAAAAACCGTTTCCGGCTCTCCTTCCGAAACCTCCCGCAGGTGTTTCATGATGTCCGCTTTCTTCTTTGTTTCGTCATAGTATTTTTTGAAACGGTTGATTTCCTTGTCAAGTTTCAGAGTCAACTGGTTGAAATCCTTGTTTTTCAAAGCCGCGCGGCCGAAGAGTTTCAAAAATTGGTGCCTGTGGAGGGTTTTATGATACTTTTTCTCGAATTGCGCCAAGGTTTCGTTGATTTTCTCGATTTTGCTGGCGACATCGGGCAAATCCCCGAAGTCATACTCCTCCTCCTGGTAATCGACCCTTTCAAAATAAATATCCTCGTCCCGCGCTTTGGAAACCGAGGGCTGCGGTCCCTCCGGAATTTTGATGTTTATTTTCTCTTTTTGTTTTTTAAGAAAAGGAAATTTCATAAGCCATTCCCTGATTGTATTTTTATTTATTATACCATGGAACCGTGAAAAAGTTAATATTTTTCCTAAAAGGATTTGGCACTTTTTAAAAACTGACAAAAATCTAAAAAAAAGGGCTCCCTTGCGGGAATCCCTTATTTTTTCAGATTGTAGAAAACTTTGAGACCTTGGTAAATCGCGGTCGAACCGAGCTCGTCTTCGATTCTCAGGAGCTGGTTGTACTTGGCGATTCTGTCGGTCCTGCTCATCGAGCCGGTTTTAATCTGCCCGGTGTTGAGAGCGACGGCGATGTCAGCGATCGTCGTGTCTTCGGTTTCGCCGGAACGGTGACTCACGACGGCGGTGTAGCCCGCTCTCTTCGCCATTTCGATGGCATCGAAGGTTTCGGTCAGGGTTCCGATTTGGTTGACCTTGATCAGAATCGAGTTCGCGACTCCCTGTTCGATGCCGCGGGCAAGGCGTTCCGTATTGGTGACGAAGAGGTCGTCCCCAACGAGTTGGACTTTATGGCCAATTTTTTCGGTCAGGTATTTCCAGCCTTCCCAATCGTTTTCGTCAAGTCCGTCCTCAATGGAAATGATCGGATACTTATTTACAAGTTCCGCGTAGAAATCCGCTAAGCCCTTGGAATCGAATTTCTTTCCGCCCTCGCCTTCCAAAACATAGGTCTTGGTTTCGCGGTCATAGAATTCGCTGGAAGCGACGTCCAATGCGAGGTAGACGTCCTTTCCGGGAACATATCCGGCTTTCTCAATTGCTTCAAGAATGACTTGGATAGCTTCTTCGTTGCTTCCCAAATCGGGAGCGAAGCCGCCTTCGTCGCCGACGCCGGTATTAAGTCCGCGACCTTTCAGAACCTTTTTCAGATTATGGAAGACTTCGGCTCCCATTCTGAGCGCTTCCCTGAAGGTCGGGGCGCCGACGGGCATGATCATGAATTCCTGGAAATCGACGTTGTTGTCAGCGTGCGAACCGCCGTTCAGAATGTTCATCATCGGCGTAGGCAGCACTTTCGCGTTGAACCCTCCGAAATAATTGTAAAGCGAAAGCCCCGCCAAATCGGCTGCCGCGCGCGCGACTGCCATGGAAACACCGAGGATGGCATTGGCGCCGAGTTTTGCTTTGTTGGGCGTGCCGTCCAGTTCGATCAAAAGATTGTCAATTCCGATCTGATTAAAGACATTCATGCCGATGATTTCCGGCGCGATGATTTCGTTGACGTTATCGACCGCTGTGAGGACGCCTTTCCCTAAATAGCGCTTTTTGTCATTGTCGCGCAATTCGACGGCTTCGTATTCTCCGGTCGAAGCGCCGCTCGGAACCAGGGCGCGCCCGAAACCGTCACTTTCGGTAAAAACTTCGACTTCGACTGTCGGATTCCCTCTTGAATCCAAAACTTCGCGAGCATAAACTTCCTTAATGAATGGCATATCCTATATCCTTTCTATTCTATGTTATTTTTTTATAATCAAACTCAGTCCCGTCATTGCCGCGGGTTTTTCAATGCCGAGAAGCTCCAGCATCGTGGGAGCGATGTCCCCGAGGTTGCCGCCTTCGCGGAGCGCAATGCCCTGCCTGGTGATGATGCAGGGAACGGGGTTGGAAGTATGCGCCGAGAACGGCTTCCCGTTTTCATCAACCAATTTCTCCGCATTCCCATGGTCGGCGATGATGATCATCGTGCCGCCGACTTCTTTCACGGCTTTATAAACTTCTCCGATTCCCCAATCGACGGTTTCCACGGCTTTCACTGCCGCAGAGTAAACGGTCGTGTGCCCGACCATGTCGCAGTTGGCGTAATTGAGGATAATCGTGTCGTATTCTTGGGAGAGAATTTCCTGAACAACGCGTTCCGTCACTTCGGGAGCGCTCATCTCCGGTTTCAGGTCATATGTCGGAACTTTCGGGGAAGGAATCAAAATCCTCGTCGCGCCCGGTAGTTCTTTTTCTTCGCCCCCGTCAAAGAAATACGTCACGTGGGCATATTTTTCCGTCTCAGCGATTCTGAGCTGCCTGAGTCCCGCCTTGCTGATGACCTCCCCGTAGGTGTCGGTGAGTTCCTGCAAATCGAAGGCAAGCTCTCCCTTCACGTTTTCGCTGTAAAGCATCATTTGTACAAAGGTGAGGTCTCGGAAGTGTTTCTTCCTTTCCAAGGGCACGAGATCGGGATTGGTGAGGCTCGTTGAGATCTGGATTGCCCGGTCGGGGCGGAAATTGGCAAAAATGACAGAATCGCCGTCGTTGATGTTCGAGTCCGGATTCGCGAGGAAGGGAACGACAAATTCATCCGTGACCCCTTGCGCATAGCTCTCGTTGATGCCTCCGAGATAGTCCTTCAAAGGCGCGTCGTTGTAAACCAAAGCATCGTAGGCTTTCTGGGTTCTGCCGTAGTTTTTGTCCCGGTCCATCGCGTAGTAGCGGCCGCTGATGACGCCGATTTTCGAAGCTCCAACAGCATCGATCTTTTCCTGCAATTGCCTGAGATAGGTTTTTGCGGATTTCGGGGGAACGTCGCGCCCGTCCAAAAAGGCGTGGACAACTGTTTCCCTCACTCCCCTTTTGACCGAGGCATCAAGCAGGTAAAGAATGTGGTCAATGTGGGAATGGACGCCTCCATCCGAAAGCAAACCCATGATGTGGAGTTTGCTTCCGTTTTCCAGGGCTTTGTTAATGGCTTTGTCAATCGCGGGAACCTTGTCCAGGACTTTGTCGCGCATTGCGATGTTGATGCGCGTCAGGGATTGATAGACAATCCTTCCCGCGCCCAGGTTCAGGTGTCCAACTTCGCTGTTTCCCATCTGCCCTTCGGGAAGCCCCACTGCTTCGCCGCTGGCATTGAGCACGGTGTGCGGATAATTTTCAAAAAGATAATCAAGGTTTGGTTTTTCAGCCGCGGCCACGGCATTTCCCGGCCCGGCCGCAGCCAAACCGTAACCGTCCAAGATCACTAGCATGACTAAATTTTTTTTGCTCATCTACTGAATCTCCCGTCTATTTCCATATTCATATTATACATCCGCCGCGGTTTTCTTTCAAGAAAACGGGAATTGAAAAGGTATTCACTAGGTCTTCATTGTTTCCAGATGGAGAATCTGCAGTTTCGTTACCAAAAAATGCATGATGAAAACCACGATTGGGTAACGGAAAAGCATGACGATGATTCGGAAAAATAATGTTCCCCAAACATCAAGCCCGTAGACATAATTGGCAAAGGAGTTAAAACCCGTTTCAAATACCGATGTGAGAAAGATGACAGCCACGAAAGCGAAGAATCCGAATCTCTTTCTCAGCAGTTTGATCAGCCATCCGGAAAAGCCCCAAATGATAGTCGTGATCGTATAAAGCGACCAAAAGCTGGCATGGGGAGAGATCATGAAGTAAACAGTGTCAACCGCAAAACCCGTGAGCAGGCCGTATGCGGGGCCCAAATAAAAGCCCGCGAGCATGATCGGCACCGCAAACAGGCTGATGCGCATGGAATCCGTAACCTGAATCGAATATATTTTCAAAAATGATCCGAGCGCAACGAAGAGCGCCGCGAAGGTAATTTTCTGCACATCTTTCATAACCATCACCGACATGAATTATTATACCACAAGAGTGCGAGATTAGGTAGAAAATAACAAAAAATCCGAGATGTCCCGGATTTTCAGTCCTTATGTCCGAAGATGGTTTTGAGGGCGTTTTTCTCCAGCCGGGAAACCTGAGCCTGGGAAATACCGATTTCCTTGGCGATTTCCATCTGCGTCTTCCCGAGGTAATACCTTTCGTTGATGATGTTCCTTTCTCTTTTTGAAAGTTTCTTCAGTCCGTCCTTGATCGTGAGCTCCAGAATCTTTCTCTCTTCCGAATTTTCATCGTCCTTGATTTGGTCTATCAGGAAGATTTCGTCGCTACCGTTATTGTAAATCGGTGTGTAGATGGAGATAGGATCTTGGATCGCTTCCAAACTCACGATGACGTCAATCGGTTCCACACCGAGTTCCTCCGCGATTTCCTCGGCGGTCGGTTCCCGGTGCTGTTCCCTCAGGAACTGTTCCTTAAAATGGAGGGCTTTATAGGCGATGTCTTTCAAGGAACGGGAAACGCGGATTGAGGAATTGTCGCGGAGATAGCGACGGATTTCCCCGATGATCATCGGCACCGCGTATGTAGAGAAACGCACCCCGTGGCTCATGTCGAAATTGTCGATGGCTTTCAAAAGCCCCAGGCAGCCGACCTGGAAAAGATCGTCAAGGTTTTCGCCCCGATGGGCAAATTTTTTTATGACGCTCAAAATCAGTTTCAGGTTTCCCAAGACAAGTTCGTCCCGGGCGGCATCGTCCCCGTTTTGGCTTTTTACAATCAACTCCATCATTCTTTCGTTGCTTAAGGTCTTCAGCTCGGAAGTGTTGACTCCGGTAATTTCAACGCGATTCCGCATGCAAAAATCCACCTCCTATTATATGGTGGTGGATTTTTTCGTTTTTTATGCATCGAAAAGCAAAAACTGCGATCAAACCGCCGCCCGGCTTTCGATTTCATGGCGCATTTTGTCAATGATTCTTTTTTCCAATCTGGAAATGTAGGATTGTGAGATGCCGAGAATATCCGCGACTTCTTTCTGCGTGAGCGGCTCATGGCCGAAAAGCCCGAAGCGCATGACGATGATGTCCCGCTCTCTTTTGGGAAGATTCTCCAGCGCCTGGTAGATTTCCTTCCTGTCCTCGTCCTTGGTCAGCGTCTCCAAAGTTTCCGGATCGACGGAAGCGAGGATGTCGGCCAAAACCATTTCGTTCCCTTCGGAGTCAACATTCAAAATTTCGTCAAGCGAAATCTCCTGGCGCATCTTGTAGGTTTTTCTTAAATACATCAAAATCTCATTTTCGATGCAGCGGGAAGCGTAAGTCGCAAGTTTGATATTTTTCTCGATTTTAAAAGTTTCCACGCCCTTAATCAAGCCCATCGAACCGATGCTGATCAAATCCTCAATGCTGATTTTCGTGGATTCGAATTTTTTCGCGATGTAGACCACGAGCCGGAGATTGTGCACGATCAGCGTGTTCCGCGCTTCCATGTCGCCGTTCCGCGTTTTCAAAAGCAATTCCATTTCCGTGGCTTCATCCAAGGGAGCGGGAAGAACATTGTTCGAATTGATGTACAGGCACAGCTTGAAGGAAAAAACCTTTTAATCGCCCGCAAGACGCGCTTTAACATTCTCTCTCTCCTTCCTATAAAAATAAATCCACATTGAGCAGACAATCGAATTCCCCTATTTCCGCAAACACCACCAAAACATCCTTCGAACAAACCGTCCCGTCAATTTCGATCTCAAACTTTTCGGGCCTGTAACAGGCGAGGGGGACGGAACCGCCGACCGTATCGATGATGATCGTTTTGTAATACTGAAAATCGCCCCCATACTTCTTCGCCAAAAACAAAATCGGCAGGTCGTCGCATTTTGAAAAATTACCGGTGTCCAAATAGCCCACTAAATTAAGGCTTTTCTTCACGGATGAAACACTAATATTATATTTACAAGCATTCATAAATATGATTGGTTTTTTATTGTTTTCAACCATGAAAACCAGAATAATTGCCGCGAGAGCCCCAGCCAACAGGTACCATGTTTTTATCCTATAGGCAGCAACAAAGCCAACAGAAACGAAATTTATGATGTAAAACGACGAAATCTTCACAACCATCTCCCTGAATCTCCCAATTTTGAAACCCAGGAGCCCGACAAACGCCCCTCCCAAGATTTTCAGGAAACCATACAAAATATAGTCGAACAAGAACCCGAGGACAAGCAATCCTCCGCACAGGCCGGCTAAAAAAATTTTGTATAATTTGATTTTTTCTTTGTATAAGAGATTCACGAGATACACGAACAAGGAGTTGATTGCAAAGTTCATGAGAAAGACCAAATCCAAATAAACGACCATACCTCTCGCCCCCATGCCATTATACTAGAAGCATTTTTTAGAATCTGTCGGAAAATGCCATGGTAAAAACCAAAAAACCCGTCCATCTCAGACAGGTTCATTCATCATCCTCAGAAAAGTTTATGAAATTTCAATCGTTATATCGGAGGAAGGAAACTTTATAACAAAAAAAGACCTTTAATGCAAAGGCCTTTGTTTCTATTTAAAGCGGTTTTTAAGCCAGCCGGGAATGGAGGTGTCCCCTTTCTTTCTTTCCGTAACAGTCGAATCGGAAGCAGTATGAATGACCGGTTCCGCAGCTTCAGGAACGATTTTCGCTTTGCCTTCGTTGCTGATCGGCTTGTAAGTGGGGAAGCCGGCATTGATGATTTCATCGGTGTCCATTTTTGAATCGAAACCGGTGGCGATGACGGTGACGATGAGTTCACCCTGTAGGTCGATGTTAAAGCCGGTGCCGTAAACGATGTCGATTTCGGAAGAGGAAGCGTTTTGGATTTCGGTGACGACCTCGACCACTTCGTGCATCGTGATGTCGACGTCGCTGGTGATGAAGACGATCGCATCCGAGGCTCCGTTGATGTCGATTCCCAACAGCGGGCTGCGGATTGCTTTTCTGGCAGCTTCCACGGCGCGGTTGGGTCCGCTCGCGATACCGATTCCCATCAGGGCCGTGCCCTTGTTCTTCATCACGTTCCTCACGTCCGCAAAGTCAACGTTAATCAGACCCGGAATCGCAATTATTTCCGCAATCCCCTGCACGCCCCTTCTCAGGACATTGTCAGCTTCGCGGAAGGCTTCGAGCATCGGCGTTTCTTTATCGGTAACCAGAAGGAGTTTGTCGTTCGGAATGACGATTAAAGTGTCGACATGGGGTTTCAGTTTTTCCAAACCCTTGATCGCCTGCTGCATGCGCTTGCGTCCCTCGAAAGAAAAGGGTTTGGTGACGATGCCGACGACCAATGCTCCCAGTTCCTTGGCTATTTTCGCCACTATCGGCGCGGCTCCGGTTCCCGTTCCGCCCCCCATGCCCGCGGTGATGAACACCATGTCGCTCCCGCGGAGGATTTCGCGGATTTCTTCTTCGGATTCCAATGCGGCTTTTTCGCCGATTTCCGGATCCGCTCCGGCCCCAAGGCCCTTGGTGAGCTGTTTGCCGATCTGCAGGCGGGTGTCCGCTTTCGCTAGGCGCAGAACCTGGGCGTCGGTGTTGATGACGATGAAGTCAACTCCCTTCACGTCATTTTCAATCATCCTGTTAACGGCATTTCCGCCGCCCCCGCCTATTCCGACAACCTTGAGTACCGGCTTTTCATTGAATGCATCCTGACTATACATATATTGTCCTCCAAAAATTGTTCCAGTTTAACATATAAATATTATAGCATAATCTTATATAAAAATAAATGCTTTTACAGTCATTTATAAAGCGAGTGCCCTCTCCTCACGGATATTTTACCATAAGTTTTAAAAATAATAAATAAGATTTAATCTAAAAAGGGGAAATATTGTCGAAATTTACCAACACCCATTCGCATTTTAAATCAATTCCGAACTTGTTTTTCACTTTTTCCTTGATTTTTTCAATGAGTTCAAGAAAATCCTTGCTTGTCGCGCCCCCGTTGTTGATCAGGAAATTGCAATGTTTTTCCGACACCTGGGCGCGGTTGATTTTGTATCCGCGAAAGCCGATGGCGTCGATCAATTCCCAGGCTTTCTTTCCCGGCGGATTTTGGAAAGTGCAGCCCGCGCATTTCTGCTCAACCGGCTGCGTCGCACTCCTTTGTTTTTTCAGTTCCCTGACTCTTTTCAAAACCTTTTCCGGCTTCTCCGGATTGAATTTGAATTTCGCTTCCAAAACGATCAAACCTTCATCCTGGAGGCGGGTCTTCCGGTAACCGAAACCGAGTTCGAAATTTTTATATTCCCTGACCTCCCCGTTCCTGTCCAATAGTTTCGCGCTTATCAGGACGTCCTTGATTTCGGATCCGTTCGCGCCCGCATTCATGTAGACTGCCCCGCCCACGGTTGCGGGTATTCCCGCCAGAAATTCCCCGCCTGCAAAGCCCGCTTTCGCAAGGTCATGGCTCAGCCTCACCACCGAACAGCCGGGATAGCAGGTATAAATGTTTCCGACACGGTAGTATTTGATGGGGAGCTTCTTAAAACTGACGACGACGCCTTCGAAATCATCGTCCGCAGCGAAAACATTGCTTCCGGAGCCAATGATGAAAAGGGGGCGCCCGGAGGGGCGGAAATAGTCATGGAAAATGAGGAAGTTTTCAACCGTGTTCGGATAATAAAACAAAGAAATTTTCCCGCCGACTTTCAAGGTCGTGCAGTCCTTGAAGGACATGTTTTCCGATATTTCTCCGAGTCCGTTTTCCGATATGAATTTCTTAACATCATCCACTTACCATCATCTCATCCAACTCTTTGGTAAATTTATTGCAGGCGTCCAGATCCGCAATCCAATTCAGATTGGTGATGATTTTCTTTCTGAGTTCCCTGTCTACCATGAGACTGAGGGCAGCGGACAGGAAATTATCGGGAGTGAGTTCGCTTTCGCGGATCATCAGCGCACCTTCTTTCTTTGCAATTTCAAGAGCGTTTTTCTCCTGATGGTTGCCGGCGACATTGGGCGAGGGAATCAGGAGGCTGGGTTTTCTCAGAGCCATGATTTCTGCCAAAGTCGTCGCCCCGGAACGGCTGACCACGGCGCGGGCGGCATGCATCAGTTCCGGCAAATCCTCAACAAAATCCTTCACCACGAAGTCATTTGTCTCTTTGAAATTCTTATGGTTTTTCCGGTAATAAGCGGAACCGGTGATCAGGACAACTTTGATTCCCCTCTTGATGAATTCCTCCTTCAAATCGAGGGCCAAGTCATTGATGCGCTTCGCGCCCCTGCTTCCACCGACGATGAGGAGGAAATCTTCCGAAGAGGGTTTGTTTTTATATTTCCGGTATATTTCGCTCGTCCTCGGATTCCCGACCAGCCTGGTTTTTTTGCCCCGATCGATGTCATAGGCGAGGAGGATTCTGTCAACTCGCTTTTTCAGGAATTTATTGGCGAGCCCGTAGGAGGCGTTCTGTTCATGGATTGCGGTTTTGATTTTTAGCCGTGAAGCGGCAAGCACCGCCGGGGCGCTCGCATATCCGCCCATGCCGACGACGATCGCGGGGCGGATTTTTTTTAATAGCTTCCGGCAATGATGATAATTTCTGGCGAATTTAAAGAGCGCAAGCAGATTCCTGAAGGCGTTCTTTTGAAAGCCGGCAGCGTCCAGGAGATGGATCTCATCAAAAAGCCTGCATATTTTAATGCGTTCCTTCTCCAGACCGCTTTTCGTGCCGATGAAAAAGAGTTTCGGGGGCGGCATCCTTTTTTTCAGTTCTCTGGCAACGGGGAGCGCGGGAATCACATGGCCGAGCGTCCCCCCACCCGCAAACACAATTCTCACATTATCATCCCCTAATCAAAATCATAATTCCGATGTCTGCTTGCGCTCACGATGATTCCCAAAGAGACGAGAGTGAGAACCAGCGAAGAGCCGCCATAACTGAAGAGCGGAAGCGTGATGCCGGTGACCGGAAGGATGCCGATGACGACGCAGACATTGACCGCGACCTGGACGGCGAAACTCACGGCAATCCCCAGAACCAGGAAGCGGAGAAAATTGTCTTCGACGGACAAAGCGATCAGGAAGCTTCTGTAAAGGATCACGAAATAAAGGGAGAGGACGACCGCGCCGCCGATCAGCCCGAATTCTTCAAGGAGGATGGCGAAAATGAAGTCGTTCTGCGGTTCCGGAAGGAAAAAATGCTTCTGCATGCTCTTATTGAAACCATGCCCGAAAAAGCCCCCGGGGGTGATGGCAAAAAGGGATTGGATGCCCTGAAAACCGCTCCCCAAAGGATCTTCCCAGGGGTTGAGGAAGGCCATGATTCTTTCGATTCTGTAGGGAGCGCTCAATATCAGAAATGCGGCCCCGAAAAGCCCGATGGAGACGATGATGACGAAGTATTTCACCGGCACGCCCGCGAGATAAATCATGAGCCCTGCCGAAACGACGATCACTAACCCGGTCCCGAAATCCGGCTGCAGCATGATGATTAAAAACACCACCACGGCCAGCGAAAACAGCAGCAGGAAGTTTTTCAAACTTTTCATATCCCGGTAATGCGCTCCCAGGTATTTTGCGTAAATGCCGGCAAGTCCCAATTTCATGAATTCTGAAGGTTGGATCGAAAAATTCCCGATTGCGATCCAACTCCTGGCACCGCCCCTGGTCTTTCCGATTCCCGGTATCAGAACCAACAAAAGCAAAGCAAAACAAACCAGAAACACGGTCACCACATGGTTCTGATACTTTATAATATTCACATTGATGATAAAAAGCATCAAAATAAAACCGAGAATTAAAAAAAATAATTGGCGAGTGAAGTAATAAAAGGGATTTCCATACTTCGCCTCGGCCACGACATTGCTTGCGCTGAAAACCATCATCAAACCGATTAAGGATAGAACGACAATGGCAACGAGCAAAACAAGATCCACCTTACGCTTCCGCAATCCCATCACCAATAAATATTATTTAAAAAAATGGCTATTTATGATAAAAAGGGATTCTGCCTGACCGACATCATACATAAGATGAAAAAACCACACTCTGATGGGGTGTGGTTTTCAGATCAGAAATCTTTGTCGCTGTCATGCAATCCATAATCCCGATAAACTTTTTCCTTATACTCATAAAACCTGTCTTCCCGGATTGCTTTGCGGATGTTTTCCGTAAGTTCAACCAGGAAACGGATGTTATGGATGCTTACGAGCCGCATCCCGAGGATCTCTCCCGCCTTGAAAAGATGGCGGAGATAGGCCCGCGTATAGTGCTTGCAGGTGTAGCAGTCGCAGGCGGGATCCAGGGGCGAAAAATCGCGTTCGAACTCTTTGTTTGCGATGTTGACCCTCCCCCGCACCGTCATCGCCGTTCCGTGGCGGGCAATCCTGGTCGGAAGCACGCAGTCGAACATGTCGACGCC
>LSQX01135903.1_pt1 | contig 17576 bp, 15 predicted proteins | sample 654561 | NCBI WGS metagenome assembly LSQX01 (sample SAMN04489861, study PRJNA283612) | anaerobic digester metagenome | isolation source: 4 biogas reactors fed with cattle manure at either 37C or 55C with and... | place: Denmark: Kongens Lyngby | collected 2014
AATGTAAAGGATTTGCCTTTCAGCGAACTTCCCTTAACATTCCCATTGGATCTCGCAGAATCGGGATTGCGTTTTCTCACCGTCTCTCAGTCGGAGATACGGCGCATCGTCACTTTAAGCACATCGGGGACATCGGCTCCTCCTAAGAGAGTCTTTTTCACCTCAGAAGATCTCAAGGCAACTGAAGATTTCTTCATGTGCGGGATGACGACGTTTACACCACCGGAAAGCAAAGTTGCCATCTTTATGGAAGGGCCTTCACCCGACAGTATAGGACAAATCCTTAAACGCGCCTCGAAGCGCCTTGGGTGTGAAACGCTTGTCTTTGGGCTTATCCACGACTACGCAGACGCGATTCTTGCCATAGATGACTTTCGACCCCTTGTCGTCGTTGGCCTTTCCGCCCAGATGGCAAGGATCGCAGGAAAGACCGAGCACAAGCCCGATTTCGTCTTGCTTAGTGCAGACATGGCGCCTGCTTCGATAAGGCGGCGGATAGAAAACCTGTGGGAATGCATCACTTTCAACCATTACGGCCTTACCGAAACTGGATGGGGTTGCGCCGTGGAGTGTCGCGCAAGGCAAGGTTGTCACGTCAAAGAGCTTGACCTTTACGTTGAAATCGTGGACGAAAATGGACGAGTCCTTCCCGATGGGGAGTGGGGAGAGATAGTTATCACCACCATTAACCGTATGTCTTTTCCATTGATCAGGTATAGAACGGGCGACGAAGGCCGCATCCTTCAGGACATTTGCCCTTGCGGTTCGCCCCTAAAACGCATAGAAGTCCTCGGTCGCCTTCCAAAAAAGGGCGCAGGAGGGGGTTCCCTTCGCCTTTACGATGTTGAAGATGCCCTTTGGGGCTTACCATGGGTCGAAGATTTTAAAGTATTCCTGGAGTGCGCTGGCGACATCCCCGAAAGGTTATTTTTGACCATCGCCGTGACGGAAGGCAAACAAGAGTATGTCGAGAAATCAGTTGATGTTTTAAGGCAAGTCCCCGGCGTTCCTAGCAATATCATCGTAAAAAAAGTAAGTCTTTCCTCGATCCGACATCAAAGCCCAAAGATGGACTGGGAAGGCTGATTTATTCTCTTTCTTCTTCCTTGTCTGAATTGCACCTTAAAGTTCTTTCAAATTGGGTTACTTTATATTGATTGCCCTGATCTTTTTGGTTATACTGGGTAAAAGTAAAGAAAGAGGCGTCTTTACTTTTAAGAAGGCGTATCTTAAGAAGGGGAGGTGGAAGGTGCAAGGGTAAACTTTTAGAAGCTTTAAAATTTGTGAAGGAGTGGTTAGCGCCTGGACTGGTTACAAGCCAGTTGACGAGGTCGGGGGAAGATCGAAGCTATCGGCGGATGCCCCCGTGGCCCTGGAAGATGGGCCAGGAAGTCTTCTTACAAAACCGAAGAGCGATCTGCGGGACAAAGGGAGGACAATCTTCCTGTGTGTGCTGCGTTAGAAGGGATGAGGCAGTCGTGTGTGGTATAGTCGGGTATATTGGCTACAGAAATGCTTGTAGTGTGCTTTTAGACGGTCTTAAGCGGTTAGAATACAGAGTGTATGATTCGGTAGGAATAGCGGTTAACAATAGCAAGAAAATAGAAATTATAAAAGAGGCAAGCAGGGTCTCGGATCTCGAACGCATCGTCAAAGAGATCGCCCCCTCAGGCACTCAGGGGATCGGCAATGCCCGATGGGCCAATCACGGTGGCGTTTCGGTGGTAAAGGCTCATTCTTGCCCCAGTCGAGATAAACACTTCATACTCGCCCATAACGGCATAATAGAAAATTGTAGCGAATTAAAAGAAACCCTTCTCGCCGAAGGGTTTAATTTCACGTCCGAGAGGGACACCGAGGTTATAGCACAATTACTGATGAAGTTTTACGATGGGAACGTGTTAAAAGCACTCACGTCTTTACAGGGACAACTCAAGGGCTCTTACGCACTCGCCATTGTAGACGAAGAAGATATGGATCATATTTACTGCATGCGCGGAGGCTTTCCTATGGTCTTGGGCATGGGCGAAGGTGAGTCCCTTTGTGCAACCGATACGCTTGCCATACTTCCTTACACTAAAAATGTAATCTCCATGGATGACGGCGACATTGCCGAGCTTTCAAGTCAAGGCATCAAGCTTTATGATGCAAAGGGATCGCCTTTGCAAAAAAAGAACTTTTTCATTGATTGGGATTTGTCCTCGGCAGAAAAGCGCGGCTATCCTCACTTTATGTTAAAGGAGATCCATGAGCAGGGAGGAGCTTTTAGATCAACACTAGAAGGCAGATTGATAAACGGCGGCGTAGACTTTTCGAGTGAATTGGCCTTGAATGAAGAAGTTATAAAACGTCTTAGGGCAATTCATTTGGTGGCCTGCGGCACATCTTATTATGCTTCATTAATTGCCGAAAGGGCATTTGAGCGCTGGTGTGATCTAGATATAAAAGTTGACGTTGCCTCTGAATATAGATATCGCAATATTCGTCTGTCTCCGAATACTCTCGCCGTGTTTGTCTCCCAGTCCGGTGAGACCGCCGATACGCTGGCGGCTCAAAGAAGAGCACGTGAGTTGGGAGCGTACTCTTTGGCAGTAACCAACGCCAAGGAGTCTACTTTAGCCAGTTGCTGTGACGATGTTTTATTGCTCAAGGCCGGCCCTGAAATCGGGGTAGCTGCAACCAAGACCTTCACCGGACAGATCGCAGTCCTTTATTTGCTTGCCATTTACATCGCTAAAGTGAGGGGAACGCTTACTCCAAGAATGGAAAAGGAATTAATAGACGAGCTCATTCGACTTCCTTACAAAATAGAAGCCACTCTAGAAAGGGAGCACGTCGTTGAGGAATTGGCATCAAACTTTTCCGGCAGCCAGAGCTTTCTTTTCTTTGGAAGGGGAATATCTTACCCGGTGGCATTGGAGGGAGCGCTAAAATTAAAGGAAGTATCCTACATTCATGCGGAAGCATTTGCAGCCGGCGAGATGAAACACGGCCCCATAGCTTTGATCGATTCAAACGTTCCCGTACTGATTGTCGCGCCTAAAGACAGCCTTCACGAAAAGACGCTATCGAGCATCAAAGAGGCGAAGGCAAGGCGCGCGCCCGTCATCGCAGTGGGTTTTGATGGCGACGAGCAGCTGGCAAATGATGCAAGCCACGTTTTGTACGTCCCACCAACGCGCGAGGAGTTTTCGCCCTTCGTCACGGTGGTTCCCTTGCAGCTTCTCGCCTATTATATGGCCAAAAAGCGGGGCTGTGAAATCGACAGTCCTCGCCATTTAACAAAAAGCGTCACCGAGGAATAGGTTCGTTCAGGGCAATCGTTCGAATAACTTAGCAGTACCTTGCGTTTTTTGGTCGAGGCTATGGCCTTCGATAAAACCAGCACTCTTGTTAAAGCGAAGCCCCTTGTGGCAGATTTGGCTTCTTTAAGTGAAATAGCGGGGAGATAAATCACTGCAAATGGCAGCGCTATCTTGTGGTGAGAAAGGATTTAAGAAGGTCTGCAACATCGCCTCGACCTACTACCATCGAGGCGTAATAAGCATTTTCTTCTACATTGGCAGCCAGATGCTCAAAGGAACGAGGGTCTTTTAGCCGCGATGCAACCTTCGTGAGAAACTCTGCCTCGCCTTTGCTATTATAGTATCGTTTTAAATTCACGCCTTTTAAGGTTACGCTGTCGACAAATGAAAAGCGAGGCAAACCTTTTAATGAGGAAGACTTTTTCCCTGAAAGGACGTGGGCCCGGCCCTTTAGCTTTCTTTTGGGATAAATTAAAAAGTACACTCTGTCTTTTCGGCCCAAAAGAAGTGAAATGGGAAGGTAAAGCAAGCTGTGATGGGGTAAAAGCGATATAGTGGCCTTTGCCTTGCTGTAATTTTCATCCTCCAATGTGTATTCGGCCACTACGCCCACATATCCTCCTATCCAGGTGTAGTTTTTTTCTTTGGGGCGCAGTGCTTCTTCCATCTGCCTTGAAAGTTCTCTGATTAAGGTTAAGTTTAACCTCCTGCCTCGCCAATATTGAAGGCTTGCCACCAACCCTAGCAGAAGTAAAACCATTACGCCGCGGTTCACTTAAAATCACCTATATGCAAAAAATTAATAAGGTCTTTGCCCAGCAAATTTAAACCTTGAGGCGTTGAGATTTTCTCTCCCAGGTCGGGCAACTCGATCCATGAAATTTCGCCGTGAGCTTTCATGAGATCATCCAAGCCGCTCGAAGCGTAAGCTTTGAAAGGATCTTCCTTCGGGGCTTTGTTTATCAAACAAGCCCTTACGCCGTAGTCGTAGGTTGAAAGCTTTTTTATGGTTCTTTCAGTCTCTTTCACGGAAAGTTTGTCTACCTGAAGAACGAGCAATATCGAGGCACCTTCTCCGTGCAAAAAGGACTTTATGTCCTTTATTTCGCACCTGTATCTTTGAAGTTCTGCCATGACGGGATCATCTTGGTTGTCTATCTTTTTACCCGATCCCTCGATATGCTGAAGATAGGCTCTCCTTTCTAAAATCTTTTTTCGCAGTCCCATAAGTTCGTCGATCCAAAGAAGCGTTAGGTCGGGAAGCGTCAAGAGACGAAGCGTCATGCCTGTAGGTGGTGTATCGAGCACGATTGCCCCATGCATTTGATCAAGGTTGCCTATTTCTTTTATTGCCTCAAGCAGGGCAAATTCTTCCATACCTGGGGATTGCTCCAGGGCTTTCAAGAATTTGTCTGCGTTAAAAATTTGCAAATGTCCGTAGAGCGGACGCGTTTGATCTAATTTCATGTCGATAAACCGCCGAACCTGAGTGTCTAAATCCACCTCAAAGGCAAATAATTTATCTGACACCTTTTTTGGCTTATCATCTAAAGCATATCCTAGGACATCTCCCAAGTTGTGGGCAGGATCCAAAGACACAGCTAAAGTGTCATGACCTGCGGAGGAAAGGGCGTGTGCAAGAACGGCAGAAATCGTCGTCTTGCCCGTTCCGCCTTTGCCCATCACTATGAAGCGCTCGATCGTGTCGTAAGACTTTATATGGCCTTTTTCTGTATATTGCTTAGATCTTAAGGATCCCCGAAATTTTCGCAAAAAGATCGTCACTTTCTGCCACTCGCCTCTCAAGTAATTCAAGCTCCTGCCCCAAGTGGGGGAGTAGTCGGACTACCAACCCCGTCGATGGGGCCGGTAGTCCGAAGAAACCACCCAAAAGTAGGAAGGCGAAGGTTTCCTCAAGGGCTTGAAGTTCGGTCCTAACGTAGTCGGTTGCCTGACGCTGCGCTATTGTCTTGAAAAACTTAAAGAAATCTCTAATCATGTCGTTGCCTTTAAGGCCTTGCAGCCTCTTGGTATTGTTCTTTTAACGGCGAAGCTTTTTGCATTGAATGGTAAAAGTCGTAAATGAACACCAGTGCTAAAACTATCTCCAGAATTACAAACCCGCGCACGAGCAAAGAAGAGGGAACGGCGAACAAAAACCACCAAAGCCCGGCAAAGACTGTAAGCCAAAGTACTCCTGCGCAGGCAATTATGAACTTGACATGTCTTTCCAAGGACCCGGCCATCTTCAGTACCCACAGCGCCACTGTCAAAAGGGTGGCTGCTGCCAGCATTTGGTTTGCACCTCCGAAGGCAGGCCATAAGACGTTATATGCCTTGTTCCAAGCAAGCATTATGCTTAAAGCAGAAGGTATGGCAGAAGCCAGCCAGCGGTTTGTAATTGTTTTATGAAACTCGCCAAGGCTTGCTTTTAACGGTTCCCACACTTCCTCCCAGGCAAAGCGCAACACCCTGTTTCCCGTATCCATGGAGGTAAGTGTAAAGGCCGAAACCCAAAGGCTTGAAAAGACCGTTCCCACCTGGGCAGAAATCCCGAAAGCCTGCTCGAAAAGTATGCCATAACTTTGAGTGAATATCCCCAAAGGTCCTCCGACAGCATCAATGGCTTTCACGTAATTTTTGCCCATATATAAGGGTTCTTTCAGATTGTCTGCAATTACACCCATCTCGGCCAACTTTCCGCCAGCTTCTTTAAACACCAAAAGCCCGAATGCCGCGATCGTTATGGTGACCACGGTAGAAAGAAGGCCCTCTGTTAGCATTCCTCCGTAACCAACTATCAGGCCCTGAGTTTCCTTGTCAAGTTGCTTTGAAGTGGTGCCTGAGCCAATGAGTCCGTGAATGCCCGAAAGGGAACCGCAGGCAATGATGAGTGGAATTACAGGCCAGTAAGGCGATGGCACCCCTCCGACAATATTTGGGCTCCAACTCGTAAAGGCCGCCAGCTCCATCTTTGCTCCAACGAGGATCAAAGCAACGACTCCCATGGCAAGGCCCAAAACGAGGATATAAGCGTTCAAGTAGTCCCGCGGCTGAAGCAATATCCACACGGGAAGGGCGCTTGCTACCATCATGTAGAAGAAAAAGATGACCAACCATCCTTTATAACTTAAAGCTAATGGCGTCTTAAATCCAAGCCATATGGCCACAAGTGTAAGCAAGATGCCAACAATGGTGCCCACCAAGAAATTAATCCTGAGTTTGTAAAGCAAAAACCCGGTTATAACGGCAGCGACGATGAACCACATCGACATGCTTCCCACGTCGGGGCGTGCTACATAAAGATAAGCAAGCGAAGTAGAAAAGGCCCCTAAGGCCAAGACAAGAGTTAAATAGGCGAACACTTGAAATAAATAAGACGTACGAGGACGCATCATCTTGCCGGCTATCCACTGGATGGATTTTCCCTCGTATCTCACTGAAGCCATGATCGACAAGTAGTCGTGTACCGCGCCTATGAGGATGTTTCCAAACCAAATCCAAAGCAACCCTGCCCACCAACCCCAGGCCATTGCCAAAGCAGGGCCGAGTATTGGCGCACCGCCGGCAATAGAGGCAAAGTGATGTCCGAAAAGCACAGCCGGATGCGTTGGGACAAAGTCCACATCATCAAACTTAGTGTGAGCCGGCGTGGGTTTGGAATCATCGGCTTTAACGACCTTGCGCTCAAGGTTTTTGCCGTACCATAAATAGCAAACAAGGTAAATTATGATTCCTAAAATGAGCAATAAAGAAGTGTTCATGATATCAAACCTCCTTTTTTAAATAGTCCTGGCCACAGGATGGGCCATAAAAGAAAACAAATCAAATAGAGTTTCCTGCTTTTCTTTAACGCCTTTTAGTCCTTCTATGCTTATAATCCATATGTCCATCGGTTTGGCCGGTTCTATTAGCGATGAGCCAAAATATGATAATTGGGAAAGCAAGCTTAAGGCTTCTTCTTCTGTCTCCGTTACCCATATGACCCAGCTTAGCGAATCCTGATCTGCCCAATCCAGGTCTACGTACCCCGGAATATACATGTGTCTCTGATTTAGCAGAAAAAGATGGACTTTCCCTATAGTTTCCAAAAAAATAGGTAGGTGTTCTTCGAAAGGGGGAAGGGCACGGAAGAAGAAGAATCTATCGGCGTTTATCAACCCATGCACGTCATTGGGATGTTTTGGGAACTTCATATAGTAGGCGAAATCGTAGCGCGACAGGTAAAGTAAGTCCACAACGAACTGCTCCGTAAAGATGCGGTTTCCTTCAAGCCACGCGCTAATTTGCTCAAGATTCCATGGTTGAATTTCTCTAGCTTTCAGTCCCGTAACGGGAAACTCCCTTTTTATCTTTTCTACATCGGGATTTGAAAGATAAGTCCATTCCAAACTTGTAAAGTTTTGAAGACGACATATTTCTTGTCCGGAAAGACCGGGGACATAGTCCAAAATTTTACCGGTGTGGTATTCTTTTATGCCCCATCTTGCTATAAAAGAGTTATCTAAAAGACATTGCAACCTTGTGCGCCAGAGGACCTTTTCCTGTTCTTCATAATCTGAGGGAGCTGTCCCAGGCTCAACCACAACAAATTGGGCCTTGCAGAGTTCTTTAAAGGCATTCTTCCCTTTCTCTGTTAGGCTGTATATGCTGTTGGTTTCCTGCAACAACCCAAGGGCTTTTAGTCGCTGTAGGCCTTCGCCATCCTCTCCGGCCAAAGCTATGGTCTCTTCGTCCCAACAGGGATGATCTTTATCGAAAAGCAATAAAACAGTGTCATCTTTCAGCAACAAAGTCCCCTCCTTGATGCCTTTCTCTTGATTATATCGACGATAAAAGTTATCGTGTACATTTTAATATTTTTGATATATTTTTGCCATTTAACGATGTCGATCAGGTCAAACTTTTGACTCATTGCGGCTGGTTTTAATTTTCCAGCAAATATCTTTGCAGATCCTTTCCAGTAAGGCCGGCACCAATGCCTACGGCGAGCTTGAGCCGCGCTTGCAGAGGCGTGAGATTCCCTCCTGAAAGCACCCCGATCTCCAGCAGTTTTTGTGCGCTTCCCTCGTAAGCATAGGATGTCACCACCCGTCCCCTAAGACATCTGGAGGTAATAACTACGGGAATGTTGCGTCGAATAATCTGTCTTATCGGGGGAACCCATGCCGGGTTAACATTGCCCGACCCAAAACCCGCCAAGACCAATCCTTCAAGGCTTTCGTCTTCGGACAGTAATTTCAAGACCCTTTCGCCGCCTCCAAGCGTCGCCCAGAAAACCTCGACTTCCCTTGCAGGGATGAGATTCCCTTCTATTATCCTTCCACGCTTAGTTTTTTTTACGAGATGTATCTTATTTCCCACTATCTCGGCGACGGGACCCCGTTCCGGCGCAGTCAAAGCATCTCTTTTGAAACTATTGACCTTGCAGACTTCGCTGGCTGCGAACAATTGATCCCGGAAGCACACCAAAACGCCAAGTCCCCAGATGCATTCAGAAGAAGCGGCGAGCAAGGCGTGGTATAAGTTAAGAGGACCGTCAGAACCCAATTGATCTGAAGGGATCATTGAACCTGTAAATATTACCGGGTAAGGATAGGGCCAAAGTAGATCCACCAGATAAGCCATTTCTTCCATGGAATCGGTTCCTGCGGTTACGACGATGCCGTTTATACCCTGACCAGCCTCCCTTCTTAGCAGTTCTGCGAGATCTGCCATCATGCGTATGTTATAGTGGCTACTGGGTTGATGGCTCCAATCAACTACAGTTACTTCGCATGGAAGTTCTTTGGACTCAAGCCAAGCGAGCATGTCGCCTGCATTTAGGGTTGGAGCATAGCTTTTTGCGCGCTCATCGTACGTCATGCCCATAGTCCCGCCTGCAGCAACGATTAAGACATTAGGACGCTCTGACATCCCAAACCACCTCCTCAACGTATGTACAAGTGTAACACTTTTTTACTTACAAAAAAGGGTAGTAGTGATAAAATACTATATCCGAGGCAGAAAGAAAATTTTTGGAAGGTGATTGTGTTGCGAAGCATCGTGGTGGGAGGAGGCAGCGTAGGCTTCGATGTAGCTAAAAACTTGGTCGAACTCGGACACGACGTGATTGTCATAGAACAAGATGAGGCTCGTGCTGCAAGAATTGACGAAATGCTTGACGTGATGGTAATTACGGGCAACGGAGCAAGGCCACAGGTGTTGGCTAAAGCAGGGGTGCAAGAGGGAGAAGGGGAAGCTATAAACCTCCTAATCGCCTGCACGGATAGAGATGAAGTTAATATCCTGTCCTGTTGGATCGCCAAAAAAGCGGGTGTTAAACACGTAATTTCCAGGGCAAGAAGCTTGGAATTTACCGACAGTCACATTTGGGCAGACGCGCTCGGAATTGATGAAATGATCTCTCCGGAAAGATCTGTTGCAGGGGCGATAGAAGACATGCTATCGATACGTTCAGTTATCGTAGCAAATGAACTGTGGGGAGGTATCGCCAGTCTTTATGCGATGAAAGTTAACAAAGGATCCCTCATGGAGGGCCGCAGTTTAAAGGAAGTAAGAAAATCCCGTTCCGACGTCGATGCACTCATTGTATACGTAGAACGAGAAGACGAGAAGGGTTTTATACCTCGCGGAGATACGGTTTTAAGAGAAGGCGATTTGTGTTACGTCGTTACATTAAGAAACGACGCCCACTTGCTCGAAAGCCTATTTAGCATTGAAAGCGCGTTCAAGCTAAAAAGAATCATGATCGCGGGAGGGGGCAAGATAGGTTTTCAGGTGGCGAGGCGTTTCGAGAAAAACCATAAGGATGTTGATATACGACTACTAGATTTAGATCCTCAAAAGTGTGAACGTATATCCAAAGAACTGGACAAAACTTTAGTCCTTCAAGGAGACGTTGCCGATGAAGATGTCTTGTTGAGCGAGGGCATCGAAGAGACTGACGGGTTCGTATCCACCACGGCAAATGACGAGTTAAACATACTTGTTGCCATAATGGCGAAAGAACTTGGAGCCAAAAAATCAATCGCAATTGTAAGGAATGACACCTACAGGAAACTTGAGGGCAGGCTTTCGCTAGACGCCATGGTCAACCCAAATGAAGCGCTGGTTGCAGCCATAATGCGCTACGTTACCTTGCGTACCAAGGGAGCTGCCATGTCCACAATTGAACAGATAAACGCAGAAATGATCGATTTGGTCGTACCTGAAGGTGCTTTTGTAGTGGGCAAGAAAATAATGGACCTGCATATATCTCCAACAGCCATTGTCGTGCTGGTCCAGCGCGGGGAGGATATCTTCGTGCCAGACGGGATGACCACATTAAAACCGAACGATCGTGTCTTGCTCTACACGAATGCTCCCAGCTATGATGAAATTCTAAATTTGTTCATAGAAGAAAAATGACCAGCAAATAAAAATATAAAATAAAGGAAAAAAAGAGATGCGGTTTAAAATCATAACGAATATCCTTGGGTTAATAGTCGAAGTTGTGTCCTTATTTATGTTGCTGCCCCTTGGTTGGGCCGTCCTGGACAAATCACCCGATGCCAGGCCCATATTTGTTTCCATGATCATAGGCATGGCCTTGGGCGCAATATTGCTCCTCATCGGCGGAAGGCTGAGCAGAGAAGAGATGAGGCCAAAGGAAGCTTTGGTTGCGGTCGGATTGTCGTGGATTTTAGCTTCGGCCATAGGCTCTTTGCCCTTCTGGCTTTCCGGGGCAGTTCCCACCTTTGCTGACGCTTTTTTTGAATCCGTCTCAGGTTTTACGACAACAGGGGCAACCGTCTTGGCAAACATCGAGGCCAACTCCAGGGGAATACTTTTTTGGAGAAGCTTAACGCACTGGCTAGGTGGTATGGGTATCATCGTGCTCGGGTTAGCCATTTTGCCATTTCTGGGTGTTGGTGGACGTCAGTTGTTTCGCGCCGAAGTACCTGGTCCTGTGCCCGAAAAGTTGACCCCAAGAATCCACCAAACAGCGCTTCTTTTATGGGGAGTCTATGTCTTTTTGACCGTCCTAGAAACACTCCTTCTGTATTTGGGAGGTTTATCCTTCTTTGAAGCGCTCACGCACACCTTTGGGACGGTGGCAACGGGTGGTTTTTCCCCTTTGAACGGCAGCGTTGGGCAATATAATTCGGTTTATGTTGACGTTGTCATAACTATCTTTATGTTCATAGCAGGTGCTAACTTCGCTTTGCACTATAAATTGTTGATGAAGAAAGACCTCACTGCCTGGTGGCGTGACGAGGAGTTCAGGTTTTACTTGTATATCGTTTTGGGGTCGATAGCAACCATTTCTTTCGTGTTGCTAAAAAACCAGATTTACAGCAGCCTTGCCCAAACAGCCAGATACGTTTCATTTCAAGTTGTGAGCGTCTTGACCACGACAGGATTTGTAACGGCAGATTTCGAACAGTGGCCCGCTTATGCCCAGCTTTTACTCTTAATTCTCATGCTCATCGGCGGTTGTGCAGGATCTACAGGTGGTGGCATGAAGGTGGTAAGGGTTATGGTTTTACTTAAACACGCAGGCATTGAGCTAAAAAAACTGATTCACCCACGCGCCCACTACTCAATGAAGCTTAACAAAAAAGTGGTGGAAAAGGACGTTATACTTTCTATAACCGCCTTCTTTTCACTTTACATGATTGTCTTTGTTGTCGCCTTTTTACTATTATCCCTAATGGGTCTTGATTTGATCTCCTCCATTGCTGCCGTAACGGCAACCTTGGGAAACGTAGGACCGGGACTTGGCGTCGTGGGCCCCATGGATAATTATTCTACCCTTGAAGCGCCGATCAAATGGATTCTATCTTTTTGCATGCTCTTTGGCCGTTTAGAATTGTATCCCATGATGGCCTTGTTTTTACCCGATTCGTGGAGGAGCTAAAGGCGTAAATATTGATAAAATAGGCGGAAGGAAAATGGTTTTGACATGCCCTTTTTAACGTAAAATGATAGCACAAATGGCTGTAGGTGAATAAAAATGGTTGAACATGGAAACAGGAAGGTGGTACTTTTAGCAGATTCGGCGCTTTTTCTGACCGCAATGCTTTGGGGGTCTGGATTTGGAACAACCAATTGGCTGCTCAAGTTCATGTCGCCTCTGTGGCTTTTGTCCGTGAGGTTTCTTTTAAGCACAGGCCTTCTCGGTTTAATCTTCCGTTCAAGACTTTCTCTGCTTAGTCGAAAAGATGTCTTCTTGGGATGTTTACTTGGAAGCCTTCTGGCTTCAACTTTTGTGGCTCACATCTTTGGCCTTCTTTTTACCACGCCTGGTAAGCAATCCTTCATCGCAGGAAGCAACGTCGTAATGGTGCCCTTTCTTTACGCCCTTTTTTATAGGAAAATGCCCTCCTTAATCGCTACAGCTGGTGCCTTTCTAACCACTGCAGGGCTTCTGGTTATGGCATTTACGCCGGGCATGAGTTTTAATTTTGGCGACGCACTTTCCTTACTACTTGCTTTAGGGTGTGCTTTGCACGTTCTCTTCGTTGGGAATTTAAGCAGAAAGATGGACCCAATAGCACTCACTGTCGTGCAAATTGCCTCAGCGTGCATTATTTTAACAGCCCTGGCGGTTTTTATTGAGCCCGTGCCTTCCTTTAAAGCAGTGCCTGCAAAAGCATGGATGGGAATCTTGTACGTGGCTTTGTTCGTCACCGTCATTCCATTTCTCATCCAGACAGTTGCCCAGCGTTACAGCCCCGAGATTCACGCCGCCGTCTTACTTTCTTTGGAAAGCCCCTCAGGTTACGTATTTGCCTATTTAATAGGAGAAGAAATCGTTAACTTCCAAGTCATCCTTGGCGGGATGATAGTGTTCGCAGGGGTAGTGCTCACCGAGCTGGAAACATTTATCACAAAGAAATTTAACCATTTTTTTCATGACCATGCCTAAAGGCAATAATTCAATCATGTTTATCTTTAGAGATTCTTCCGAGTTTAAAAGCCAACTGACAATCATATGTAATGAACCTTAAATGGTGCTCCTGTCGGTCGGGAGCTTGGGCGTTATTCCTATAGCGAAGATTTTCCTCATGCCTTTCCTGAGACGCAAGACTTGAATGGCTCGGTGATGGTGGCTGTAGCAACCGATGCTCCCTTAGATCACAGACAATTGAAACGTGTGGCAAAGCGCGTGAGCTTAGGGCTTGCGCGAACGGGATTTTACGGAAGCAACGGTTCAGGGGATTTTTTTATAGCCTTTTCGACCGCCGCGATAATACCTCACGAGCCTGACCAGATCGCACTTAAAAATACGGTAATGACCAACGAAGCATCATCACCTCTGTTTTTAGCAACTGTGGAAGCAACGGAGGAAGCAGTAATAAACTCCCTATTGAAGGCCAAAACCATCATAGGACGTGACGGCAATATCAAAGAGGCGATAGACATCCAGGAATTGATAAGAGTTCTTAACAAATATAACGCCATAAACTGACTTCACAAATTAGCGCCAAAGGAAGCAAAAACCCGATCATCCGGTGTTTTATTGAGGGCGTTAAATAATGATTGAGTTTTTATCAGAAAATTACTTTTTCGAACAAAGGGATCGCGAGGCCCTCTTCAAAGAGGGCTAAACAGGCGTCGACAGCTTCTTCGTCATAAAGCGTACCGCGTCCACTTTTAATTTCCTTTAAAGCTGCCTCGATACCCAGGGCTTTACGATATGGTCGGCCCGAAGCCATGGCTTCAACCACATCTGCCACAGCGATAATACGTGCTTCTTGGAGAATCTCTTTGCCCTTGAGGCCTTGAGGGTAGCCGCTTCCGTCAAGACGTTCGTGATGTTGCAGTACTATTTCGGCAACGGGCCAAGGAAAGTCTATATCCTTTAAAAGATTATAGCCTGCCTGAGGATGAGTTTTGACCAAAAGGTATTCTACCTCGTCTAAAGGCCCGGGCTTGCTTAATATTTCAGCGGGCACTTTAATTTTACCAACATCATGGATCAAGGAGGCCATTTCCACCGCATCAACACTTTCGGGTGAAAGTCTCATCTTCATTGCCATAAACTTTGCTAGTTCCGCTACGCGCTTTTGATGCCCCGCTGTATAGGGGTCTCGAAGTTCGCTGACTGACGCTATTAATTCTATTGTTTGTCTCCATACACGGAACAAGGTGGCGATGTTTTCTTTCATTGCCCTTTCGTACATCTTCTTATCAGTAATGTCGCGGTAGATAGCGTAAACACCTGCTAAATCTTCATCTATCTTTATTGGAATTCCAAGTATGGAAACGTCGATAAGCGTGCCGTCAACCCTTTGGCGCACACTTTCAACGGAAACTCTTTCACCGCGAGCTGCCGCCTCAGTAAAGCTTCTTGCCTCCTCGAAAGTTATTTCATCAGCAACGATACTGTCAATGTTTTTTCCTATCACTTCTTCGGGGCTGGAAAACCTAAAGATGTGGCAGAAGGCATTGTTGACTCTCAAGACACGACCATCCGGTGCGCATAAAACTACGCCTTCAGGGGAAACGTTGAATAGCTTTTCCCAAAAAATCTTTTCCCTGCGAAGTTCATCCCTGACGTCAAGCTTATGTAAAGCGTAAGCTATGTCATTTGCTAGAGTTAAAAAAAGGTCCTTTTCTTTTATCTCCAGCTCGACGTTTCGAGGCAATGAAGCGCATATTACACCATAGGTTTTTTTGCCATGCTCTAGGCGAGAAGAAATCAAGACTTTACCCGTATAACGTTTAGGAAGTTGCCAACCCTTACGAAGCAAATCCTCATATTTAATGGCCGAAAAGCCATCCTTTGAATCCATAGTTAGGTGAGATACAAATTGTGGGCTTAAACATCTCTTTATTTCCGCCTTTGTTTCAGTTAAAGAAAAGACATCCAAAAGATATCCTGTTTGAGGATCTAATAAAATGATCCAAACACTTTCATAACACTGGCCCTTTACGAGAATGCCACATATTTCGTTAAGCAAGTGATTGCGTCCCAATTTTTCCCTTACCATGAGTTGATTAACATCCAGGACAGCCTCTAACACCCTATTTAACCGCTCTAGTTTTCTTTGAGCTTCCCTTTGTTCGGTCACGTCCCTAATAAAAACAGCGACACCAGCGACTCCATTGCCGGGAGTTTTTATAGGTATTTTGTCAGTTAAGTGCCATCTTTTTCTGCCGGATGGCAGGGTTACTTTTCTAAGTAGTCCAAGCAGAGGTTCGCCTCTAGCTACGACTTCGCGATCTTCACGGCAAAGGTCTTTCGACTCGGGAAGCAAATCTTGTGTATGTTTGCCCAAAATTTCTTCTCGAGGAGGCAGGTCCATCTCCTTTATAAATGACTGGTTCATCCAGATCCATCTGCCCTGCCTATCCTTAAAAAGTACCATAAAAGGAGAAGAATCTATTAAAATCAACAGCGTTTCCATATCCCACACTCTAATTCCCCCTAAAAACATGTAATTGACTCACGCTGTTTACGATGTTTTAGTTGTTCTGGATCTCTCTCAAATTGACAAGCAGCTTTTAAATGTATCATGACTGTTTAAAACACATAACTGGGTCATTGTATCTTTGTAAATAGCAAGACCAAAGAATGACCCAGTTAATAAAATATAAGTCATTTTCAGAAGCTTTAGAACCCGAGGATCTCACCCACTAAAATGACATGACAGTCTCTGCCCGATGGCGCTCGCTCTAAGATCAACATTGCCCTACAAACTCGTTCCGGTACATCGCAATCTACACAATAACCCAGGGATGCACAAGGTGTTTTGATGTTCAGGCGCATTGCATTAGGAGGCGTTGCGAAGTTTTTTACGCGAGCTATTGCCGCTTCAAGCCCCCCAGCGCAGACTTTGTTTATTCCAATGACGTAAATGATTTTTCCCGAGGTCCAAGCCATGCCGGCCACTCTATTGCCGGTGCCGTCAATGTTAACGATGGTCCCGTCTATGGTCAGGGCATTCGCGCTCGTTAAGAAAACGTCGCATGATAATTCCTCTTGTAGTCTTCTTATGCGTTCTTCGCCAACCAAGCTTGGATCCCAGTGATGAACTATCTTGTTGCCTCTTTTTTCGAGCGCTTCGAGCAACCCGAGTTCCCTTAATGTTACGCTCCCGGGGACCCCAACGCTGGCCCTTTCAGGTATGAGGTCAATTATCTTTCTTTTTGCACCTTCCGCAGTTGCCACGTATTCGGCACTGTAGCCCTTTTTATCCAAGTTTTTAACAATAGCGTTGCCCAAAAGCTCGTAATGGTTTTTTCTGAAACTTTCCCAATCTGCCATACAACATCCCTCCTCTTTGGTTTGTGAGCAAAGTTGCCTCCCGCTTGACTGTTATCACTAAGATGATAACATTAATGAGCACAAAAGATCACGACGAAGGGGAGAGTATGTATGTGTAAAGTTGTAATGCCAGAAGGAGAACACGTCCATTCCCACACAAATGACCCTTTAGAGATGGCAGAACTGATAAGGGAAGCGCTGATTGGCGAACTTGACTCCATGAGCGATTTGGCCGGCACATGGCACATGATCGAGGACGAAAGCATTAAAAACAAGCTGATGGAGGCAATAACCTTTAAGCAAAAGACCGTCTCTGCGCTATACGAAGGTTTGCAGGCTAGCGAAAAAAAGGCGTGGGGCTAAAAAAACAGCATAAGCTTCAAGTATACTTACATAGTGATATAATAGCACAATAAGTTTATAATAACTAGCCTTGCATTTACTCATGCATTGCAAGGCTAGTTATTATGTTTGCAGAGAAGGTCATTCAACAATCTTGGTTCTAAAATATCAATCGGAGTTATTACTTGCTTTATGGCTGAGAATTTCTCCCCTGGCATAAGAAAAATAAATTCCAATGATACAAGTGATAGTTGAAATTACAAAAGACAGATTAACGCTTTTTAAAAAAATCCCAATATTTGCCGTACTTACCTCCTCTTTGCCTAGCATTATGGAAAATATGGCGGTAGCCAGGGCTAAGCTCATCGTTTGACCAAGTAGCCGCATTGTTGCCAAAGAGCTGGATGCAATACCGTAGTACTCGTTCGAGACAGAGCTCATTATGGCGTTCACGTTGGGAGAAGAAAAGAGAGCAAAGCCAAACCCGAGGCAACATAATGCCATAGCTAAATAAGACATTGATGTATCTATCTTTAATATTGCCAATAAAAATAAACCTAAAGCTGTAAGCGCCATTCCCGCAGAAGCTATAAATCTTGGCTCTATTTTGTCGGACATACGCCCTGCATAAGGGGAAAAGACAGCTTGAATGGCTGGCTGTATCACTAAGA
>LSQX01249228.1_pt2 | contig 17574 bp, 14 predicted proteins | sample 654561 | NCBI WGS metagenome assembly LSQX01 (sample SAMN04489861, study PRJNA283612) | anaerobic digester metagenome | isolation source: 4 biogas reactors fed with cattle manure at either 37C or 55C with and... | place: Denmark: Kongens Lyngby | collected 2014
GGCAAGACCGAGAACATGCGCTCGGTGAACTTCGCCGGCCATCCGCGGCTGGTGGGGCAGATGGTCGACGTTCTGATCACCGCCGCGCTCAGCAATTCCCTGCGCGGCCGGGTCGTGGCGCCCGGGCCGGCCCCGGCGGCCTGAGGAGGACGGCCGTGGCCACGACCGACCGGCGGCCCCCGGCGCGGCGGCGCGGCGCGGACCCGCTCGGGCTCTGGCTGTGTGGACTGGCGGTGCTGGGACTCGCGCGCGCCTGGCTGTACCTGGTGCGCGACGGCGCCACCGCCGACCCCGTCGGCTGGACCTGGCTGGGCGGCTCGCTGCTGCTGGCCCTTCTTGGCAGCATCCTCGTGCTGCGCAGCCTCCTCGGCGCGGACCGCCCGCCGCGCTGATCCCGCTTCCACGGCGCGCCAACCCCCGAGGCGCTACCCTTCCCCGCCTATGCCAAGATCCCACCAGCGCGACTTCACGCTCGAACCGGCCGACACGGCGCGGCTCGCCAACCTCAGCGGCCCGCTCGACGCCCACCTGCGCCAGATCGAGCTCGCGCTTGGCGTGGAGATCGGCAACCGCGGCAACGTCTTCCGCGTCACCGGCGGCCACGCCGGCCGCGTCGACGACGCCGAGCGCCTGCTCCGCGAGCTCTACCACGAGGCCGGGGACGAGACCTTCGACGGGCACGCCATCAACCTCCGCATCAACGCCTGCCGCGCCGCGCGCGAGGACCAGGAGGCGACCCGGCATGCCACCCAGGCGCATCGCGCCGGCGCGGACTACGTCCCGCAGGAGGTCGCGATCCGGGTCAAGCGCGGCACCATCCGCGGACGCGGCCCGAACCAGCAGAAGTACCTGCACGCGATCGCCACCCACGACATCAACTTCGGCGTCGGTCCGGCCGGCACCGGCAAGACCTTCCTGGCGGTCGCCAGCGCGGTCGAGGCCCTCAACGCGGCGCGGGTGCAGCGCCTGGTGCTGGTCCGGCCCGCGGTCGAGGCCGGGGAGAAGCTCGGTTTCCTGCCCGGCGACCTGTCGCAGAAGGTCGACCCCTACCTGCGGCCGTTGTACGACGCCCTGTACGAGATGCTCGGCGTGGAGAAAGTGCTCAAGCTGCTCGAGAAGAACGTCATCGAGATCGCGCCCCTGGCCTACATGCGCGGGCGCACCCTCAACGATGCCTACGTGATCCTCGACGAGGCCCAGAACACCACCATCGAGCAGATGAAGATGTTCCTGACCCGGCTCGGCTTCGGCAGCACGGCGGTGGTCACCGGCGACCTCACCCAGGTCGACCTCCCCAGGCAGGTGAAGTCGGGCCTGCGCGACGCGCTCGACGTGCTGCGCGAGGTCGAGGGCGTGAGCTTCACCTTCTTCGAATCGCGCGACGTGGTCCGCCATCCCCTGGTCGCCAGGATCGTCAACGCCTACGACCGCCGCGACGCGAATGACGCCTCGACGGGCCCGGCGTAGACTCCGGCCATGACCCAGGGCCCGGTCCGCCTCGATGTCTCGGTCGGCTATGCCCTGCCCCGCGCCGGGCTGCCTGCCGCCGTGAGCTTCCGCAAATGGGTGGCGGCCGCGCTGGCCGGCCGCATCCGCGAGGCCGACCTGGCCATCCGCCTGGTGGACGCCCGCGAGGGCCGGGCGCTGAACCGCCACTACCGTGGCCGGGACTATGCGACCAACGTGCTGAGCTTCCCGGCCGACCTCCCGGAAGGCCTGCCCGAGGGCGTGCGCCTGCCGCTGCTCGGCGACCTGGTGCTCTGCGCCCCGGTGGTCGCGCGCGAGGCCCGCGAGCAGGGCAAGCCGCTGGCCGCCCACTACGCCCACCTCACCGTGCACGGGACGCTGCACCTGCTCGGCTGGGACCACGGCGACGACGTCGAGGCGGAGGCCATGGAGCAGCTGGAGCGGGAGATCCTGGCCGGGCTGGGGATCGGCGACCCCTACCACGCCGGCTGAACGGACGCGGTAAACTCCAGTAGCCGCCCCTCCCCCCGGGGCGACGATACGAGCGAGATGTCCGAGGACGACAGTAGCAGCGGCAGCAGTACCGGCCCGGCGCCGGACCACCATGAACGCCGGCGGAGCTGGCTGGAGCGCCTGAGCTCGGCCATCTCCGGCGACCCCAGCTCGCGCGACGACCTCGTCGAGCTCCTGCGTGATGCCCAGGCCGACGGCCTGATCGAGGCCGACACCCTGCGGATGATGGAAGGCGCGATCGCCGTCTCCGACATGACCGTGGGCGACGTGATGGTCCCGCGCTCTCAGATGGTCTCCCTTCCGGTCGGCGCCAGGTTCCTCGACCTCATGAAGCAGGTGGTCGAGTCCGGCCACTCGCGCTTCCCGGTCCACGGCGAGGACAAGGACGAGATCCTGGGCATCCTGCTGGCCAAGGACCTGCTGCGCGGCGTGGTCGCCGACAACGGCCCGGGCACCATCCGCGAGCTGCTCCGGCCCGCCGTGCTGATCCCGGAATCGAAGAAGCTCAACGTGCTGCTGCGGGAGTTCCGCCAGTCGCGCAACCACATGGCGATCGTGATCGACGAATACGGCGGCGTGGCCGGGGTGATCACGATCGAGGACGTGCTCGAGGAGATCGTCGGCGAGATCGACGACGAGCACGACGATGCCGACGACCCGGAGGCGCTGATCGCCGCCCAGGCCGACGGCCACTTCGTGGTCGACGCGCTGACCCCGATCGACGATTTCAACGAGCGCTTCGGCGCCGACTTCGACGACGACGAGTACGACACCATCGGCGGCCTGGTGACCGCGGCCATCGGGCACCTGCCCGAGGCCGGCGAGGAGCTCACCCTGGGCCGCTTCAGCTTCCGGGTCGCCAGCGCCGACGCGCGCCGGCTGCACGCCCTGCACCTGTCGATCCATGGCGACTGAGGCCCGGGCGCCGGCGCGCGCCCTGCGCGCCGCGGCCCTCGTCCTGCTCGCCCTCGCGGCCCTCTGCGCCTTGTCGGCGCCGGCCGCGGCGGCGCCGCGGATCGGCGTGGCGACGATGCAGCCCGGCGAGATCTTCTTCGAGCGCTTCGGCCACAACGCGATCATCGTCGACGACCCTGCGTCCGGCCCGCCGCTGTCCTACAACTTCGGATTCTTCGATCCGGACGAGCCCGGCTTCCACCTGCGCTTCGTGCAGGGAGCCATGCGCTACCGGCTGGCGGTGCTGCCGCTGGCCCAGGACCTGGCCTACTACCGCAGCGTCGGCCGCGGCGTCTCGATCCAGTGGCTGGACCTCGACCCGGAGGCGGCCGTCGGCCTGGCCGAGAGCCTGGCGGCCAACGCGCGCCCGGAAAACGCGGCCTACGACTACGACTACTTCCTCGACAACTGCTCGACCCGGGTGCGCGATGCGCTGGACGCGGCCCTCGGGGGCGTCCTGGCGCGGCACATGCAGGGACGGTCGCAGGGCAACACCTTCCGCAGCGAGGCCGTGCGCCTGGCCCGGCCCGATCCCCTGATGGCGCTGGGCTTCGACCTCGGGTTGGGGCCAGCGTCGGACCGGCCGAACGCGCTCTGGGAAGACGCCTTCGTGCCGATGCGGCTGGCCGCGTCGCTGCGCGACATCCGGCTCGCCGACGGCCGCCCGCTGGTCCGGTCCGAGGAGGTGCTGCTGCCCCACCGGCTGGCGCCGGAGCCCGAGCCACGGCGCGTCGCCTGGTGGCCCTGGCTGGTCGCGGGACTGGCCCTGGCGGCGCTGGCATGGTCGCAGCGGTCGCGGCCGCGCGCGCTGGCCGCGGCGGCGCTCCCGGCCTGGTTCCTGTCCGCGGCGCTGGGCGCGCTGATGCTCTACATCTGGTTCGGCACGGCCCACCGCTTCGGCTGGGCCAACCACAACCTGCTGCTGTTCAACCCGCTCTGCCTGCTGCTGCTGCCGGGCGCCTGGCGCATCGCCCGGGGCCGGGACGGCGGCCGGGTGTTCGGCCTGCTGCTGCCGCTGGTGGCGGCGATGGCGCTGCTCGCGCCCTTCCTGCTGTGGATGCCGCAGCAGTCCCAGCGCAACGGGCACTGGGTGGCGCTGGTGCTTCCGCTGCAGCTCGCGCTCGCGGCCGCGCTGCACGCGCGGGCGGGCCCGCTCCGCCGGCCTGCGACCAAAGGATGAGGCCCCAGGTGTGTCGCAGTGCAGCATTGGCGATTGACCTCGAACGGAGTAGAAGCGAGGCTGATCCCAACCAGGAATGACGGGGCGGCGCATGAAGGGTGGAATCGGCAAGCTGGCATGGGCCGTGCTCGCGTTGCTGGGCGCGTTCTGCCTGGGCACCATCGCCCTCCGGCGCGGGGAATCGATCAACGCGCTGTGGATCGTGGTCGCGGCGGTCTCGATCTACCTGGTCGCCTACCGCTTCTATGCGCGCTTCATCGCCGACCGGGTGTTCGGCCTGGATGCGAGCCGGGCGACGCCGGCGATGGTCCACAACGACGGCCTCGACTACGTGCCCACCAACAAGCACGTGCTGTTCGGCCACCACTTCGCCGCGATCGCGGGCGCCGGCCCCCTGGTCGGGCCGGTCCTCGCCGCGCAGATGGGCTACCTGCCGGGCACGCTCTGGCTGATCGTCGGCGTGGTCCTCGCCGGAGCGGTCCAGGACTTCATGGTGCTGGTGGTCTCCAGCCGCCGCGACGCGCGCTCGCTGGGCGACCTGGTGCGCGAGGAGATGGGCCAGGTGCCGGGCACCATCGCCCTGTTCGGCGCCTTCCTGATCATGATCATCATCCTCGCGGTGCTGGCGATGATCGTGGTGAAGGCGCTGGCGGAAAGCCCCTGGGGCATGTTCACGGTCATCGCCACCGTGCCCATCGCGATCTTCATGGGCATCTACATGCGCTACATCCGGCCTGGCAGGATCGGCGAGATATCGGTCATCGGGCTGGTGCTGCTGGTGCTCGCGATCTGGTACGGCGGCGTCATCGCCGCGCACCCGGCCTGGGGCCCGGCCTTCACGTTCACCGGCGTGCAGATCACCTGGATGCTGATCGGCTACGGCTTCGTCGCCGCGGTGCTTCCGGTGTGGCTGCTGCTCGCTCCGCGCGACTACCTGTCCACCTTCCTCAAGATCGGGGTCATCGTGGGTTTGGCCATCGGCATCCTGATCGTGATGCCCGAGCTGCGGATGCCGGCGCTGACCCAGTTCACCGACGGCACCGGCCCGGTGTGGAAGGGCTCGATGTTCCCGTTCCTGTTCATCACCATCGCCTGCGGCGCGGTGTCGGGCTTCCACGCACTGATCGCGTCGGGCACCACGCCGAAGCTCATGGCCAACGAGCGCCACGCGCCCTACCTGGGCTACGGCGGCATGCTGATGGAATCGTTCGTGGCGATCATGGCCATGGTCGCCGCCGCCATCATCGACCCCGGCGTGTACTTCGCGATGAACAGCCCGGCGGCGGTGATCGGCGTGGATCCGGTGCAGGTCGCGCAGACGGTGTCGGACTGGGGCTTCACGGTCACCCCGGAGGTGCTGGTGCAGACCGCCGAGGACGTGGGCGAGGCCTCGATCATCTCCCGCGCCGGCGGCGCGCCGACCCTCGCGGTCGGCATCGCGCAGATCTTCCATGCGGTGATCCCGGGCGAAGGGATGATGGCCTTCTGGTACCACTTCGCGATCCTGTTCGAGGCGCTGTTCATCCTGACCGCGGTGGATGCCGGCACCCGCTCCGGACGCTTCATGCTCCAGGACCTGCTTGGAAACTTCGTGCCGGTGATGCGCAAGACGGACGCGTGGGGACCCAACCTGATCGCCACCGGCGGCTGCGTCGCGCTGTGGGGCTACTTCCTGTATGTCGGCGTCACCGATCCGCTGGGCGGCATCAACATGCTGTGGCCGCTGTTCGGCATCGCCAACCAGATGCTGGCCGGGATCGCGCTGATGCTGTGCACGGTGGTCCTGTTCAAGATGAAGAAGGACCGCTACGCCTGGGTGCCCATCATCCCGACCGCCTGGTTGCTGGCCTGCACGCTCAGCGCCGGCTGGATCAAGATCTTCGACGCCGATCCCGGCGTGGGCTTCCTGGCGCAGGCGAACAGGTACCGCGCCGCGATCGACGCCGGCGAGCTGATCGCGCCCTCGAAGGACTTCGGCGGCATGCAGCAGATCATGTTCAACAACTACGTCAACGCCGGCCTGACCGCGCTGTTCATGCTCGTCGTGGTCGCGGTGCTGTTCTATTCGGTCGGCGCGATCCGCAAGGCACGCGCCACCGCGACGCGCACCGACCGCGAGACCGCCTACGTCGCGCTGTCCGAAGGCCAGCAGAAGGCCTGGCTCTGATGGCCGGCGCCCTGGTCCCGCTCGACTACTTCGCCACGCACAGGCGGGTGTGGCGCAGGGTGCTGCAGACGGCCCGCCTGTGCTGCGGCATCCCGGACTACGACAACTACGTCCGGCACATGCTGGAAAAGCACCCGGACCGCGAGGTCATGGACTACCCCACCTTCTTCCGCGAACGCCAGGAAGCCCGCTACGGCGGGCGCGGCGGCTTCCGCTGCTGCTGAGGCCCGGGAGCGCCCGCGCGCGGAACGGCCGCGGCCGCCCTGCCGCGGCCGTCGTGTCCGTGGCGGCGCGTTCGCCGCCGGCGCGTCAGGCGCCGGCCATCACCCGCAGGACCTGGCCCAGGCCATAGGCGATCACGGTTCCGGTGGCATAGCCCACCGTCCCGAGCAGCACGCCGACCGGGGCCAGCGTGGGATGGAAGGCCGCGGCGACCACGGGTGCCGAGGCGGCGGCGCCGATGTTCCCCTGGGAGCCCACCGCGAAGTAGAACAGCGGGGCGCGCACCATCTTCGCCGCCGCGTAGAGCACAAGGATGTGGACCAGCATCCAGACCACGCCGATCGCGATCAGCTCCGGGCGGTTGGCGAGCTTCAGGAAGTCCATCTGCATGCCGATGCAGGCGATCAGGAAGTACAGGAACACCGTGCCCATCTTCGATGCGCCGGCGTTCTCCAGCCTGCGCACCGGGGTGAAGCTGAGCGCCAGTCCCGCGAGCGTGGACAGCACGATCACCCAGACGAAGGGGGTGTCCAGGCTGAACTGGCTGGCCCAGGTGGTGTTGGCCCTGAACCAGGCCGACGCCGGGTCCGCCACGAAGTGCGCCAGTCCGACCAGGCCGAAGGCCACGCCCACGATCACCATCAGGTCGGTCAGCGTCGGGATGCGCGCGTTCGCCGCCTCGTAGGCCGCCACCCGTTCGCGCATTTCGTCGATGGCGCGGGTGTCCGCGCCCGAGCGGGCGTCGATCTGCGGCGCCCGGTTGGCGAGGAACAGAAGCGTGCCCATCCACAGGCTGGCAATGGCCACGTCGACCACCGCGAATTGCCCGAACAGGGTGGCGTCGACCTCGTAGATCTCGCGGATGGCGACCATGTTGGCGCCGCCGCCGATCCAGCTGCCCGACAGCGCCGCCATGCCCTTCCAGGTATCGCCGGCGACGGCCGCCGGCCAGAACCATTCCATCAGCTGGAAGCTGGCGATCGCGCCCAGCACGATGCCCAGCGTACCCGCGCAGAACACGAACAGCAGCCGCGGCCCGAGCTTGAGGATGCCCTTCAGGTCGATCGACAGCGTCAGCAGCACCAGCGCCGCCGGCAGCAGCACGCGGCTGGCGACCGGGTTGTACAGCGCACTGCCCTCGCCGTCGATCAGGCCCACGGTGTTGTAGATCGCCGGGACGAAATAGCACAGCAGCAGCGCCGGCACCCAGGCGAAGAACTTCTTCCAGAACGGCGTCGGGCCCGAGGCAAGCCAGAAGATGACGCCCAGCGTGGCGGCGATCAGGCCGAAGACCACGACGTCGTTGGTGATCATCGGGGCCGCGGCTTCGATCGCCTCCGCGGCTCCCAGCGGATCCATGGCGTCAATGGCGGCGGCTTCCCGGGCGGCTTCCCGGGCGGCGTCGGGCGCGGTGGCGGACTGGGCCATCGGCTGGGTTCCTGTGGTCTGGGGAAATGACGGGCGAACCGCCGCACGGCCGGCACGCGTCCGGCGGCCGTGCGCGGATATGGATCAGCGGCCGATGTGCTTCTTCAGCCAGGCGTTGACGGTGTCATGCCAGAGGATGCTGTTCTGCGGCTTGAGCACCCAGTGGTTCTCGTCGGGGAAGTAGAGCAGCTGCGAGTCGATCCCCTGCCGCTGCAGGGCGGTGAAGCTCGACAGGCTCTGGTCGATCGGCACCCGGAAGTCGTTCTGGCCGGCCACCACCAGCATCGGAACGCGCCACTTGTCGATGTGCCGCGCAGGGTTGTGGCGCTCGTACGCCTCGGGCGCGTCGTAGACCGTGCCGCCGTGCTCCCACTCGGTGAACCACAGCTCCTCGGTCACCAGTCCCATCGAACGGGTGTCGAACACGCCGTTGTGGTTGACCAGGCACTTCCAGGGCCCGTTCCACTGGCTCGCGATCCAGTTGACCATGTAACCGCCGTAGCTGGCACCAAGCGCGCAGGCCCTGTCGCCGTCGAGGAAGTCGTAGCGCTCCAGGGCGGCGGCCCAGCCCTTCTGCAGGTCGACCAGCGGCTTGCCACCCCAGTCGCCGCTGATGGCATCGGTGAAGGCCTGCCCGTAGCCGGTGGAACCGTGGAAGTCGATCATGACCACGGCATAGCCCTGGCCGGCGTAGGTCTGCGGGTTCCAGCGGTAGCTCCAGCCGTTGCCGAAGCTGCCCTGCGGACCACCGTGGATCAGGAAGGCGACCGGATACTCGCGACCCTCCTCGTAGTTCCATGGCTTGACCACGTAGCCGTGCACGGTGGCGTCGTTGGAGCCCTTGAAGCTGAACTGCTCGTAGGCGCCGAAGTCCACGCCGGGGAGGCGCTCGGCCGCGGTCGGGGTGATGGCGCGCGTTCCCTGCCCCTCGAGGTCGGCGACATGGATCACGTCGCCGGTGTCGATGGCGTTGCGGCTGAAGGCCAGGGTCGGGCCCGCCACCTCGAACGCGGAGATGCTCCCGCCGCCGACCAGTTTGACGACCTCGCCGCTGGCGACGTCGACGCGGAACAGCGGGTATTCACCGGTGTCCTGCGCCGCCACGTACAGCGTGCGGCCATCGGCGGAGGGCTGCATGCTGCTCGGGGAGCGGTCCCAGCCTGGCGCGATCTCGCGGCGCTCGCCGCTCGCGAGGTCCAGCGCCATCAGCGCGAAGCGGTCGGCCTCGAAGCCCGGGCGGGCCATCGCGCGGTAGAACAGCGTGCCGCCGTCCGCGCTGAACACGGGGCCGGCATCCCAGGCCTTGTTGTCCGCCGTCAGGTTCTCGGGCGCCGCCTTGCCGGAGGCGTCGAGGCGGTAGAGGTCGAAGTTGGTCGACCAGGGCTCTTCGCGCCCGGCGACCTTCACGCTGGCGACGATGCTGCGGCCGTCGGGTGCCCAGGCGTAGTCCTCGGCGCCGCCGAAGGGCTTGCCGGGCACGTCGCCCTCGAGCGCGCCGCTGACCGCCACCGCGCTCTCCACGGGCTTGCCGCCGGCGTCCGGCAGTCCGGCCACGAACAGGCGGTTGCGCCGGCCGTCGGACCAGGTGTCCCAGTGGCGCACGAACAGCTGGTCGTAGAGCACGCCCGTCGCGCCGGACTTCCTGCGCTCCTCCAGCCGCCGGCTGGTGCAGCCGAAGTCCGCGCCGCAGTCGCCGAAGGTGCCGGCGCTGAAAGCCACCCGGCTGCCGTCGGGCGAGACGTGGTAGGTGCCGACGTCGGTCGCGAACGCGGTCAGCTGGCGCGGCTCGCCGCCGGCCAGCGGGATCGAGTAGAGCTGCTGCGAGCCGCCCTTGGCGCTCAGGAAGTACACCGTCGTGCCGTCGGGCGAGAAGGCCGGCGAATTCACGTTCCAGCCCTCCGGCGTCAGGCGCTTCGGCGGCGCCATGTCGCGCGTCACCAGGTTGCGCACGTAGAGGGCGCTGCTGCCGGAGTTCGCCTCGAGGTCGATGCTGCGCTGTGCGAACACCAGGTGCCGGCCGTCGGGCGAAAGCGTCGGCGACGACACCCGCTCGAGGGTCGCCAGGTCGCGGGCTTCGAGGCCGCGGGCGCCGGCGACCGCCGGCAGCGCGGCGAGCAGGCACAGGCTAAGCAGGGCAATACGCGGCATGGATCGTGGCTCCGGGCGGAAAAGCCCGATGGTAGGCGCCGCGGGCTGGCGGCGCAAAGGCGCCGCCGCCCGCATCGCCGTCAGCGGGAGCCGGGCTCGACCGGCGCCACCAGCCCAGGCCGGGTGCCGGTGCGGTAGAGCATCCAGGCCACCACGGCGAGCACCGCCAGGCCGACCCACTGGTTGAAGTGCAGGGCCCCGGTCACCGCGAGCACGTCCGCGCGCTCGGTGAGGACGATCGGCACGGCGATCGCGATGCCCATCAGCGCCTCGCCGGTGATCAGGCCGGCGGCGAACAGGGTGCCGGGGCGGTGGATGCGGTCGCGCGCGGCCTCGTCGGCGGGGTGCACGCCGTGCCTGCGCTCCACCAGCCAGGCCAGCACGCCGCCTAGGAAGATCGGGACCATCAGTTCGATGGGCAGGTAGATGCCGATCGCGGCCGCCAGCACCGGCACGCGGAAGCTGGACCCGCGCGCCTTCAGCCACTCGTCGAAGGCGATGATGGCGGCACCGACGCCGGCGCCGATGGCGATCATGTCCCAGGGCAGCTCGCCGCCGAACATGCCCTTGGCCACCGAGGCCATCAGCGTCGCCTGCGGGGCGGCCAGCGACTGCGGCTGCTCCGGCGTCGGTGCGCCGATGCCGTAGGCCTGGGCCAGCAGGTTGAGCACCGGCGCCATGATCAGCGCGCAGGAGAACGCGCCGATGCCGAGCATCAGCTGCTGCTTCCACGGCGTCGCGCCGACGATGTACCCGGCCTTGAGGTCCTGCAGGTTGTCGCCGCCGACCGCCGCCGCGCAGCAGACCACCGCGCCGATCATGATCGCCGCCACCGCCCCCACCGGGGAATCGCGGCCGAGCAGGAACAGCAGCACCGCCGCCGCGAACAGGATCGTGGCGATGGTGATCCCCGACACCGGGTTGTTGGACGAGCCGACGAGGCCGGCCAGGTAGGCCGACACCGAGACGAAAAGGAAGCCGGCGAGGATCATGATGATCGTCATCGGCACGCTGACGAACCAGTTGCCCACGATCGCCTGGTACAGCACCAGCAGCGGGATCACGAACAGCAGCAGCGCGATCAGCATCCACTTCATCGGCAGGTCGCGGTCGGTCTCGGCCACCGCGTCGCCGCTGCCCTTCCGCGCCGCGGCGATGCCGCTCTTCACGCCCGACAGCAGCGACCTGCGCAGCGAGAACAGCGTCCAGATGCCGCCGATGAGCATCGCGCCGACGCCGAGGTAGCGGATCTTCGTCGCCCAGATGGCGCCGGCCGCGTCGGCGGCCGAGGCGCCGGCCAGCTGCGTCGCGAGGACGGGGTCGGTGTCCAGGAAGAAGGCGTGGTAGACCGGGATCGCGATGTTCCAGGACAGGATCGCGCCCGACAGCACCACGATGCCGATGTTCAGGCCGACGATGTAGCCCACGCCGAGCAGCGCCGGCGACAGGTTGGTGCCCATGTAGCCCAGGTACTTGCCCATGAAGCCCGAGGCAACGGCGTTGTCCGGCACCATGCGCATGCCGCTCTGGGCGGCGAGCTTGAACAGTGCGCCGACCGCAGCCGCCACCGCGAGCACCTTCAGCCCGGGACCCGGGTTCTCGCCCGCCTTCAGGACCTCGGCCGCCGCCTTGCCCTCCGGGAACGGCAGCGGGTCCTCGACGATCATCGTGCGCCGCAGCGGCACCGAGAACAGCACGCCCAGCAGGCCGCCAAGGCCGGCGATGGCCAGCACCCACCAATAGCGGAAGTCGTCCCAGTAGCCGAGGATGACCAGCGCCGGGATGGTGAAGATGACGCCGGCCGCGATCGACGACCCGGCCGAGGCGCCGGTCTGGACGATGTTGTTCTCGAGGATCGTGCCCCCGCCGAGCAGGCGCAGCACGCCCATCGACACCACCGCCGCCGGGATCGCGGTGGCGATCGTCAGGCCCGCGAACAGGCCCAGGTAGGCATTGGCCGCGGCCAGGATCACCGCCAGCACGATCGCCAGCAGCACCGCGCGGAAGGTCAGCTGCGGGACCCGCCCGCCGCTCCTGCTTTCGCTCATCGCTTCGCTCCAGTCGGGGTTGCGGCCGCCGTCGCGGTCCTGCCGCCCAGGTGCTGGCCGAGGAAGGCCAGAAGACGGGTGTAGTACTCGCGCTGGTTGGCTTGCACGTAGAAGCCGTGGCCTTCGGTCGGATAGTACAGCGCCTCGACCGGCACGCCAGCCGTCTTCAGGGCGCGCTCCATGGCCTTCGTGTGCTCGATGGGCGCCCGCTCGTCCTCGCCGCCGGCGGCCAGGAACACGGGCACCCTGATCCGGTCGGCCATGCGGGTCGGCGAGACCGCGGCGAGCGCGTCGCGCTCGCCGATCCACTCGCGCAGGTAGGTCTCGCCCGAGCCGCGGCGCTGGATGTCGCCGGTGGTATGCATCATCGGCAGATCGTAGACGCCGATGTAGCCGGCGGCGCAGCGGTACAGCGACGGCTCCTTCGCAACGCCCATGAGCGCCGCGTACGCGCCGTAGCTGGCCCCGTAGATGCAGATGCGCCCGGGATCGGCGATGCCCTGCTCGATCGCCCAGCGCGTGGCGTCGGTGACGTCGTCCTGCATCTTCCCGCCCCACTCGCGCGCGCCCGCCTGCTGGAAGGCGCGGCCGTGGTTGCCGGAGCCGCGGTAGTTCACCTGCAGCACGGCGTAACCGGCGGCGGCGAGCATCTGCACCTCCGGGTCGAAGTCCCAGCGGTCGAACCGCCCGAAGGGCCCGCCGTGCGGCAGCACGACCATCGGAAGCGACCTGCCCATGCTGCCCGGCGGCACCGTGACGTAGCCGGCAAGCGGCAGGCCGTCGCGTGCGGCCAGCCGGATCGGACGCTTGGCGGCCATCTTCTCCGGGTCGTGCCAGCCCCGGGTGCTGAGCACGTGCGCGGCCTTCTTCTCCACCGTGTCGAAGGTGTAGTAGTCGCCGGGATTGCGGTCGCTCCAGACGTAGACGAGGACGGTCCGGCCGTCCCGGGTCGCCGAGGTGATCAGCAGCGCTTCGCCGGGGAAGGCCGCCTCCAGGCTCCGGTACTGGCGCGCCAGCGGCGACGCCGGGTCGAAGAACTCCGTGCGCGCCTTCCCGTCCATGTACATCACCCCCGCGGGCACGGACGTCACCGGGTCGTGGATCACCAGCAGGGGTTCCGCGCCTTCGTCCGCGAGCACGACGGTGCGCTCGCCCGTGACCGTGTCGTGGGCTTCGATCCGCGAGGTGCCTGTCGGGCGGTCGGCGCGCAGGTACATGACCCGGTTGTCGGCGGAGAAGCCCAGTGGCACCAGTGACACGCCGCTGCTGGCCTCGTCGTTGAACAGTTCCCACTGCGCGCCGTCGCTGGCGCGCACGTAGGTCTTCACCGACCGGTCGACGTTGTAGCCGATGGCGGCGCGCACCGCGCCCGCGTGGTCGGTCACGTATTCACCGTTGCGCACGGGGGCACGGGTGATCGGGGTGCGCCGGCCGGTGACCACGTTCATGCGCTCGGCGCGGGCATAGGGATCGTCGCCGAAGCCGGCCACGGCGATGATGGCGTCGTGGTCGTGGTCGCGGAGCGTGTCGACCACCCGCGCCCAGACTTCCTCGATGCGCTTGCCGCCGATGCGCGACCCCACGCCCTGCGTGGTCACGTGCTGCCCGACCAGGACATCCGCGCTCCGCGACGTGGCGCGCAGGGTGAAGATGTCGCCGGTGGGGAGGGGCTGGTCGAGCATGCCCATCTTCATGCTGGTGGAGAACAGCAGGCGCTCGTCGTTGGCCCACCAGATGTCGGACACGTGGCGGTACTTGCCCGCCGTCCCGCCGCCGGTGATCGCCCCGTCCGACACCCGCACCACCGCGAGCGCGGTCGTGTTCTCCAGCGGAACCGTGGCGGCGAGGTATTCGCCCGTGGGCGAGATCTTTACGTCGTTGAAGTCGGGCTTCCGGATGAAGGCGTCGACGTCCACCGCGGCGGCCGGCGCCGCGCAGCCGATCCCGAACAGCAAGGACACCGCTGCGTGCCTGATGCGCTTCCTCATGTATCCCCCTGTGCGGCGCTGCCGCGTCGTCCCTGCTCCCGGCCTCCGGAGGCCCCTGCGCCCGATCTTCCCAGAGTCAGCCGGTCGCCGCCACTTCGTCGAGGACGCCGGACAGCGCGTCGGCCCAGTCCGGCAGCCGGATCCGGAAGTCGGACTCCAGGCGCGTCGTGTCCAGGCGCGAGTACGCCGGCCGCCGCGCCGGCGTGGGGTAGTCGCGCGTCGCGATCGGGACCACGCGCGGTGCGGCCGGAAGCAGCCCGCGCGCCGCGGCGCCGGCGAGGATCGCCTCGGCGAAGCCGTGCCAGCTGGTTCCGCCCGCCGCGGTGAGGTGCCACAGCCCGCTGGCGGCGGGCCCGTCGCGGAGCACCGTCGCCGTGGCGGCGGCGATCAGACGCGCCGGCGTCGGCGTGCCCACCTGGTCCGCGACCACGCGGAGCTCGTCGCGCTCCGCCCCCAGCCGCAGCATGGTGCGCATGAAATTGTGGCCGTGCGCGCCGTAGACCCAGGCCGTGCGGAACACGAGGTGGCGGGCGCCACTGCCGCGCACCGCGTGTTCCCCGGCGAGCTTGCTGGCACCGTAGGCGCCCAGTGGCGCGGTCGGGTCGTCCTCGCGCCACGGACGGCTGCCCTCGCCGCCGAAGACGTAGTCGGTGGAGTAATGCACCAGCAGCGAGCCGCGCGCGGCGCATGCGCGCGCGAGCACGGCGGGCGCCTCCGCGTTGGCGCGGAAGGCGGCGTCGCGTTCGGCCTCCGCACGATCCACGGCCGTGTACGCAGCGGCGTTGACGACCACGTCCGGCGCGATCCGGTCCACCAGCGCCTCCAGGCCGGCGGGCCGGTCGAAGTCCGCGGTTTCGCAGGGCGCGCCGCCGGGCAGGGAACCGCTGCGCGTCGTGCAGACGAGCTCGCCCAACGGAGCCAGCTCGCGGCGCAGCGCGTGGCCGACCTGGCCGTTGGCGCCCAGCAGCAGCAGCCTCACGGTGCGTAGACCGGCAGGCGCTCCGCGGGGACGTCGGCGAGGAAGGGCGCGCGCGCGTCCTTGTCCGAGAGCACGGGGTCCGCGACCGGCCAGTCGATGGCGAGGCTGGCGTCGTTCCAGCGGATCCCGGCGTCGGCGGCCGGATCGTAGGTCGCGCTGCAGAGGTAGGTGAAGACGGCGCGTTCGCTGAGCGCGACGAAACCGTGCGCGAACCCTTCCGGGATCCAGAAGTGGCGCCGGTTCCCGGCGCTCAGCACCACGGCGGTCCACTGGCCGAAGGTCGGCGAGCCGCGGCGGATGTCGACGGCGACGTCCCAGACCTCGCCCTCGAGCACCGAGACGTACTTGCCCTGCGGGTTCGGCCACTGGTAGTGCAGCCCGCGCAGCACTCCGTGCGAGGAGGACGACACGTTGCCCTGCACGAACGCCGGTGCCAGGCCGTGCTGCGCCAGCCGGTCGAGGTTGAACGATTCGTAGAAGAAGCCGCGTGCGTCGCCAAAGACGCGCGGCTCGACGACCAGGCAGCCCGGGAGGCCGGCCTCGGTGACCTTCACCGCACCACCCCGCGCTTGGCCAGCGACAGCAGGTACTGCCCGTAGCCGTTCTTGGCCAGCGGCGCGGCCAGGCGCTCCAGGTCCCCAGCGGTGATCCAGCCGTTGGTCCAGGCGATCTCTTCCGGGCAGCACACCCGCAGCCCCTGGCGCGACTCCACCGTCTCGATGAAGTTCGAGGCCTCGATCAGCGACTGGTGGGTGCCGGTGTCGAGCCAGGCGTAGCCGCGGCCCAGCTGCTCCAGGTGCAGGCTGCCCTCGTCCAGGTAGCAGCGGTTGAGGTCGGTGATCTCCAGTTCCCCGCGCGCGGACGGCCGGAGCGTGGCGGCGAAGTCGCTGGCGCGGCCGTCGTAGAAGTACAGCCCGGTCACCGCGTAGTTGGAGCGCGGTTCGGCCGGCTTCTCCTCGATGCCCACCACCTTGCCGCCGGCGTCGAACTCGGCCACGCCGTAGCGCTCGGGGTCGCTGACCCAGTAGCCGAACACCGTCGCGCCGTGCTCGCGCGCGTCGGCGCGCTTGAGGAGGTCGGTGAAACCGTGGCCGTGGAAGATGTTGTCGCCCAGCACCAGGCAGCTCGGCCTGCCGTCGACGAACTCGCGGCCGATGAGATACGCCTGCGCCAGGCCGTCCGGGCTCGGCTGCACCGCGTAGCGGATGTCCATGCCCCACTGCGAGCCGTCGCCCAGAAGCTGCCGGAACAGCGCCTGCTCGTGCGGGGTGTTGATGATCAGCACCTCGCGGATCCCGGCGAGCATCAGCGCGCTCAGCGGGTAGTAGATCATCGGCTTGTCGTACACCGGCAGCAGCTGCTTGCTGATCGCCTGCGTGATCGGATACAGCCGGGTGCCGGAGCCGCCGGCGAGGATGATGCCCCGGCGCGAGGTCATGCCGCGGCCCCGATCCGCTCCAGGCGGTAGCTGCCGTCGAGCACGCGCTGCACCCAGGCCTGGTTGGCCAGGTACCAGTCGACCGTCTCGGCGAGGCCACGCTCGAAGGTGTACTTCGGCTCCCAGCCGAGCTCGTCGCGCAGCTTCGAGGCGTCGATCGCGTAGCGCCGGTCGTGGCCCGGACGATCCGCGACGAACTCGATCTGCGACTCGCGCGGCCTGCCGTCCTCGCGCGGCCGGCGCTCGTCGAGCAGGGCGCAGATCGCCTTCACCACCTCGATGTTCCGCTTCTCGGCGTTGCCGCCGACGTTGTAGGTCTCGCCCACGCGGCCACGGGCCAGCACCGTGCGGATCGCCTCGCAGTGGTCGGACACGAACAGCCAGTCGCGCACCTGTTTCCCGTCGCCATACACCGGCAGCGGCTCGCCCGCCAGCGCCCTGGCGATCACCAGCGGGATCAGCTTCTCGGGGAAGTGGTAGGGGCCGTAGTTGTTCGAGCAGTTGGTGGTCAGCACCGGCAGCCCGTAGGTGTGGTGGAAGGCGCGTACCAGGTGGTCGGACGCCGCCTTCGAGGCCGAGTACGGCGAGTTGGGCGCGTAGGGCGTGGTCTCGGTGAACAGCCCGGTCTCGCCGAGCGTGCCGTAGACCTCGTCGGTCGACACGTGCAGGAAGCGGAAGGCGTCCTTCGCCGCGCCCTCCAGCGATTTCCAGTAGTCACGCACGGCCTCGAGCAGGGCCAGCGTGCCCACGACGTTGGTCTGGATGAACGCCGCCGGCCCGTCGATCGAACGGTCGACGTGGCTCTCGGCGGCGAAGTTCAGCACCGCGTCCGGACGGTGCTCGGCCAGCAGGCGCGCGACCAGCGCGCGATCGCCGATGTCGCCGTGGACGAACACGTGGTCCGGATTGCCCTCGAGCGAGGCCAGCGTGTCGAGGTTGCCGGCGTAGGTCAGCGCGTCCAGATTGACGATGAGCCAGTCGGCATGCAGCGCCATGGCGCGGTGGATAAAGTTGGCGCCGATAAAACCGGCGCCGCCGGTGA
>LSQX01066467.1_pt1 | contig 17572 bp, 16 predicted proteins | sample 654561 | NCBI WGS metagenome assembly LSQX01 (sample SAMN04489861, study PRJNA283612) | anaerobic digester metagenome | isolation source: 4 biogas reactors fed with cattle manure at either 37C or 55C with and... | place: Denmark: Kongens Lyngby | collected 2014
AATTCGGATCCGTTTCTTCTCGGTCGCGCTTGGCGCCAGCTCTCCTTTTTTTGCATAACGGAATTCGGGCGCAGACATCCCCAATTCTTCTGCACATCGTTGGGTGATCTCTTTCTCGACTGCTTCTCTGCCATTCGCTGAATCCTCTGTCATTTCAATGTGGAATTTCAGAAATTCGCGTTCGTCAATTCGATGATGCTGCACTTGATAATCGATCACACGCTCCATACGAAACATCCATTCATCAAGCAGTGCGGGCATGATTTCTTTCCCACCGCTTGTTCGGACCACGGATTCCTTGCGTTTTTTGACTAAGCCGATGGAATCCATCCAGTGTCCACATGTGCACCGGCCCGATCGCATCGCCGCAAAATCATGGCTTCGATACCGTAAGAGCGGCATGGCTTCCCGCCCCAGAGAAGTGAAAACCAGTTCTCCTTCGCTGCCGGAGGGGAGTATTTTTCCCGTGGCAGGATCCACCACCTCGGCGATCACGCCGAATTCGTTGTAGTGATACCGGCCGGGCGCACACTCCACGGCAAGGCCCCATCCCATTTCCGCCAACCCGTAATGCAACCGCACCTGACATTGCCATACATCTTCCAACTGTCGCCGCATGGCCCCCGAAACGTGTTCCATCGTCAAAAACAGCGTGCTCACCTTCAACGCCGCCGGATCGACTTCATCCTTCAACTCCTGTGTCATACGGAAAACAGAACGGGCATTGGCAAATATCACATCCGGCTGCAGCACCCGGATCATTTCAAGATGTTTTTCAGATGGCCATTCCAAGTCGCCGACTTCGGTTTGCATTCCGGCGGCAACAAGAGACTGCGAGAGCAGCGCGCCGATGCCCCGTCCTTGTGTATTGGGCAGCATGATATACACTTTGGCATTTCCCGAGGCCACAGAACGCATTCCCACCGAAAGAAAGCGGAGGATCGCCCCCACATCTCCGGGAGAAAAAAACACTTTCTTCTTGATGCCTGTCGTCCCGCTGCTGTGGAAAGTGACTTGCTTCTCCAATGCTCCCTGCGACGTGCAAAGAAAAGAATAACTGTTACTGCTGAGGTCCTCCGGGCAGGTGAAAGGAATTTTCCACAGATCATCCGAAGTGGCAATATCACTTGGCGAAATGCCTTTCTCATCAAAAATCTTTTTATAAAACGCGCTGTTCTCATAAGCGTAACGGATGGTTTGCCTCAGACGATGATCTCTGTATTGACGGAACATCGCCGCATCGACGGCAGCAACAGATTGAATGCCCAAAGAACGCAAAAAAACCGGATCCCGGTTGATCTGACTGAGGCATAATCCATACAAACCATCCTGTAAATGAATTTTCATAGACCGACTCCTTTATATGTCTGCCGCTGAAATCCTTTGTCCGTCGCTGCTCGTAAGATATTTTGCACACAACGGAACCAATCTGCCGTCCCGCCCTATGATTTGGATCGTGCAGGCCCCCGTACGCTGGCTATCGTAATTCCAGACATCCTGGAAGGTCATTCCGCCGATACTGAAATAGTTCCGGTTGGAACTGCCCCACAAATACTTGGTGTTGTTTCGAACACGCTGATAAGAATCTATGGATCTCTCTTTGACGCCGATCGAGGTGACAGGGGTTAATTCCCCTTGTGCGTTCCGTAAAAAAATTCCCTGGAAAGAGCAGAGTGGATGTTCGGCATTTCCCGGGAGAAAAGAGCTTGCCGATAGTTTTCCTCCCGACTGTGCCTCGATCAGCCGGAGCACTCGGGGGATGGTGATATGTTCTCTTTCTTTAGGCGGGTACTTGCCAAAGTAACTGATCGGTTGAAAATAAACACCCTTTACTGACGGTATATTGCTCTTCGCATACTCGATGATTCCGCCCAGCTGTCCGTCGTTGACACCGGGCATGATGCACGGAACCAACACAACAGAAAGGCCGACATCGCTTGCATTCGAAACGGCTTTTTTCTTTCGCTCAAGCATCTGTACGCCGTACTTGCTGTGATATACCCGATCCGACATTCCGTCAAAACCCAGGTAAACCGTAGTGATCCCCGCATCTTTCAATCCTTTTGCATACGCCGCATCCTCTGCGAGCCGAATTCCATTGGTGTTCAATTGAATATAATCAAACCCGATCGATCGCGCATATTGGGCCAAAGCCGGCAGGTCATCTCGAACAGTCGGTTCGCCTCCGCAAAATTCAAGGGGCGCGCCTTCTCCTTCCCGCGCCTTGTATCGGTCCAGCAAGCCGCACAATTCGTCGAAGGAGGGTTCCGGATCCGGGTTGCCTGCAGAGCGGGTAAAACAGACCGGGCAGTTCAGATTGCACCTGGCGGTCACCATCAGCGCGGCTGTGGTCGGACGCGCACGATTCATCGGATCGATTTGACAGTGGTATGGAGAGAAGGCTTTCAGTTCTTCTTCAGTTTGAGGCAATGTCTTTGTTTCCATGCCGCCGCAGTTCATCCATCGAAGATAGGATTCGGCAGTGTCTTCCCAAAGAACCGTGCGAACGTTGCCGTGTTCCGGACATGCTTTTTCCATCGTTACATGATCACCGCAGTCAACGACATCGGCCACCAGTTCTCGAAGACATTCCGGGCAAAAGCTGTAGGTTTTATAGATACTACGATTCATTACGATACAACCTCTCCCCGTGTAGTCCGGTCAAATGAAAGGCGCACAATGGAACAGCCCGCCCGCCCGAAGCGATCACATGTACGCAGCATCCCCGTAAACGCCCGATATCCACGTTCCAAACATCCTGAAACCCCATTCCCGTGATACTTAACGTGTGGGAGGCAATTCGTTCTGCGAATTGCTGCATCGAAGAGGTACTTTCCTCTTTGCTTTCCACTTGCTGATACCGCCAGTGCGCGTTGGTAAACCGATTTGCGGCCCCGGCATAGTCTTTGGCTTCTTCCGAAACGCCGTCAGCCATTTCGGGCAGAATCCCTTGCAAAACACCTTGTTCGGTCAGGTAAAACAGTCCGCTGAACGCGCAATGGGGATCGAACCGCTCTCTTTGCGATAAAAATCGATGATGTATTTCACCGCCGGTTTGCGCCTCCAGACCATGGATGATATCACACAAACCGCACCGCAGGCTGTCAGGCGGGATCTCATTCGGGTGCCGGCCGAAATAACTGACAGGCTGGAAATGGATCCCTTTTACGATCGGCATATTGGCCTTAGCAAAGGCAACGATGGTGCCGAGGTGTTCCAAATTCACTCCGGGAATGACCGTCGGGACCAAGAGAACACCCAACTCTGCCCTTCTGCAATGTTCAATCGCCTTGCATTTTGCTTCAAACAATTTGATCCCTCTTATCTGCTCGTTAACAGCATCCTCCGTGGAATCAAACTGAAGAAAGATGAGATCTGCACCGGCGGCTTTTAATAATTGCGCATATTCCGGGTCCTGGGCCAAACGAAGTCCGTTGGTGTTGACCTGTATGTGCGAGAAACCCATTTCTTTGCCCATGCGGATGATCTCCGGCAAATCCTCGCGTACCGTCGGTTCCCCGCCGCTTAACTGTATGGAGCAATCACCGCCGTACTGTTGGGCAGTCTCGTACAATGTCCGTATATCAGCAAGATCGGGCTCATAGGTTTCTTTTGTCGCATCCGCAAAACAGATTTTGCAGCCCATGTTGCATCGATAGGTGATTTCCAAAACAGCCGTACAAACGCCGCCTTCATGCTCGGCGCACACGCCGCAATCAAAAGGGCATCCGCTTGCCGGCTCGTTGAGATCTCTGTTTTTAGGGGCATGGACTGCCTTATCGAGCCAATTTAGATACATATCTCCATCCCGCCAGAAAAGCGTCTGCATTTTCCCGTGCTCCGCACATTCCTTGCACAGGAAAACTTGTTCATCGATCACTTCGTACCATGCGGGAATGACTTTCATACAGTAAGGGCATATGCTTTCTGTCCCCATGATCCTACTCATTTGCGCTCCTAAAACATCTTTGAAATATATTCGTTGACATGCTCAAAATAGTCCTCTTCCGTTGTGTTGTTCACCCCTCTGATCCGTTCGATGATCATAGAATTCGTAATATGATCGAGCATGTTCAATGCCTGGTCATTGCCGGCTTTCCCATTTTGCGCACTCCTTCTGTGAAGCAGATTTCTGAAAAATCCGTAAAACGGTTCGATTTCCGCGTCTTTCCTGAATTTTCCACTGTTTGTGCAAAACATCAATTCAAAGAGATGCGGGTGCAAAACGCCGAAGAGATACAGCTCCTTGGCCAATATTCGACACCCTTCATCGATGCGAATCAATCCGTCATATTTCTTGACGGTTCGGAGCGCTTCATAACCGTTTCGATACAGTTCCCTGAATCCTTCCAATATGATCTCCCGTTTAATGTCATCGATATTTTCGACATAATTATAGAGTGTCATACCGGAAACACTCATTTTCGCGCCGATTCTTCGTATCGACAGCGCATTGATCCCTTCCTCTTGCAGTATTTTCATACCTGCCTTGATAATTGCGCTCTTGTCGCTGATTGCTTTTGCTCTTGCCATTCATTATCACCATACAAACTGCTCGGTTCAGATTTAGACGAGAACTCTAATCGGAATAGTTTGCATCCGTAAACAACTTGTTTGATTTCAGAAAGTAAGCAATGCTTTCAATTCGTCCTTTCCGATCAGTTTTTTTGTAATTGCGGTCTTCCCAGAAATCTCCCTCGATATAAAAATGGCGAACACCGGTTTGCTCTTCGATTTCCTTCAGTGTCATACTCTGGTAGGAGCCCAACCACCGATCGAAAGAGAAAAATCCGTATAGCATGGCATCGATATCGTATTCCTTAAGCATTTCCACCATGAGCTCGATATGATAGCCCAAATTTACGCTGTTGGGATGCCTCAGCCATAATTGAGCCAACATTTGATAAGGATCCGCATAGTCGAAGGGCAAGAATTCATGTTTGAAAAAGGAAACGTGACTGCTGAACGAAACAGCTACTCCGTTTTGCCGAAACAGCCGGTCGACCCACGGAACACAGATCGGTGTAAAATGACATCCCATCCGGGGCGAACCTTTCGGCAAGATTCCTTTGCCTTCTTGAATGCGCACAGCAACCTCCTCTATCATGGAATCGATTGCCTCTTCAAATCTCGTCAACCCACTGTTAAAAATCAGACTGATGGTCGTGCCAAACAAAGCCAACTCGTTTCCGCCGACAGGTTGCGGATCTGTATTGGTGACCATACGAGTCAATCGATCAAGCTTTCGTGTGTAGTTTGCGTATTCTTTGATTGCTGCATATACATGTTTATTTTGGATCTCAATCCCTGTAATTTCCTCAATTTGCCGATGCCCTTCCCGAAACTGATTGCCCAAATATGTAATGCGTTCGGGATCTTTGTCCTCGTGTTCTCCAAGACAGGCATCATGAGGAATGCCGCTTGCGATATAATCCCAATGATTGTCCGTTAGACATTGGATCAGTTCTTCTGTTTTGGCTGCTTCGTCGCAAAACAGTTTCCAGGTCCAAATCACATCGGGTTCGGGAATCACCTGGCGTACCGAAGAATTGATTCGCGTACGATTCAATGCACAATGCCTGCATCGTTCACTCAACAATGAATCATCTTCCGTAAATAATGAAAGTTTATTAAAAAAACCTCCCAGCACAATAGACAGTAAGAAATCCGGATACATCACTGCAACCTTTTCTCCACCGGCGATCTTGATCGCACTGTAACAAGGAGGCTGACTGGGCGAAATGCCGTATATCACCTTGATGCCACGCTCTTTGTATTTTTTGATTTTACCGATTTCTATCAGTTCCCGAATATAGGCCCCGATGCATAACCGCACACCTTTGATGGAGATATCCCAATGTTGGGGAATCCACTCTTCTTTCGCAAAACGAACATCTTGCTCTTCCAAGCCAAGCAAATCGATCGTTGCCGCCCAGTCCGGATAAAGCTCCTCCGCTTCTGTGCGACTAAAGTCCAACATTTCGAGAAATTCGATCAATAGCTTATTCATTGGCATCCATCCTCCGTTTCGCCAATTAGTATACCATGGTCTTACCCGGACCGTAATCACGGATTCTGCCGAAGACGTGTAGGGCAGATTTCTCTGCCCTACATCGTTCTTTGCAACACTTTTGCTCGTTCTATTCCATATCCTTTTTCATTTTAAGAACTTGCGAGATACTTTCGATCCGTGTGCGCAATGCTTCCGGACTGTAATCCCGATCGTCCCAGAAATCGGATTCCATGTAGAAGTGCGGGACGCCTGTGCTTTCCTCGACCAGCTTCGCCGCCATCTTCTGATGCGCGCCGAGCCAGCGATCAAAATCAAAGAATCCCATCAACATTCCGTCAGGTTTGTAGGTATTGACTTTATCGATCATAGAGGCTACTTCATAGCCCATATTTTGACCAAGCGGCATCCTGAGCCACTGTTCGGCAATCGCCATGTAAAGGTCATCCTTGTAATTGGACGGGCTCATCTGCGTCTTGCTGGGAGTTAGCGTCTGGCTGAAAGTGGTTGCCACTCCGTTCTCCCGGAACATCGTATCGATCCACGGAATGCAGAAAGGTATGAAATAGCTGCCCAGCTTCGGAGCGCCTTTCGGAACAACTCCGACGCCTTGTTTAATCGCTTCGCGAACTTCTTTCGTCATGATATCGACAGCTTCTTCCATGTAACTGAAGCCATTGTTGAACGGCAATGTCAAAATCTGCTGATAATTCGTCAAAGCATTCCCGCCTAAAGGAACAGGATCTGCTTTGCTGACCAGCGCTGTGAGTTGCCCCACCTTAAATGCCAATCGATTTGTCGAATCAATCGCATACTTGATATCTTCGTCCGTTACGGTGATCCCGGTGATCTCCATGATTTCGTTCATACCGTCCTTCAGAAGCGCAGCGATATATTCGATACGGTCTTCCATTTCGTCATCCCGTTCGCCGAAGTTGGTATCATGAGGGATTCTGCTGACGATGTATTTCCAGTCTGATCCGTGCATACTTTGGATCATTTCGTCGGTCTTGGGTCCTTCGTCGCAATTGAATCCCCAGCTCCAAATGATATCCGGAGCAGGCAACACACCCTTGGTGAACGCACCAAGACGCATTTTGTTCAGCGGACAATGCCGGCAACCGTAGGTAAATCCCTTTTCTTCCGCTTCGAAGAGGAACGGATCCGCCTTATCGAAGAAGCCGTTCAATATTGTGACCAGCATCAAGTCCGGAAATCCTACATATACATCATCTCCGCCTGCTTTTTTGAGGGATACATAGTTTGTCCCCACAGCCGGGAGAATACCGTAAACAATTTTCTTGCCTTCACTCTTGTACTGATTTAATTTCGCAATATCAACCAACTCACGAAGATACGTGCCGATCATTTTACGAACACCGCGGTACTGAACATTCCAATTTGTCGGAATGTATTCATTGACGGCATGGTCCAGCGTCTCTTCGTCCAGCCCCATCACTTCAGCGGTAAATTCCCAATCCGGCAGAAAAGCATCCAGTTCGGGTCCTTCAAAACCGGCCAGTTTTAAAAGTTCAATATTCAACTCTTTTTTCATTCTATTTCCCTCCCTTCAAGGATTCCACATAGCTTTCGATTCTTGTGGTCAAGGGACCCATTGCCTCTCTGGAATACTCGTAGGAAGACTCCAGTTTCAGGATGGGAATTCCGGAATCTTTCATCCACTTAGCAAGACAGCTGAACTCCATGTCGTAAATTTCATCGAAAGATAACTGGTACCAAATCACACCGTCTATTTTATATTCCTCAATAATTGATTTGATGAATTCATAGCGATCTTCCCAAGCGGGCTGGAACATATTGACAGGTTCTTTATCAAGATATCTCGCCTTTGCAAAGGCTACGATCGGGTCGCCCTCTGTGGATATATCCACCCGGTAGGAACGAATGCCTTCATCAAGAAAATCAGCTACGATTGCACCACCGGAATCTTCGACCAATTTAGGTACGACATAGTCCCCCATTGCCAGCGCATGCCCGGCAAAAAGGATCCTTGGTGCGCCTTCCGTGAATTTTCCCGGGGCATCTTTAAGAACATCATATAGTTCTTCGAGCTTCTCAGCCATTACGTCCAAATCAACGTTAAATGAATAGTGGTTCAGATGAATAAATTCATACAATCCGATGGGGGGATCTTCCTTTTTTCGAAGTGAATCGATTTTGCGCAACCCCTCGTTCACACGATTGGTTTTTTGGAAGAATTCCTTGATCGTTTCATCTTTTATTTCTTTGCCGGACATATCTTCCAGCTTCTTTTTCATTTTACGAAGAGATTTCACATAATAGTCGAATGCGATGGTTTTTTTCCATTCTGCGGGGACCCCGACTTTATGAATGGGGAGCTTTTTGAATTCCAACAATTCGGAAATTCTTCCCACGTGGCAGTCCGTTTGCTGGGTAATGATCAAATCGGAAATCGGCGTAACCGCATCGAGCCCCAAAGCATGAAAACCTGCCATGGATCGAGCCAACGGATTCATGAATCTTAACATGAAGTCCAACACCGCATCAGGCGGCTCAGGCTCGCCTCCTCTGCACATCAGATACGGTTCGCCTCCGGCGGCGCGGATCATTTCTTCCGAAATGAAATTCCCCGTATACTGAATGATCATTTTACCTTCCTTCTTTGCCTTTTGGAGTTCGGAAACGCGGTCTCTGGACAGCTTATCCAACTCCTGCATAATCTTTTTCATAGACTTTTCCCCCTTCGCAAGGTAACTTCCGTGACAGTTGATACAGTTTGATTGACAAAATCACCTCCCTGCCCCAAAATACTATTTGTGAAACGCGATCCCAAGCGCACCCTTCGCCGTTTCCATAACGATTTCAGACAACGTGGGGTGGGCATGTATGCTCGTCGCCATAGATTCCAAAGTCATGTTGTTTTCTATCGCTCCTGCAATTTCAGCAATTAAAACAGAAGCATCCGGACCAAAAATCTGCCCGCCGATCACGCTGTGATCTTCTTCTCGCGCAACGATTTTGATCAAGCCCACTGTTTTCTGCATCGTCATGGCTTTTTCATTCGCCCTGAAATGCATAACGCCGGTAGTTGTTCGGATCCCTTTCTCTTCGGCATCATGGGCGGTCATGCCTACGCTGGCGATCTCGGGTTGCATGAAGATAGCCCAGGGAATCACATCGTAGCGCATTCTGGAATCCAATCCCGAAGCCGCTTCAGCCGCAACAATACCTTCTCTTTGCGCTTTGTGTGAAAGTTGAGGGCCTTTTACGATATCGCCCACCGCGTAAATATTCGTTGTCGATGTACGCATCTGATCGTCGACTTCAATGAGCCCCTTCTCCGACATCCGAACGCCGGCTGCCTGCAGGTTCAATTGATCTGTATTCAATTTTCTCCCGATCGCAACCAACGCCATATCCGCATTGAACGTCCGCCCGTCGGAAAGATTGCACTCCACGCTTCCGGTATCCGTTGTCACGATTTCCTTGATCGCAGAACCGCAGCAAACTTCGATTCCCTGCTTTTTCAAGGAAGCCTGGACTTCGTCGGTGATTGCAGGTTCCTTCATGATAGGGACAACCTGAGGCATCATTTCAACGACTGTGACCTTGACGCCGAAGGACGAAAAGATATAGGCAAACTCGAGTCCCAGGGCACCGGCACCGACAACGATCAGTTCCTGTGGAAGATCCTGAAGTGTCAAGGCTTCGTCACTGGTTATGATTTTTTCGCGATCGATGTGGAAGGCCGGGATCATAGCAGGCTCGCTTCCGGTGGCAACGATCATCTTTTCCGCAGTCACTTGAGTCGTTCCGTCTTTCCCGGTGATTTCCAGTGTATGCGCATCGATAAACCGAGCTGTGCCGTTGAGGCGATCGATGTTTCTTGATTTGATCAAAAAATTATCTAATCCAAAACGGATATTGTTTACGACCGAATTTCTTTTCTTTTGGATGGTATTCATGTCCAGTTCCACGCCACTGATCCGCACACCGTACTGTGCCGCTTCACTTGCTTCCCTGAATACTTCCGCCGATTTGACCAGCACTTTCGTAGGAATACAGCCGCGATTGATACAGGTTCCCCCGGTGCCCTTTTCACGACTTTCCACGAGTGCAACGTGAAGACCCAGATCGGCGGCCCGCATCGCAGAAGCACAACCTCCGGATCCGGCGCCGATTGAGATTACATCATAATCATACATCGTTTCCATTTCCTTTCCGATATTCTTTCCTCGCTGCGAGAGCTGCGCCCAAAGCGGCGGTAGATTGCGGGAGTTCAAGAGCCCGGACCGGTTTTTTCAGATGATTCGAAAAGTCCCGGACAATTCCCGGATTATTTGCGACTCCGCCCGAGATAACGATCGGTTCAACAAACTGGAGCTGACCGGCCTTTCCCATCCCGACGACCCTGCGTACGATCGACCGACTCATTCCCGCAACAATATCCTCCTTCGGTGTCCCTTGTGACAAATATGAGATAATTTCCGACTCCGCAAAAATCGTACACATGCTGCTGATCGTGCAAGGGTTTTTTGCATCCAGGATCAAACCCGACAGTTCATCCATATCCACGCTTAAGAGTCTGCCGGCCAAAACTTCGAAAAACCTGCCTGTCCCTGCTGCACACTTGTCATTCATCTCAAAACGGGATACGATTCCATTTTCATCCAGTTCAATAACCTTACTGTCCTGCCCGCCAATGTCGATGATCGTTCGGGTACCCGGAGCAACCGCTTCCGTTCCCACTCCGTGAGCAATGATTTCCGGAATATCCTTTTGGGCTCTCTGAAATGCCTTCCTGCCATACCCCGTTGCAACGATGTATGTCACATCCGCGTGCGTCATCCCCACTTCTTTGAGCGCTTCTTCCAGGATCATTTCACCACTCTCGTTACGGTTGAACGTGGTGAACATGATCTTAAACGTAAGCTGTTTGCCTTCTTCGTCGATCAGGACACATTTTGTCGTTGTCGAGCCGATATCCACGCCTGCAAATATAATTGGAATCACTCCTTTTCAAATACCATTTGACAATACGTTAACTTCAGTTTATTTTTTGAGTTTCTGTCAGGACTGTTCTCCGCCAAACCATCCTCGGCCGAAGAAGGCACCGACAGGATCTTTTCAATATCGGAGAGGGGAACTTTGAGACTCTTTGCCAGCCAAAGAGCTACGTGAACCAACTCTCCGTGTTCTTCTTTCATATGTATTGTGGTAAATCCAGCCGATTCAAACCGTTCGCGGTATTCCTCCATAGTTTCAACACCCTGGAAACAAGGAACGTTTGAACACCTTGCCTCCGACGTCCGGATAGATTCCCTGGTGGCAAAATCATTCAACAAAATACGTCCGCCGCGTTTGAGTACGCGAAATAATGCATTCGAGGAAGCTGTCTTATCGATCAAAGGCGAAAAAGAAGCTTCCATGACGGCTCCCGCAAAATGCTCCGGAGGAAATGGCAACGTTTCGGCATCTCCGTGCAAAAAATGGAGTTTTTTCGCATATATCATTTCGCGATGACGGCGCTTGGCTTCCTCAATGCTGACCTGGTTTTGATCCAGTCCGTATGCAACAAGCCCGTATGCACTCGCTAAATAGGCCGATGCATCTCCATAAGCGCACCCGATCTCGAGAATGGGATCCATGGAGGTTGTGTCACTCGAAGCCATCCACTCGCACCAACCCCTGGTCAACAAGCGGTAGCGCTGGGGTCTGTTGATAAATATTTCAAGCAACGATTCTGCAGATATCATTACTTTCCTTCCAGCATTTCTTCCGCAGGATTCAATTCATTCACGATAACATCCGCTTCGATATATTCTTTTTTGCAAGACGGACAACGAAAGCCCGGCGCGGGAGGAAGTTCGATTTCTTTATAGCTAATCGCAATATCATCCACTTCTTCCATCTCGATTTCACACTGCTTGCACATCCAATTCGCCATGCCGCCCTCCTTTATGCATCGATATCTTCGGCCATCAGGACACGATGGCTGTAAGTGTCCTGAACGAGAAACCCATCTGCTTTTTTGTATTCCACATAGACCGTGAAATTACCGATCCGCTTTTTTGCCAGGAACCTGTCTCCGCTTTTTTCGTATAGATATGCGCCGGTCTCTTCCGCCGTTTTCAGGACATCTTCGATATCCTCCGCTCGGATCCCCCGGCTCTCCATAACATCTTTCGCATGATCTCCGTAGTTGATTTTCATCTCATCCATTCCCTTTGGTCACCTCCAAGCATTCAATATTTACACTATAAATATATAACTGTGTTTTTTATTTGTCAAGGCCGGGGCAACCATTCTTTCTTAAAATGTAATGATGCTTCTAAAGAATGGTTGGAACAAAGATGGAAAATAAAAGAAGGAAAGCCCTGTGATCTTGACGATCACAGGGCTTTCCTGGAGCTACTGAGCGGATTCGAACCGCTGACCTGCTGATTACGAATCAGCTGCTCTACCGACTGAGCCACAGTAGCATGTAGGCTGTTGTATTGCGAACCGGATTACATATTATCACAAGGCTCAATCGCTTGCAATGAAAAATAATTTCGTCTTTTTTGAAAAAAAGTGTACTTTTTGCAATATATGTGATACTGTAATACCAATGTGAGCCCTATGCTCGAAATTGCGTGAGCATCGGGTTTTTTACAGAACATGCAGAAAGCAGGTAAGAACAATGACAGGTAAAGTAAAATGGTTTAACAGAGCCAAAGGGTACGGTTTCATCGAAAGAGAAGACGGCGACGATGTGTTCGTTCATTTCTCCGGACTGACCGGAGTTCCCAAGAGGGATGGTCAGCTGTTCCTCGAAGACGGCGAAGAAGTCAGCTTCGAGATCAGTGACGGAGCCAAAGGGCCCCAAGCGACCAATGTCGAATTGATATAAAATCCAAAAGATTATTAATATCAGTTACGCAAAGAGACGGCTGAGTAAGCCGTCTCTTTGCTTTTTGTTGATTTGCTTATTCTTGCTTCTCAGATCACAGAAGTTGCAAGTTCGGAGGGAATGTCGATGCCCAAGGCTTCGGCGACTGTTCCGTTGATGTGGTACAAGAATTCGGCGGAAGACCGGATCGGCATGGAGGCGGGATCCGCACCCTCTTTAAAGATTTCCACAGCCATCAACCCGGTCTGATACCCCAGGCCGGGATAGTCGATCGCAGCGGTGGCCAATCCGCCGCTTTCCACCATTGCTTTCGAACTGACGATCACGGGAATACCGGCTTGCGCAGCCGCTCCGTACACTTTGTCTGTAACCGACAGAAGCTGTTCGTCTTCCGGAATATAAAGCGCATCACACGAGGACAGGATCTCCTCCAGGATCCCGTCGATATCGCCGACGTTTTCCACCGGTGCTTCGATGGGTTCCAGTCCGGCTTCTCCCGCGGCCCTTCTGAAGTGCTCGGCTTGCAATGCCGAATACGCCTCCCCTTCCGTATAGAGGATCCCGGCGGAAGCAACGGCGGGCATCAGTGTTTTCAATAGACTGATCTGGGCTTCCACAGGATTCATATCCGTCGTACCGGAAACGTTTCCGCCGGGCGCCTGTTCGGACGTGATCAGGCCGGCAGCCACATAATCCGGAACGGCGGCGCCCAGGACCGGCACATCGGATACCGTTGCTGCGGCCGCCCGGGTCCCATCGGGGCCCACTGCCATCACCAGATCCATCTCGTCCGCCACGTACTGTTGCGCGATCTCTTCGTACATGGCGGATTGACCCTCCGCGTCGTTTTCCACAAAGATCACTGTTTGATTGCTGATATAGCCGCTTTCCGAAATCGCCAGAATAAATCCTGTTACGATCTCTTCGGAGGCAGGGTGCGCCGAGTCGCTCAGAATGCCGATTCTGGGGGGAATGGCACCCCCGCCTGACCCCGTTCCGCCTCCGCAACCCGTCGCTAATATGAGGACGGCTGCCATGGCCAAAGTCAATGTTTTTTTCATGGTATTTCGCATGGATCGTTCCTCCTTTACAGTGCAGCCGGGTCTTCCGGGAGAAATTAAAACACCCTCAAACCTGCTTGTTCGGCTCGGAGGGCGTTTAATCTTTCTTCAACTTCTGTCGTTCCGGAGCAAAGCAAGGCAACTTCTGTGCCCTGCCAAATAAAAATGTTCCCCTAAAACGCCCGCACCGGGCCCGGCCTTTCGGGAAACACTTTCGGGAACGACTATCGTCTCATCGCTGCATCTGTTTCCCGACTCTCTTGTCCTATAAGTGTATCGCATCACGCGTTTTTGTCAAGGAAATTTCTTCCATCCATTGTGCCCGAATCGTCTCTCCTTACAGGATTTCCAACAGTTCTTCCGGCCTTTCGATAAAGTGGTCCGGCTTGTAAAGACCCTCTTTCTGTTCCTCTGTGACACAGATGCTCCAGCCGACCAGCACGGATTGGACACCGGCATTCCTGGCGCAGAGCACATCGAACTTGCTGTCTCCCACGAACAAGGCTTCGTGAGGGTTCAACCCGAGTTTTTCCAGGCAGATCCGGCAGGGTGTCGGGTCGGGCTTGTGCACCGTCGTATCTTCTGCGGATACCACGGCATCGAACAGGTGCGCAATGTCGAATTTGTACAGACCCTGGGTTGTGGATTCCCACAGGCGTGACGTGACAATGCCCATGAGATACCCCTTGTGCTTCAGTTCGGCGATCAACTCCGGTATGCCGGGAAACATATGAATTTTTTCTTTATAGACCTTCCGCTGGTATTCTCGATACGTGTTCACCATCTCTTCGGTATCCCGACCGGGAAACAGCTTTGCCATGGTCAGATTCAAGGGTTCTCCGAAGGTGGGCGTAATGGCGGAAATCGGCCGTTCCGCACCTTCCACGGTGCGGAAGGTGTGCTGCCAGGATTGGATGATGATGTCGTTGGTGTTCATGATGGTGCCGTCAAAATCGAACAGCACGGCCTTGTATTTCTGCTTCATTCTTCTTCGCTTTCGGTTTTTTTCGGTAGATCCTGATCGTCTTTTCTCTTCGTTGCGGAACGTTTGTCTTCCCGGCGCTTTCTGGCGGCTTCGACTCTGTTCTCGCATGCGATTCGCTCTTCTTCTTCCTTTTTCCGCCTGGCCTGCTTTTTCAGTTTCCCCCGCCGTTTCAGCTCAAAGAATCCGGGTTCCTCCACCTCCAGAGCATAGGAGCTGTTGAACACGTGGATCCGGCCGGTGTCGTTGAGCCGTTTGATCACGATAAGCATAAAGGGCATGATCAGGATGCCCAAAGGTCCGAATATGGAGACGCCTAGGAAAATGCTCATGAGCATGATCACCGGATGCAGTCCGATGGAATCGCCTACGATCTTGGGTTCCAGGAAATTCCGTATGATCGTAACGATGGCATACACGATAAACAGCTGGACGGCAAACGTGTAATTCTGATTGATGATTTCGATGATCACCCAGGGGATCATGATGCCTCCGGTGCCCAGAGCCGGAAGAATATCGAACATGGCGATGAGCAGGGACATGACCATAGCGTCTTCCACGCCGATGGCCATAAAGCCCACATACAGTTCCGTCATGGTGATGAACATGATCGCCGCATAGGATGTGATGATCTTTCCGAAGGTCTGGACCACGTATTTTTTGGATTCCAGCAGGATACACTGATGGTCGTAGGAAAACTGTTCCAAAATAAAATGCTTGATCGAAGGGAAATCCAGAGACATAAACACGGTGGCCACGATGCAGAACACTGCGCCGATCACGAATTTCGGGATGCTGAATGCCAGATTCTGGGCCATTTTGACCGCCTGCTCGGATACGTAGATGATGATCTCCGAAGTCTTGGCCAAAATATCGTCCGACAGCCGATCGATGTATTCCAGCCGGTTTGGCGTCAGACTTTCCGCTCGGGTCTCATACCAGTTCAGAATGTTTTCGATGGCCGGTTCAAGGGAGTCTCTGTAATGCGAGGGGATTTCGGCCAGCCAGTTGAAGACGGCCCAAAGCAAATGGGTGAACGCCCAGGTCATCGAAATGCTCAACACGATGTAAAACAGCAATACGACGATTCCCGCTGTCCCCCTGCGGGGCAGATTGAAGGAGCAGGAAAGGCCGTCGATGGGCCTTTTGAGCATAAAGGTGATCAGCGCGGCGATGATGAAAGGCGTGACGGCGTAGATCACGTAGCGGAATGCCACGTAGATTCCAATGAGGATCAGGGCATAATAGGCTGCGTTGATGAGAAATCGGCGTTTTCTTTCCAGATCTTGATCCATACCTACTCTCCTCTCCTGAGGGCGTTAAGGGATGCGTTGATGAACGGATCCAAATCTCCGTCCATGACGCTTTGCACGTTACCGGTTTCCACGCCTGTGCGGTGATCTTTGACCAGCGTGTATGGCTGAAATACATAGGATCGGATCTGGTTTCCCCAGGTGATCTGGCTGTAGTCTCCTGTCAATTCCGAGATTCTGTCTTTGTTTTCCTGTTTGGCCAGTTCGTAGAGCTTTGCATACAGCATCCGCATGGCATATTCTTTGTTCTGGTGCTGCGAGCGCTCATTTTGACAGCTGACCACGATGTTCGTAGGCAAATGGGTGATGCGCACGGCGGAATCGGTTTTGTTGACATGCTGGCCGCCGGCCCCGGAAGACCGGTACGTATCGATCCGAAGGTCGTCCGAAGAGATTTCCACCGCAGTGTCTTCGGAAAGCTCCGGTGTCACATCCACGGAGGCAAAGGAGGTGTGACGCCTGCCGGCGGTATCGAAGGGCGAGATTCGTACCAGCCGGTGCACGCCCCGCTCCGTCTTCAGATACCCGTAGGCATTGTCTCCCCGGATCAACAGCGTCACATTCTTGATGCCGCCTTCCGTGTCCCGTTGGAAATCGATGTAAGTTACTTGATAGTCTTTCCCTTCCGCCCAACGGGTATACATGCGCAGCAGCATTTCCGCCCAATCCTGGGCATCCAGCCCGCCGGAACCCGGATGAATGGAGAAAATCGCATTGTTTAGATCGTATTCCTCGGTCAACAAGGCTTCCAGTGTGAGCGCTTCCACTTTTTCAAGAAACCGCTGATGCGTTTCCTCTGCCTCCCGTCCCAGCTCTTCGTCGCCGGATTCCTCCGCCATCTCGATCAAAGTCTCTACGTCCGAGAGAAGCCTTTCTGTTTCCGCATATTCGCCCAGTTTGTTCTCAATGCGCTTCTTTTCCTTCATCACCTTCTGTGCAAGTTGCGGATCATCCCAAAATCCGGGGATCTCCGTCTCTACGGTGAGGTCTTCCAGTTTGCTTTCCAATGCCGCCTTGTCAAAGAGACTCTCCGAGCTTGGCCAGGGCCTCACGGTCCTGAATCAGATTGGCTTTTATCGTTTCGATCATCAACATGTCTCTACCTCTCGATCATGATCTTCCGCGGGTGATTGCGGATCAGTTTCTGCCGCAGCAATTCTTGTATTTCTTTCCGCTGCCGCAGGGGCAGGGGTCGTTCCGGCCCGGCTTCTTATCTACTTTGACGGGCTGCGGCTTTGCCTGCTGCACGGGCTTGGGCGGTGCCGCCGTGCTGTTGGAATCAACTCCGTGGAGTCCGCCGCTGACCGTATATACCGGAGAACCGGCCTGCGG
>LSQX01030473.1_pt1 | contig 17570 bp, 15 predicted proteins | sample 654561 | NCBI WGS metagenome assembly LSQX01 (sample SAMN04489861, study PRJNA283612) | anaerobic digester metagenome | isolation source: 4 biogas reactors fed with cattle manure at either 37C or 55C with and... | place: Denmark: Kongens Lyngby | collected 2014
TATACTAATGAAATTTGCGTGCCAAGATTATCGATAAGTCGAGACCGTTTGCCATGCTATTGATAATATTGGCTAAATATCTTTACGGAAGGTTGTGGAGGCACCCGCGTGGCGAGTGGTTTTTACAGTTACTTTAAAAGAAACATTAAAAGTGTTGAACGAAATATGGAAAACATCAGGCTGATTTGCCCGCCGGGGATGATCTTGCCCTTCGGGGATTGTTTTTTCGTTAAGAGATTTGACACACGACTCTCAAAGTGCGTATAATTTCGAAAATTGCGTTGGCGGCTGCCGGAAGGATGGTCAAAATGAATTCAACGAAAAAAGCGGCGGGATGCGTTGTTGTCTTCTTTATTTTGTTTGCCTGCGGTTGCAGCGGCTACAGTGTTATCAGCAGGCAGACAGTCGCCGAAGTACCGGCCGCGCATTATGAGCGCATCATCAAGCTTCATAATCCGGACGGTCAGCCCGACAGAACTCTTGCGGGGCTTGTGCATGTGACCGGCCAGGCAACGGTATGCACTGATTACCCGCGTGAAGAAGTGATAAGAAGCATGGATGAGCTCACCATGCTCGAAAAATACGCCTTCGCCAACTTCCTGAACTATATTATTCAGGACGGCACTGTTACAGCGGGATATGTTTCCATTCCTGTAGATTACCGGATCGTCGTCTGGCGCAAAGACAAGCATCCCGAGTGCACATATAAAGTGGAGGTTGTTTTGCCCAAAAGTTCAGTGGGTTTCCCATCGTACATTGCCGTGGACACGGGCATTTCTGCCTGGTAGAGGAAATTTGTGTCCGATGAATAGATTTCCCGTTGCGCTTTAAAATGACAATACGAACTATGAGCCACGAGCTATTTGTTCATTATGTTCTGGATGCCGGTTTTCACCGGCATGACGATACTGTCCCACGCCGGAGGGGGTGGCCCGCTCGAGCGGGCCGGGGGTGGACTTGGTAATCTTTGCTTCCCATCCTCCCCTTCGGTCCCCGCCCGCAGGGGCACAAGCGGCAAACTTCCTTAGACTATGAACTATGAGCCACGAGCTACCGGCTGATTCCCATTGCCTGTTATACTTGTCGCTCCTCAGTGTTTTTCCGACTTCCGACCGCTGGTTTTTGTCTCACCGGAGCTCTTTTTCCAGTATGGCGTTGAATTTTTCAAAGACGCTGCGCTTGATCAGTATGGTGTCATGGGTGCAGTCAAAGCCCAGCGATTTCACCGCGCACGACACGGCGCGCTCGTCGGTGGCTTTGTCCGCGGAAAGGACATCGTTTGTTCCGTAAAAGATATAATGCCGGACATGAGTGGGGAGTTTTGCGTTCATGGTTTTTTGAATGAAGCTGCTTTGAGGTCCCAGATCCGCCCAGGCGGGAATGCTTTTGTGTGGACGCTGTTGCGAAGCGTCGGCCATCTCAAACCCGCTCCAGGGGGTGGCGAATGTGACAAACAGGTTGATGAAATCATTGTGTCCGTCTGAAACATAACGGCTGATAAAGGCGCGGGAGACAAGCCCGCCGACACTGTGGGCGACGACGACCATTTTTTGAAAGCCGTATTGCTGGCGCAGCTCGCGCAGCTCCTCGTTGAGAATGGCCGCGCTCAAAGACAGACGAATGCCGGAAGGGTAGTAGTAAAAAAGGGGCTGATAGCGTGTACGATCGAGCCTCATGCACAGGTAAATCCAGTTGTGGGGGGACCCCTTCGTTCCATGAACAAAAAGAACGGGGATTTTTTTCTGGTCATATTTTTCTGTCAGGTAAATGTGCGCGCCGAATGTCTGCATGAAGGATGTCGGATGCCAATAGCCTGTTTGCGCGTTTTCCACTGAAAAATATTCAGAGTAAATTTTGAGTATCTGGCCATTATATGTCACTTTTCGCGGGATTTTGAGATATTCGCGCAAAGGAAACGGCCCGGGCAGCCTCAGAATATGGCGGCCCGCTCCTGATGCATGAATGTCAATGTTTGTCACAAGAGCGCCTTCGGCAAGGGCAATCTCCCGCGGTGCGACAACGGAACCGAAGACGCCGGATATCTCATTGTTTTGCAAAATGCCGTCATCGTTATAGTCCGTAAGCGAGTAAAGGAGATAGCGCCCTTCCGGGAGATACAGCATGAATGAGCCGGAAGGTGTCAACGTTGCATAGCCGGTGTATTCCGCGTCGCCGTTGCCGGTGGAGCGATAGGCGGCAATGAGCGTGGCCGCTCTTTTTTCTGCCATGCCGATGAATTTTCCTTTGATCACGGCGGAGTTGTAAACGGGCATGTCGGGGCAGGAGCCCTTTTGATGCACCCCGGCCTGGATGTCATCCGTAACGGGGATGCTCATGTATTTGCATCCCGTCAGGGTGCAGGAGATGACAGCGCAAACAGCATAGTACATGCAAAAAATGTAAAACGTTTTTCCGTGGTTCATTTCTTCCTTTTAAATTTATCCAGATAATCGGCGATGCCATACTGACGCGCCTCGCGAGCGATGTCCAAAGCGGTTTTTCCTTCGTTGTTTTTCAGATGCGTTGACGCGCCGTTTTCCGCCAGCAGCACCACTGAGCGCTGCGGCCCGTAGCGGGCGGCCAGCATCAGGGCCGTTTCACCATCACTGTCGCGGAGATTAACGGCCGCTTTTTTATCGATGAGCACTTTTATGATGTCCGTCATCTTCTGATAAACAGCCAGGTGCAGCGCAGTCCGGCCGCGCCCGTCACAGAGGTTGAGGTTTTGCGGCCGGGCCAGTATTTCCATGACCGTGTGTTCGTCGCCGCTTGAAATCGCCCCCATCAGGGGTGTTTCCCCTTCCTTGTTCTGCTGTTGTACCGGAGCGCCCCGCAGGATCAGATGCCGGGCATTGATGCTGTCTCCCCTTAAGGCCGCCAGGTGCAGCGGGGTGTTGCCTTCCAGGTCTTTGATGTTCGTTCGTGCGCCATATCTGACAAGCTCGGTGGCGATATCGCTCATGCGATAGTCGAGCGCCAGATGCAGGGCCGTCTGGCCGAAGCGGTTTTGTACGTCGAGTCCGTTTTTCGCCCGCATAAGCAAGCCCGCGCTTTCGGGGCTTTTGTCGTAGATCGCCCACATCAGGGCGGTAAACCCGTGTCTGTCCTGTGCCGCCGCGTTCGCGCCGGATAAAAGCAGGCTCTCGACAATTTCCGGGTGGCGCTCTCTGGCTGTGACCATCAGCGGGGTCAGGCCTTCTTTGTCTTTTATATTGATATCCGCCTGTTTGAGAATAAAGTAATCCACCATGCCTTCGTGGCCGTGCTGTACGGCATACATAAGCCCTGTCCAGCCGTAGGCGTCTTTTTGCCCGGCATCGACCAGGCCCTCTTCCACAAGGCGCATGACGGTGGCGATATCCCCGCGGCGAGTCGCTTCGAAATAATACGTCTCCGGCGCCGCATAGGCGGCGGCCAGGGCGCGGCTGTCTGTCTGCGCTTCCGGAGCGGCACAGGCGCCAAGGACAAGAACAGAAAAAAGCAGCAGATATTTTATATCGGGCAGTCGCATCAATAGGGAACGCTCCTGAAAAGGTTTGTTCATCAGTGCAGAGTCGCTTTCTATCATGAGGTGCAAATGAATTCAACCGTCCCTTGCGGGTTGATTGTTCTTGTGAATCCAGCCTGTTTTCCTGTATAAGAGGCAATATGAAAAGCAAGGGGCCCCGCCCCCGGGAAAGGTACGGCAGATGACGGGATGGCTCGATTATATCAGTACATGGTCGGTTATGAAGTGGGTGATCCTTGTGCTGATTGCCGGGTTTATCGGCCAGTTCGGAAGGATGACGGCAGAGGCGATAGTCGCCAAAATGCGTGCGAGGCGCGGCCGGGCAAAGAAAACAAAGACAGACGACGCGCCGGCGGCAGCTTCCGCTGCAACTCCCGCCGCCTTGCCGGATGGTGCTCAGTCTTCCGTCCTTCCTTCCGCGGATGCGGCGAAACTTGAAAAGAAAAGACTAAAGGCGCTGGCCAAGGCCAAAAAAAAGGAGGCCAAGAATCAATCGAAAGAGGCATCCTGAGCCGGTTTTTCCGCAATGGAACCGTTTTGTCTGATGTTCTCTAATCATCGCCTTGTTCTTTTTCAGGGGGAAGACGCTTTTTGCTGCCGGGGTAGAGCTCATACTCCAGAAGGCGGCATTCGATCTCGCCATTGTAGAAAGTCAGACGCCTTTTTGTGCGCAGTCCCACTTTTTTGGCCATTTCCAGATTACCGGTAAATATGTAGCCGCGGTAGCCGCGTCCGATGCTTTTGAACCAGTTACCGCAGTTTTCATAGAGGCTCTCGAGCCTCTGAATCTGGTTTTGCCCCTGTTTTATCCCCGCCGCGGCTCCGGCTTTGCGCAGAATGATTTTTTTTCCAGCAATTTCTTTTTTACGTTCAACCGCCGGATCTTTTTTGACCGGCAGCGCCTCAAGGCGCTCGCCATAGGGGGGATTTAAAATGATCACCCCGCCTCCTCCCGGCACAGGCGTTTTTTCAAAGGGCAGATTCTTGAATTCTATCAGGTGCTCGACGCCCGCCGTCTGCGCATTGCGGCGCGCCGCTTCCACAGCGCCCGGGTCAATGTCGGAGGCGATAATCGGCGCGGGCAAAGTCCTGAGCGAGCTTGCGCGCGCGTTTTTTCTCATCTCCTGCCATGTTTCGCGGGGGAAATTTTTAATGTGCATGAAGCCGTAACGGTTGCGGTTCAGTCCCGATGCGCGCTCAAGCGCGATCAGGGCAGCCTCGATAGCGAGTGTGCCGCTGCCGCACATCGGGTTGATCAGCGGCCGGTCGGCCTTCCATCCGGTTGCCAGCACCAGTGCGGCCGCCAGCGTCTCCTGCATCGGCGCCGCCAGTGGTATTTTACGGTAGCCGCGCCTGGAAAGACGCTCACCGGAGGTATCGATATAAACCATTGCCTGATCGTTTCGCCAGTACAGATGGATTACCGCGCGGTCTTTTGCCGGACCGGAATCCGGGCGCAGGCCGGTTTTTTCGCGGATGCGGTCCACGATGGCGTCTTTAGTCTTCAGGTTGGCAAAGCGCGTATCAGTGATCTGCGGGTTTTCCACCACGGAAGTCACGCATACGTAGGCGTCGGGGCCGGAATCGTAAAGCAGCGTTTCCCAGGGGATGGCTTTGATCCCTTCATAAAGAGCGGCGGGCGTGATCACCTTGAACATCTGCAACTGATACAAGACGCGCTGAGCCGTACGCAGGTGAAGATTCAAAAGCATCGTGTCCGCGAGCGTTCCCTCGGTCTGGCAGGCCGTGTCGATTTCATTGAGAACCGGAAAGCCCAGGGCTTCGATCTCCGCCCTCAGGCAGAAAGCTGCGCCTTTGGGGCAGGTGGCCAGTATTCTGTTTTTCTTTTCCCAGACAGACATGGCGGGGCTTTAGCACACCCGCTGACACTTCGCAATGCTTATCGGGAAAAAACAAAAGCGTCAGCGGGCGCCCGGCCAGGTTTCCACGAAAGGAGGCAGCGGACATTGCAGCGCCAACGCGATGACGCGCAGCAGTTCCTTTTCTTCAACGGTGACTTTTTTGTCCGCGAAGGCGCAGTGGGCGCACGCGTCGATTACCGCCTCTTTGATCTTGAAAGACGAGGCGGACAGGCGATTGAGTGCGTTGTTCACTTTGATGTAGGAAAAATCCTCTTCATAGGAAAAGTCGAGCTTTCTTGCGGCCAGTTCGGGAATTCTGTCCAGCCCCGCCCGGAAAGCCGCTTCGGCTCCGGCGCGGCTGCTCCTGTTTCCCGTGTTGGCCAGCGCCGCCAGCAGGACGGCTGCATGGAGGCCAACCTGTCCGAAGGAAAAAAAAGCATCGCCGCCGGACTGACGCGCCGACGGGGCCAGGTGTCTGGTAAGCAGCCACTGGACGGACAATTCAAACAAAGTGACCCGGGCGTCGGCATTGATGAGCGAGTGCACAATCAGCAGGAAATTTTTTCTTTCCATAATGGACAGCCCGGATAAAGCCGGCATGGCCAGCTCGATGAGCGGCAGTTTGTATTCAGGCTTCAGGTCGGCCAGATCACCGCACATCTGCACGATACGCGCTACCTCGCCTTGCACGACGGACGAGTGCTTCAGGGCGGCTGCCTGCGCGCTGCGCAACTCATCGCTGCCGTCCATTAAAAGAGCGTAGATGACGCATGCCGCGCCGACGGGGGTTTTTATGGACTTGCGGATGTCCGTGGGCAGCGAACGCAAGATGGCTTGCCCCTGTGTGATATGCTCCGGCCCGGGATTGCCGACGCGGTTGATTACATCGGCGGCGGCAACGGACAAAAGGACACTCCCGTGCGGGATGTTGTAAGTTGTTCCCCAATGTGGGGTTGTGTATTTTGGATGAGGCGTCTGACGCTCGTCTTTCACGGTGATAAATTTGCCGTCGAAGGAAGGTTCCAGAAGGCGAATTCTTTCCGTCAGCGGCGGATGCGTGGCCAGAAAATCGAACAACAATACAGACTGGCTTTCGGCAAAAAATAAATGGCCGGCCAGGGCAGCGGCGGGTGAACGGATCAGCGCACCGAAGGTGGAGCCGCCGATTTTTTTGAGCGCACCGGCCAGACCCGGCGGGTTGCGGGTGAACTGTACGGCGGTTGCGTCAGCCAACAGCTCCTGCTGGCGGGTGATGGCGCATTGTATCAGCCTGCCCAGAAAAGAGCCTCCGTAGCCGATGACAAGCAGAAATACTCCGACGGCCAGGGCGGGAATTCCGGCTCTGGCGGAAACTCTCCCCGTGGATAAAAACTTTCGCCCCGCGATCCCCAGAAATAGAATGCCGAATAAAATGCCGATCATCTGGATGTTGAGGCGCATATCGCCGTTGAGGATATGGCTGAATTCATGGGCGATGACTCCCTGCAGTTCGTCGCGGCTGAGCTTGTCGAGTGCGCCCCGGGTGACGGTGACGGCCGCGTCGGAAAGTGTGTGCCCCGCGGCAAAGGCGTTGATGTTGTATTCGGAATCCATGACGTAAACCAGTGGCACGGGAATGCCTGCAGCGATAGCCATCTCTTCCACCACATTGATGAGTCGTCGTTCATTCTGATTGTCTGTGTCCGCTTTGATTCTCCGGCCGCCGAGCATTTCGGCAACGGCCGGGCCGCCCCCCTGCAGCGTGTATGTTTTATACACGCCGGCGCCGATAATAATCATGACAATGAGCGTGCCCGTGAAAATAAAAAAAGCCGGGTCGAAAAAGGTAAAGCCGGAAAGTTTCTGATGCCAGCCCTGCCCTCCGGGGTCCAGCGCCGTATGGGTATAGGTCTGAAGAAATAAAAACCAGGCAAGACGCAGGGCGGCCGTGGTGGCCGCAACAATTGCCGCTACCGCCGCGGCAAACAGAATTACCTGAATGCGGCGGTTTTTACGGGCCCTGGTTTGCCGGGCAAAGAAATTGGTTGCACTGTGTGTGACAGCCATATTTGTCAGTCAGGCCGGGCGGCCATCAGGTGAAGGACACTTTTGGCGCTTCGCGCTCCCGGGGGGATTCGACCGCTTCGAGCAGTGTCGCCTGAGTAAAATTGAATGTCGAGGAAATTACATTGTCCGGAAACTGTTCTCTTTTAGTGTTGTACAGCATCACGGCATCGTTATAGGCTTGGCGGGCGAAACTGATTTTATTTTCGGTGGAGGCGAGTTCCTCCATCAGGCTGCCGATTGTCTTGTTGGCTTTCAGATCCGGGTAGGCCTCCGCCACGGCCATCAGCCTGGCGAGCATTCCGGAAAGAGCCCCCTCGGCCTGGTTCAGCCCGGACATGGCCGCGGCGCTTCCCGGCGATTGAGCCGCAGCTTTACTGGCGTTGAAAGCTGTATTGCGTGCCTCGATGACCGCTTCGAGTGTCCCGCGCTCATGAGCCATGTACCCTTTGGCTGATTCCACCAGGTTGGGAATAAGGTCGTAGCGGCGCTTGAGCTGAACGTCAATCTGCTTATAAAAATTGAGGTACTGATTGCGCAGTGCGACCAGCTTGTTGTAGATGCCGACAAAATAAAAAGCGGCGGCGGCAATGATGACGATTAGAACCAGTAGTGCAACCATTTTCCCCTCCTTTTGCGCATGCTGAAAATACAGACGTGATTTTTATCGGCTCAGCTTCTGTTTTTCCTTGTATCGCCGGTGAGCACCAGATTGTCCCGGTGAATGACTTCATCATAGTCTTTGTGCCCGAGGACAGAAAGAACCTGTGCCGTCTTCAGCCCGTGAATAAGCCTGATGTCTGCGGAGTTGTAGTTGACCAAGCCTTTGGCCAGAACATTTCCCTCTGTGTCGAGACAGGTTACCGGGTCTCCCGCGTCGAATTCACCTTCCACCCCCATTATGCCGGAAGGCAGCAGGCTCGTGCCTTTTTCGAGAAGAGCTTTTGCCGCTCCTTCGTCCAGAATCAGCCTGCCGCGGGGGTGCAGTGTAAAGGCGATCCAGTATTTACGACTGGCCAGGCGTGATGACTGAGGCAGAAACAGAGTGCCGATGTCTTTACCGGCCATGATATCGGAGAGGACTTTTTTGCTTTTGCCCGGCGCGATGACACAGGGGATACCGATGGACGTGACTTTTTTGGCCGCCAGGATTTTACTTTTCATGCCGCCTGTGCCGACAGACGAGGTTTCATCCGTGGCGGCCGCTTCCACGGCTGTGTTAATTTCCCGGACAAGGGGGATGCGTTTTGCCTTTTTGCTTTGCGTCGGATCTGCGTCGTAAAGTCCATCTGTTGTCGTGAGGTTGATAAACAGGTCCACCCCGACGACATTGGCGATCATGGCGGCCAGGTTGTCATTGTCGCCGAATTTGATTTCATCGACGGCGACCGTGTCGTTTTCATTAATGATGGGGGTGACATGCCATTCCATCAGTTGAGACAGTGTATTGCGTATATTGAGGTAGCGCCGCCGGTCGGTCAGGTCCGCAAGAGTCAGCAATATCTGGGCGACATAGAGGTTGTTTTTTTCAAATGCCTTGGAATAGACGCGCATGAGCCTTCCCTGGCCCACGGCCGCGAAGGCCTGCTTTTCCGGGATGCTTTTGGGCTTTCCTGCGGCACCCAGGCGGTGTCTGCCCGAGGCGATGGCGCCGGAGGTGACCAAAACGATGGAATGGCCCCGTCTGGTGAGGTCGCACATCTCCTGGACCAGTGACCCGACGATCTTGAGATCAAGTCCATCTGTACCGGTGAGCACGGCGGAGCCGATTTTGATGAGTATTTTTTTTGCCGGGGCTATTGTTTCCAGTCGAATATCGTTCATGTCTGCAAGGAATCGGTCGTGCTTAAAATGGTTATGATCCTGTTTAAAATTTCCGGCAGTCCCTCGCCGGTGGCGGCGGAAAAAGGATAGAGCATTATCCCTTTTTCGGCGAATTGCGCAATGGTTTTTTTTACGTTTTCCCGGACAGACGGCAGATCAATTTTGTTGAGCGAGGCAATCTGCGGCTTATCCATGAGGGTCGGGTCGTAAAGCTTCAGCTCCGTGTTGATGGCCGCGTAATTTTCCCACGCGTCCGGCCTTGCCTCATCGGAGATGTCGATGATGTGCAACACGATGGAGGTGCGCTCGATATGACGCAGGAACTGGATACCCATACCCATGCCTTCATGCGCGCCGGTAATCAGGCCGGGTATGTCGGCGACTACAAAGTCGGGAGCGTCTCCGTGCCTGACGACGCCCAGATGCGGGGCCAGCGTGGTGAAGGGGTAATCGGCAATTTTAGGGCGTGCCGCCGAAACACGTGTGATGAAGGTTGATTTCCCCGCGTTGGGAAAGCCGACAAGTCCCACATCCGCCAGAAGCTTGAGTTCGAGACCCAGCGTGCGCGACTGGCCTTCCATGCCCTCCTGGGCGAAACGCGGCGTCTGGTGTGTGGAGGTTTTGAAATGTGCGTTGCCTTTGCCGCCGATGCCGCCGGCTGCTGCTATATATGTCCGGCCGGGCCGGTCCAGGTCGGCTAAAACTTCATCCGTTTCAAAATCCCGCACGACGGTGCCTACGGGAACATCCACAACCAGATCCGGTGCGCTGCGTCCCGTGCGGTTGTTGCCGGAGCCGCGGCCCCCGTCTTTGGCAAAAAGATGCTGCCGGTATTTTAAATCCAGCAAAGTGCGGTGGGCTGCAGACGATCTGAGGACCACGTCCCCTCCCTTGCCGCCGGTGCCCCCGTCGGGCCCCCCCCGGGGGACGAACTTTTCCCGCCGGAAGCTCACACAGCCCGCGCCGCCGTGGCCTCCTCTGACATAAACTTTCACTTCGTCGACGAATTTCATACGGATTCCGCTCATGATGCGCGGCGTACGGGTGTAAGCACCCGTCGCGGCAAAAGAAAAAGGCGCTTAAAAAGAATTAAGCGCCTTTGAATTTAAACTTCCTGCGTGTCTATGAGGCTCCGTAGACGCTTACTTTCTTACGGGTCTTGTCGAGCCGTTCATATTTGACAACGCCGTCGATGAGCGAGAAAAGAGTGTAGTCCTTGCCCATGCCTACGTTGTTTCCCGGATGAATTTTTGTGCCCACCTGCCGAACGATAATGGAGCCGGCGTTGATTTTTTCTCCGCCGTACACTTTGACGCCGCGCCGCTGCGCATTGGAGTCTCTGCCGTTGCGGGAGCTTCCCTGACCTTTTTTATGTGCCATGATGTCCTCCGCTTATACCGAAATCTTTGTAATTTTCATGCTGGTCAGCTGCTGCCGGTGCCCTGTTTTTTTACGGTATCCCTTGCGCCGCTTCATTTTACCGACAACAATTTTCGGGCCGAGCGTCTGGTCGACAATTTCACCGACGACTTTTGCACCCTCCACGAAAGGCTTGCCGATTTTGACCGTATCCGCGCCGGCCACCATCAGGACCTCTTCAAAAACGACCTCGCTTCCCTTCTCATCAGCAATTTTCTCAACGAGTAAAACATCACCTTCGCTGACTTTATGCTGCTTTGCGCCTGTTTTGATAATTGCGTACATATTTGTGCATCCTTCTGTAACGTTAAGGGGGACCTTATAAACAAAACTGGCGCCTTTGTCAATCAAATTTAGACGATTTGCCGATTTTTGTGCCGGACAATGTCCTTTTTTTAACATATTGATTTTAAAAAGTTGTTTACGGGACGATATTTTTCAAGAAATGAATAATACGGCCGATATATTTATGTGACCAAGATGCGACATTTCCGGGTTAAATAAATACATGTCCAAATAATACAAACACCTAGGGATCGGGAGCATGGGCAAGATGAAATTGGGCGGTAAGCTGATCGGGGCATTCGGCCTGATGGGGCTGATGCTTCTGGCAGGCGGCATGGTAGGTACGGTGGCAATTTCGTATGTTTCAGGTCAGTTAAAAATCATTTCCTCTGAAGGCAGCCGGATTGCGCATCCGGTGAATGCCCTGACCGGGGCGCAGCTTAAAATCCGGCGACTCGGCAGGTCGCTCCTGAAGCCTGAAATGGCAGAAGATTATACCGGCAAAGACAAAACGCTCAGTGATATTGAACAGACACTGGCAAACGCACAGGTATTCTTCAAAGAGTATGAGGCCTTCAACAAGTCGCCGGACGAAGAGGAAATATGGAGAAAGCTAAAGCCCTTCTGGGAAGCCTGGACGCAGGCTGAGCGGGAGTTTGTACGGCACGTCCGGGCAGGCGACCGGGAGGATGCGCTCAGAATCACGAACACGCAGGTGGAAGAGCACTTCTCCGTTGGACGTGAACTTTTGCTGAGCCTTTCGGAGTCAGGGCTCAAGCGGGTGAAAGAGGCCGGTGCGGACGCGCTGAGCCGGGCGTCGTGGTTGATGGTTTTGGCACTGGGCGGAACCATCCTGGGAATTGCCATTGCCGTGTGTTTCGGCCTTTATTTTGCGCGTTCGATCACCTTGCCGATCGGTCGCGTGATTTCCAGGCTGATGGAGGCGGCCGGGCAGTTTATCGAAGCTGCCGCGCAGATCGCTCAGTCGAGCAATCATCTGGCGGAAGGAGCATCCATACAGGCTTGTTCCGTGGATGAGACTTTCACTGTGGTCAACAAGCTCTCTTCAGACAGCAATCTGCATCATGACCAGGTGTACAACCTCAAAAATACAACTCATCAGGTTGATAAATTACGTGTAGAGACTCATCAGAATGTCAATCTGACGGCGTCAACAATGGCGGATATTAAAACTTCCAGCGAACAAACTTCCCATATTCTGAAAGATATTGAAAAGATCGCGTTTCAGACCAATCTGTTGGCGCTTAACGCTTCGGTAGAGGCGGCGCGCGCCGGTGAAGTGGGAGCCGGTTTTGCCGTGGTTGCCGATGAGGTGCGCAATCTGGCGGTTCGCTCGGCCGGGGCGGCTCAAAAAACCACACGGCTTATCGGCGGGACGGTAGAGGCTATTTACAAAGGCGCAGACCTGGTTGTAGCAACTTCGGAAAAGTTTGAAAAATATAATGTCGTGGCCGCGGAATTCGTTGCCATTCTGGACAGTGCCGCGCAGCTGTGCGAACAGCAACTGCCAAAATTCAGGCAGATTAAAAAATCCATTGAGGAAATCCATCAGGTAGTGCAGGGCAATGCCGCCAGCGCCGAAGAGGCGGCGGCCGCCGCCGAGCAAATGACGGCTCAGTGTGAGGCGATGAGATCATTTATCCGTGAGCTGTCCGATGTTATCGGACGGCAGGAGGGGGTTTCCGATGACCGGACGGAAGGTGCAGGTAAAAATTTTGAGGTTCTCCTACCGCCGGGCGCTTCCGGCTCATTTGAAACAGCCGATTGGACAAAGGGGGCTAAATCATGAGAAAGATGAAACTTGCCTCAAGGCTCATCGGAGGCTTTTTACTTGTCGCGCTGCTTCTTCTGGCAGGTGGGCTGGTCGGGTTTTCCGGCATCACGATTGTGAAAAACAGGCTCGCTGATTTCGTATCCGGCCGCGTCGAGTCGGGAGACGCGCTGGCCGCGATTATCGACGCGCATGAAAATATACTTGGGCTGGAGCAGTCGTTTCTGATTCCGGAAATCATGGATGATGCAGCCGTGAAGGAGAAACTGCAAAAGGACATGGATGCGGCATGGCGGAAGGCCGAAGAGGCATGGCGCAAGTATGACCGCCTGCCGCGTGATGCTCAGATAGACGCTCTGTATAAAAAAGCCGGGCCTCTGTGGCAGGCATGGCGTGCGGCCGATGAAGAATTTATGGGAGCCGTACATTCAGGCGACCGTGAGGGGGCGGTCCGCATCATGGCCGCGCGCGTGGAGCAGGAGGCGCAGGTGAGCCGTCAGTCGCTCAAAGAATTGGCGCAGGGCATGGTCCAATCCGACATGGAGGCTTTGTCCTTTGCCGTTGGCCAGGGAAACAGCCTCGCCGTCGTCGCGCTTATCGGAACTTTCATCGGGATTGTTCTGGCCATAGGCCTGGGCTTTTACTTCAGCCGGTCCATTACGAGGCCGATTTATCAGGTTATTGAAAACCTGGCGCAGACAGGCCAGCAGTTTGCCGAGGCGGCGGCACAGATCGCCCTTTCCAGCAATCATCTGGCGGAGGGGACTTCTATTCAAGCCTCCGCCGTGGAAGAGACCTATTCCGCGACCGAAGAGCTCAACTCCAGCAACGCAAAATACAAAGGAGTGATCGATGATCTGAAAAGCAGGTTGGCCATGACAAACACGATCGGCATGGAGGCTTTCGGTACTATGAAAGAGGCGAAAAAAGCGATGAAGGGAATCAAGCAGACCAGCGAAGAAACTTCCGTGATTGTCGAAGAGATTGAAAAAATTGCTTTCCAGACAAACCTGCTGGCGCTGAGCGCTTCGGTGGAAGCGGCGCGCGCCGGTGGGGCGGGGGGAGGTTTTGCCGTCGTATCCGACGATATCCGGAGCCTCGGGGCTCGTTCTACGGAGGCGGCACGCAATTCTATCTCACTGATCGGCCAAACTGCCGCCATCGCCGGCAACGGCAATGATTATATCGGATTGAGTATCAGGAAGTTCATCGAATACGGAACCAGTTCGATGCATATCTACACCTATACGGAAGAAGCGTCAAAAGTTGCCGACGAACAGATGAACGGCGTGAACAAGGTCAATGTTCTGCTCGAATCGATCAGCAAATCGGCCCAGGCCAACGCGGCCGAGGCCGAGGAGGCATCTTCCGTGGCGGAAGAGACGACGGCACAGGCCATGTCGGTGCAGGCGGTGGTAAAGGAGTTGGCCGGGGTCGTGGGCTACGACGTGTCCTGAATCAAATTACACAAGGGACGGGCCGCAGCAATAATCAGACAGCCAAATGACTGACGGAAGGCCGCGGCTTTGAGGCGGCCACTTCTAAAAAAGAGCAGCGGGAAATCCATGCCATGGGCAGGTTCAGACGGGGGGTGTGGATTTCCCCAGCTCGAAATTTTTGACGGTCCATAATTTATTGTACTTACATTCATTGTCCGTTTTGTAAATCCCGGGTAAATCCTGTTGCAAAATACTGCCGCTGGAGGCTATGCTAGGAAATCTTTAAATAACCTCTCCGGTGTGATTTCATGACGACAAGACGGATATTCCAGATCATATTGCTCATCACAATCATATTGAATGCTTCATACATCTGGGCGACACAGCCGCCTCGCCAGATGGTGGCCGCGCGTCTCGTCGGGGAGGGAATCGATCCGCTTCAGGCTCAAAGCCTTCTGGATGAATCCATTACAGCGGAACGCGCTGACATTATTTTGAACAATATGTTTCATTCTTCGCCGAAAGAAAGCAGGCCCCGCTCGGGCGTTATGGAAATTTCGCCGCGCCAGATCGAAAGGGCCGCCGCTTTCATGAGGGAAAACGAAACTCTTCTAACAGACGTCGAGCATCGTTTCGGCGTGTCCCCCCGGATTATCACGGCCATTTTGCTTATCGAATCACGCCTGGGAACCTATCCGATGCCCTATAATGTGGTTACCGTTTATGCCAATTTGGCGTTTCTGAACGATCCCGACTACCTGAGGGCGATACAGCAGCGGCACGCGGAAAATTATCCGCAGCTGCTTGAGGAGGCGGCAGTGGCCAGAGCCAAAAGAAAGGCAAAATGGGCGATAGGCGAACTTGCCTTTCTTATCCGTCTGGCCAACCATCTCGGTGTGGATCCTACGACCATTTCAGGCTCATTTGCCGGCGCCATGGGGCCTGCGCAGTTCATTCCTTCATCTTTCTGGATTTTCGGTCTCGATGCCGATGGCGACGGCCTGGCCAATCCCTTTAGTATGGCGGACGCGACGATGAGCATGGGAAACTACCTGAGAAAATACGGCTGGCGCGAAGATGCGCCGCTGGCCCAAAAACGCCGCGCGCTTTGGTACTACAACCGCAGCGAAGTGTATGTGAACACCGTACTGATGATCTATGATGCCCTGGAAAGAGAGGGCAGGTAGGGACGGCCGGCGGTTTGAATATCATGCAACTTAGATGACACCAGGGATGCGATACCGAGGCCGGAAGCCAAAGATTACAGGCCGGAAGGGTAAAAGGAAGGGATCAGGGCAAAAGGCTGCCGCCTTTTGCCCTGATCCCATAATCTATAGTATGTGACACAGCCCATGGCTTGTTGTCACTTGGCCCGGGGCTACCAAGGATCTACAAAGGTGTGGCCGGCCCGGTCAGGCTCACGAGCGGGGGCTGATTTGAGACCCCGTATGATCCACTGGCGGGTATCTGCCGGATCGATCACCGCGTCTATTTCGAGGTGCGCGGCCATGTTGATGGCCTTGCCCTTTTCGTACAGCAGGGCGACCAGAGACTCATACAGCTCCTCTCGTTTCTGCGGGTCTTCAACCGCCGCCAGCTCCCGCCTGAAGCCGGCCCGGACGGCTCCTTCCAGCCCCATGCCGCCGAATTCACCGGACGGCCACGATGCCGTGAAGAAAGATTCATGGAATCCTCCCCTGGCCATGGCCATGACTCCCAGTCCGTACCCGCGGCGCAAGATCACGGTGAAGTAAGGCACAGTTACATGAGAGCCGACGACGAACATGCGGCAGACATGACGGACCTGGGCGCGTTTTTCGACTTCCGGCCCGACCATGAAACCGGGCGTGTCGCAAAGCGATAAAATCGGCACACCGTGAGCGTTGCAAAGCATCATCAGACGGGCCGCCTTGTCTGCGCCCTCCGCCTCGATCGCGCCAGCCATGTGCATGGGATTGTTGGCGATGACACCGAAGGGATGACCTTCAATACGGATGAGGCCCGTGACCATGCAAGGGCCGAATTTAGGCTTAAGCTCCAGAAACGAGTCTGTATCGGCAAGCGCCCTGATGACATTGCGGACGTTATAGGCGCGCTTGCGGCTTTCCGGAATGACGCTGCGCAGCTTGAGCTGATCTTCCGCCTGCCACGACGGTACGGGACCCTGAAAATAGGAAATATATTTTTTGGCCACCGCCACCGCCTCTTCATCATCGGCTACTTCAATGTCGACTACACCGTTTTGGGTCTGCACATCCATTGGGCCGACTTCTTCGGGCCTGAAGATACCCAGCCCTCCGCCTTCGATCATGACCGGGCCGCCCATGCCGATACTGGAGTCCCTGGTGGCGATGATGACGTCGCAGCAGCCCAGAAGCGCGGCATTGCCCGCGAAGCAGAAGCCCGAGACGATGCCGACCATCGGGACATGCCCGCTGAGCCTGGCAAAAAGAGCGAAGGTGGACAAATCGAGGCCCGCCACTGCGACGCCTTCGGTATCCACATCGCCGGGGCGGCCGCCTCCTCCTTCTCCGAAAAAGATCAGGGGGAGTTTCTGATCGTAGCACAACGAAAGCATGCGGTCTTTTTTCTTGTGATTGAAAAATCCCTGCGTGCCGGCAAGAACCGAGTAGTCGTAGGCCAGCACCATGCAGCGGGCCTTATCCGCATCGAACACGGAGCCGTTTACGGCTCCCACGCCCGCGATCATGCCGTCGGTGGGGGTTTTCGCGATGAGTTCTTCCACCTTTCTTCTGCCGCTCTGAGCGGCGATGGCCAGCGCGCCGTATTCAATGAAGCTTCCCTCATCGCAAAGGTCCATCACATTGGCGCGCGCCGTGCGCTGATTTTTTTCTTTTCTTTTGGCAACCACGTCAGGACGATTTTCATCCAGTGTGAAGGCGTGCCGGCTGATCACCTCGGCCAGATCAACGCGCACGGGAGCCCCCGGGGCTTTTTGCCGGTCGGTATCTTTTTTGTCCTTTTCCTTATTCATCTTTTCTTCTCCATGTCTCTATATTGTGTGATAGCGCTGCATGTCAGCACCGGGCGGAGCGCCCGTGGGGCAGCGCTTCATTTTATTTCCGTTGTTTCACTGTCGGCGGTCGAAACCCCGGCACATCAGCCGCGCCTGCCAAAGCGCGCCGCATTGTCGATTTTTTCCGTGAGGAAACCATGAAATTAAGCGACCGTAGCGTTTTCGACCCACCGGCAACGCAGTTTATTCAGGTGCCGATTTTTTTGTCAATCCGTATTTTTCAAAAATGTATTCATTATCCTCGCCGATGTCTGCGGAAATCCATTTCACGCGCAGAGACGTTTTGGACATTTTACCCGCGACCGGCAGCGTAACGACGCCATATGCCGGGTGTATCACTTTGTTAAGTGGCATAGTAATA
>LSQX01344146.1_pt1 | contig 17570 bp, 20 predicted proteins | sample 654561 | NCBI WGS metagenome assembly LSQX01 (sample SAMN04489861, study PRJNA283612) | anaerobic digester metagenome | isolation source: 4 biogas reactors fed with cattle manure at either 37C or 55C with and... | place: Denmark: Kongens Lyngby | collected 2014
TCCCGCGGTGGAAATATCCTATTTTTTGATTTAGGAAATGTTATGCTTTTTGTGAGAACGTAAACCTCCATAAAAATTTCCACTACTGATTTTGGAAAAGGTGTGCTCACGCAGAATTTTGGACAATGATAATCATACGGGAAGAACTATTCATTGTAATATGAGTAAAAAACCAAATGGATGGAAGAAGGATCTTTATGAGAGATTGAGTTATGAGTATTTGATTGAATGTGCAATAAAATATAAAATCGAAGACTGGAATCTGGCATATGGGATCTATCTGAGATCTGAATGGAGACGGATATTCCCAAATGAGGATTCTGATTTAGAAAATATTTGGAAAGTGTTTGATTATGATGATTTTGTACGACCAGATTTCTCTGATAAGGATTTCCGAAAGTCAATTCGTGATGGGGCTGATTTCAGTTCTCTCCATCTTGAAGGGGCTAAATTTTTTGACTCACGTCTTGATGGAGCAAAATTCATAGGTACCCATCTTGAGGGCGCAGTTTTCATTGATTCCTCCCTCAATGGAGTTTATTTTTTAAGTTCCCATCTGGAAAGAGCTTGTTTTATAAACACCCACCTGGAAGGAACCATTTTTTTTAATGCTGATCTTTGTGGTGCTGATTTCAGTAACGCTCATATTGAAGGTACTAATTTTAAGGAGGCATATCTTCAAGGAGCATTGTTTAAGTTTGCCATAGTAAATGGAGAAACCTTGTTTGTCGACAACACGATAAATGATAAAACAGATTTCACAGGGACCTCCCTCTCATCAGCCCGGATTGTCCCAGAACTCAGGACACGACTCGAACGAAACATACGAAATATTCGCTGGGAACAATGGTATAAAATTCCTAAACTCTACCCATATCTGGCAAAAATCAAGAATAACTTCATATTTAGATTTTCATCTCGAAAATCTCCAGAAGAACATGCATGTGAAACAAAACTTTGCTGGGTCGATAGGATCATCAATGCTTTTGTCAGAATATTCTGGTGGATATCCGATTACGGTAGTTCAACAAAACGAATCATTGCTGTATTTTTCGGCTGGAACATACTCTGGGCAGTCATCTATTATTATCTCCTGCCGTTTTTGCCGGGGACCTCCACAACCGTTCTGAACGTATCCAACATCTGGGCCGCGATACTACAGACCAATCTCATGATGTTCAGCATCACCGATTTGGCAACAGAAGGACTGGATATCCTTCCAATGTTTTTTGTTACGATCCATATTGTCGTCGGATACTTCATTCTTGCCGCACTCATCACCCGTCTCGGCATCATGTTTCAGAATTTGAGTCCATAGACTATTCTTTTTTTACTGGAGGGCATACGGAAAAATAATGGATCATAGGTGCTGATACTTGAGATACTCCACCGCGGGTCGACTCGCAAGTTTCCTTCGAAAACTTGCTCAGCTGAACCCGGTCCGATGGACCGGGCCGCCTCCGCTAAGATCGCCGGCTATGCCGTCGATCCGCCTTCGCGCCTGAGTCGCGTCCCCGCACCCCGAAATCAGAAAAGAGAGAATTAGAACATAAGAAAAACCCGCATACAAGTTTGCAAAGCGAAACGGAGAGCAAATATGAAGCAGAGCACACCGCGTAACTCCTATTGAAAAAAAGAAAAGAAGATCCGGTTAGGTAAACTTCATCGTATTAATTTTAAGAAGCCGGGTCGCGCCGTCCGCGAAAACTCCCCTGACCGCGATATCCCGCGTCCCGGTAACGCCGGAACAGGCGTTACTGAAACGCACTTCCCCGGTTCCTGCAGTTGAGATCGGGATGCATGCGACCGAAGCAGGCAGCACGACACCTTCGATCTCCAGAGAAAGCATCACAAGATCATTGACCCGGCGTCCCTCATAGATCGTCACGATCACATCATTCCCGACCACAAACACATGCAGCAGAACATCCGGATCTTCGAGTGATTTGTCCACGACATACCCGGTTCCGACCAGCGCCGCCAGGGCGAATACCCCGACAATGAAAAGCGAAGCAATACCGAGAACACCTGCCATGACCATGCGTTTTTCTTTCTGTGTTTGTTTTTTGTATCGTAGTGCCAACTTGATCACTCCAGAACCATCATACTGCCGTAACAGATCCCATCATCCGCCGGCTCCACATACATGAGGATATACTCCTCCCTCGTATATGCCGGATCCAGCACAAGACTGTACATCAGCCCTCCCCCGGACGCGCAAAGGGAGAGGGCTTCCCGGATCGGCGACATACCAAAAGAGTTCGTATATCCCAGATGATTTGTCCCGATCCGGGACGGGTTGTAGGCGTTGGACAGAAGCGTGCCCTCAGCATCCAGCGCAAACGGATAAAGCCCTTCGACATGGAACCTGGCTGACGGATCGTTCATCATCCGCAGAAGTTCCTCACGGGGAAGCGCCGTGGAAAGATAATGCAGCTCCCTCACCTGCATTATCAGCTGATCGCGCATCTCCCAGCTGTAATTGAGCTCAGGAGTCCCCGGATAGATCCCTGCGCCGATCAGCCAGTCATCATCCACCGACATCACATACGAAAGCTTCAGTTCGGAAGCAAACCCGTTTGCCGGATTTGGATACTGGTAAAAGAGATAGCCGCCGCCGAAACCTGCCCGGTCGATAAACCGCTGAACAGGTTTCACGCCGACGATATCCTCGCCGCTGCGCCGGTCCATACCGATCATGTCCGGCTGATAGGGCAGTGCCAGGGTCGATCCATGCATATCATAGGCAAAGATGTAGAGTTCCTTATCGACGAACGCGCCGTTTGGATCGTTGAATGCAGCCAATGCATCTTCTTTGGTGTGGGTCCGGGCGTATCTGTAGGCTTTTTCGACAAAGGTCCGCAGATCATCCGCCGTGTGGCTGACGGCCGGTTCGGCTGTTTTTTCCGTGTTCACATTGTCACTTAAAACGACCCGCCACTCCGTGCCGTCCGGCAGACCGATCGTATTCCAGACGGCGTTTGCCTGGCCGTATCCGGTCCACCCGACATTGTGAAAGAGATATGACACGGCCCCCTGTTTTTCCGAAGTTACCCGGTGCATGGCCTGATAGACCGTTGATTCCTGATACAGGATATCGGTCAGGATGTTTTTACTGAGCTCCTGAAGGTCTTCGTCATAGATCTGCACACCGTCCGGCCGGACCGTCCAGAGCGTATAACCGTCTTTTTTCAGTTCAGAGACCGGGCCGGAAAAGAGATGGGCGGGGTTCACAAACACGCGCAGCGATCCGGCGTATATGCCGTTTTTATCATACACCGGAGCGCTGAAAAGGATCCCGAGATCCCCGTTGATAAGGGTAAGGGGCGGAGAGATGATACAGCCGCCTGCCGCGGCAAACTCCTCTTCGGTGACCGCCGTGCAGGCGGGATGCCCGATATACTCCTGATTTTTCGGGTTTCCGGTTACTGCGGCAACGATATTGTGCGCATCGGCAAGACAGATCTCGGAGCATGCGGGGATGTCCCGGCGAAGCTGGAGAAATATCTGTTTCTGTGCGAAGGGATCGTTTTCGGTCCCTTTCAGCTCAACGGCCGCAGCACTGGTCAGGGCACATATTTCCGTGATCTGGGAATCGAGAACCGGTATCCAGGAGTCCAGTGCCTTCTGCATATCGGCAGCGTGATCTCCGGGAACCGGGGTGAGCTGCCCTGATGCGATGCATCCGGTGGTCAGAATGATGGCCAGGAGCAGACAAAATGTAAGAATATGCAGTATTTGACGGGTCATCGTGCCTTCATCCCTGACTAAGCATTTACTTTTTTACGCATCCATGCATATATTATAATGTCTATTTCATCCGGCATTTTGTCCCGCTTCAGAGGAGCAGAGCGTTCATCATCAGATTCGGATTTTTTGTGTTTTTCCTCCTGTTTTGTACTCGCCGGACCCTCCTTTCCGGGAAAAACTCTACGAAGAACGATGCATTATATGGGTGATTTTATTGCAGATATCTGAAATTCAGAAAAATTATCCTGGGTTTTACTTATGGATGCGGGGATACTCAGATTCAGGTAAGCCGCCGCATCAGCATGCCGGATTTCACTCTATTGGGCCGTTTTGGCATCACCGGGTCGTGAAAAGCCTGATATCTTCCGGCGCGGCCGGATGCGGCGGGCACGCATCGATGAGATAACTGAACAGAATACACTAAGAGGTATCCGATCAAATTAATTCCATAATGACAGCATCAAAAATCCTTCTCCTCATTATTGATGGTGTGGGTGACAGACCATGCAGAAATCTGGGAAATAAAACCCCGCTTGAAGCCGCCTGTATCCCCAATCTCGACCGGCTTGCCGCCGAAGGCATCTGCGGGATCATGGATCCGATCGCTCCCGGGGTCCGTGCCGGATCCGACACCTCGCATCTCAGCCTCCTCGGGTATGATCCGCACACGTATTATACCGGCAGAGGACCCCTTGAGGCTGCAGGCTGCGGCATAAAAATGGAACCCGGCATGATCGGCTTTCGGGCAAATTATGCGACAGTCGATGACGACGGCAAGGTGATCGACCGGCGTGCAGGCCGCATACCCGACACTGCCGAGATCTCCGCCGCCGTGAAAGACGGTGTCGATCTGTCAAAATACGGCGTCGAGATCGAGTTCGCGCCGGGAACCGGACACCGTGCGGCCCTCGCTCTCAGAGGCCAAGGACTCAGTGCGGCCGTATCATCCAACGATCCGAAAAAGACCGGCGTTCTGCCAAAAACCATCGTCGCGGAAGATGACACGGCAGAAGCCGCCTTCACCGCCGAAGTCTGCAATGCCTTCGCGGCCCAGGCGGCGGAGATCCTGAAAAACCATCCGGTCAACCTTGAACGAAAAGCCCGCGGCGAATACCCGGCAAACGCCGTCCTCATCCGGGGAGCCGGCGAGATGGGTGTCTACGAACCCTTCGAAGAGAAACATGAACTTACCGGCAGCGTCGTCGCCGCAGCAGCATTGATCGCAGGTATCGGCAGTTCCGTCGGTCTTGAGAGGATCCCGGTCCTTCCGACGACCCCGCTTGCAGATCAGGTAAACCTCGTCTGCCGCGAACTGGAGAAAAAAGACTTCGTCCTCTTCAATGTCAAAGCAGCTGATGAGTACGGCCACGACGGAAAAGCCGTCGAGAAGATGAAGTATCTGGAAGAGGTCGACGCGGCCATTCTGCCGTTTTTCGATATCCCCGACCTGATGATCGCCGTCTGCGGAGACCACTCGACCCCCTGCACCATCAAAGATCACAGCGCAGACCCTGTCCCCCTGATCCTTCACGGGGACGGAACGCGTATCGACACAGTCACGTCGTACGACGAGATCTCCTGCGCCGCAGGAGGCATGTGCCGGATATCGGGCGGCAGTCTCATGCCGATCCTTTGCGACCTTATCGACAAAACCCATAAGTACGGAGCATAACGATATACTAATACACGTGGTGGAGAATGGCGGAGGAAAAAAAACGGATAATAATAGCTGAATCGATACCCGGCGAGGAGGATTCCTTCCTAAAATTACCGGATCTCACTCCCGAAGAGGAGGAGGAGCTTGCACAGTCATCATCAGAAGAACAAAAAGACGGACCTGAACCGCTGTTCTCTGAGGTCGGGCCGGAGGCGGCGGCGCCTCCTCGTCTCAACCTTTCAGAAGTCGACGAGGATACCGCGTCCATTCTTATCTCCTCCTCTGATCTTTTCAAAACCTGTTACCTGCCTGACAAGACCGAACTGCAGGAACGCAATCTCAAAACAAAGCATGATATTTTAGTGGGGGATCACTGTGATATCGGCTACGGTCTGTACGGCGATGATATCGTTATCAGCGAACTTTCGGTCATGCACGGCGATATCGTGGCCGAAGGGGATCTCAGGATCGACAACTTCTGTGAGGTCCACGGAACCGTTCTCTGCAACGGGGACGCCTATCTCGGCGAAGGCGTCAAGATCCATGGAAAACTGAATGTAGGCGGCAATCTGGATATCGGGGACAACGTCGTGATCGACAAGGAGTTCAAGGCGTACGGGGATATCGCGATCCGCAACCCTATGCCGGTCGTTTTGTATCTTCTTCTGTATGTGATGACGATGCTCCATCTGGAAGGCGAAGAGGCGGCGAAAAAACGCGTAGAGAGTCTTATCTCCGAAGCGAACGCCGCGCCTCTCGTCCTCCCGCCGAAAACGACGATGGATCTCAGATACTTTTCCGTTCCAACACCGATGGATGTCGGATCGAACTGCCGTCTGCACGGCAATATCCGGGCGCAGTCGGTCAAGATCAGAAAGGACACGACGCTTTTTGGCAGCGTGCAGGCGTCCCAGCGGATCAAACTCGGACCGCGGACGGCGATCCACGGCGATGTGGCGGCCCAGAATATCCGGGTCGAGCGCGGAGCTGATGTTTTAGGCGATGTTGCAGGCAAAACTGTCTGGCTGCATGAAGACGCACGGGTAAGCGGCGTGATCAAAGCGACCGATGGGCTCACCATCGGAAGAACGGAAGGAAAATAAATGTCGAAACTTTCTGCAATGCTGGAGCTCGATGAGCTGCGCATGCTTGAACCGGATTATGCATCGCTCGTGAACAATGGGGAGCCGGGTGTTTTGATCTGCGAGGCTGAGCCGGCGGATAAGGGAGCGAGGCTCCTGATCGATGAGGACGAGAGCCCGCTTTTGTTTGCAGTGAAAAGCGGCGATGAGTGGTGCGGGACCTCCTGGCTTTTCCGGTCGCCGACCGCGGGCGAGTTTTCCCTCTTCGAAGCAGCCGACGGGGATATCTATCAGGAGGACCGCGGGAATGTTGAGGATGCATGCCGGGCGTATTACGCTGAGATCATCCAGACGGTGATCGCGCCAGCCGGTGACGATCTGACCGAGGAAAGGGTCGGCAAGGTCCGCGGTCTTTTACACGAGGTATGGGGTCCCTCGATCTCCGGTACCGCGCTGGATGCCTGCGCCGGGTCAGGGATCGGTTCGCTTCTCCTTCGTGAGATGGGGGCTGATCCTATCGCGTATGACAACGATCCCGAGCTTTTGGCGCTGGGTCTTTCGTCCGGACGGCTGGCCCCGGGACGTACGGCATGTATCGATGCAAGAGCTGCTTCGGCGTATCTGCCGGATGCGGAGTACGGGGTCGGGATCATGTTCGGCCAGATCTACGGATATACAAAGGATATCTGGCGGCCGATCGTGGAGGAGCTTGCCGGGATCACGGAGAAGACGCTTATTACCGTGGCAACTCAGGAGGAAGCCTTCTGGGTGCAGGAGTGGGCCGACGGAGTGGACCGGACGCTTTCGATCATGGAAAATACGCGTGATCCGATCTACGACCGCTGGGTCTGTTTCGGGTGAAGGACGGCCCTTGAGCCGGATGGACCCTTCGCCCGTTCTTTTTTGCAGATTATTCTGTGCGTTTCTCCTTCAGACCAGGGGGTGGAGAGCCTGCAGGACCTCGGACGCATGCCCTTTGACCTTTACCTTGTCCCACGCGGCAAGGATCTTACCTGTTGAATCGATAACGAACGTACTGCGCAAAACCCCCATGTACTCCCGGCCGTAGAGCTTTTTTGTGACCCAGACCCCAAACGCGCTGATCACGGTCTTGTCCGGATCGGAAAGCAGCGTTACTGAAAGCTGCTGCTTATCGATGAACTTCTGATGGCTGGCGGCGGAGTCGGGGCTGATGCCGAAGACCTGCGCATCGAGGCGTGAAAACTCCGGAAGGAGACTTGAAAACTCTTTTGCCTCAGTCGTGCACCCGCCGGTATTGTCCTTTGGATAAAAATACAGGACCGTAAGGTGTGACGCATCCGTTGGAAACGTCCACTCCTTTCCAGCAGCGTCTAAAAGAGTGAAGGGGGGTATCGTATCATTGACCTGAAGTGCCATACCTGAATTTTGGCACGTTGAGCATATAATTCTTATTCAGTACAGGACCTGATACTCGGTCACCAGATTGGAGCCGTACATCCTGGTGCTTCTCAGATCGAGCCTGATCATCTCGTTTTCGGATGCGAGCGGCATGCCGCCGACGAGAGACGGCGTGTCGCTTCCGCCGACGATGAACGGCATATGGATGAGCCGGATCTCGTCCACGAGCCGGTGATGGAGCATATGCCAGTTCAGCGTCGGGCCTCCTTCGATGATGAGTTTTTTCACCTGATATTTTGTATAAAGGATATCCATCAGCTGAGGAAAATCCACATGCTCTTCGCCGCAGACGATGATCTCGACGCCCTTTTCCCTGAACGCGGCAAGCCGCTCTTCCGGCGCCAGGGCGGAGACGGCGAGGACCGTTTTGGCGTTTTCCGTTGCAAAAACATTCGATTCGACCGGCAGATCGGCCATGCTGTTTGGGATGACGCGCAGCGGGTTTTTTCCCGGCACCATCCTGACGGTCAGAAATGAGTTGTCGATCCGTATCGTCGATGACCCGACCATGATCGCGTCATACCCGGCACGGGTTTCGTGGAGAAGAATCTCGGCTTCATGGGACATGTGTTTCATCAGCAGTTTACTGGAAACGCCTTTGCCAAGAGTAAGTTTCCCGTCAGCTGTGATCTCTGAAATCATCAGCACGTTTGGTTTATGTAGTGTCTCCATGAAAGTTTCCTTCTGATTCATATAGCTTGACGATGTATAGATATTTAGCACACACCGATAAATGATTTTACCTCTCTATCCATGAATATCACATCACTCAGATACAAACTGACGGGCTGGCTCGACCCGGTCGTGAGCGTCTTCGTCAAAACAGGCATGAGTCCCAATCAGATCACGCTTCTTTCGCTGTTTTTCGGGATCGGTGCGGCGGTCTGTTACTTCTGTCAGTCGTTTCTTATCGGGAGCGTGCTTCTCCTGATCTCCGGGATCCTGGATCTGACGGACGGTTCGGTCGCACGCATCACCGGTAAGAAAAGCGATTTCGGCGCGGTCTGTGACTGGATCGTCGATAAATATGTGGACGGGATCGTGCTTCTCGCGATCGGTCTTTCGGGGATCCCGATCATCTCCCAGTTTACGGGTTTTGCGCCGACTGCGGATATGCTGATCGCCGGACTTGCCGTGATCGGTTCGATCATGAACACGTTCATCAAACCGGTGACCTATGCGGAGATCGGCTATACCTGCAAAGAGGACGGTAAGATCTCGGATCCGCTTGAAGGGGTCGGATTTTTCGGCAGACCCGAGACGATGATCTCGCTTGTTCTGTTCGGCGTTATCGGCCAGATCTGGATCGCCGTGATCCTTGTNNCTCTGGAGAAAGCACGGCGAGTATAAGAAAGACTAACTATTTTTTAGAAGTTACGCGGTGTTTCAAGGTATACGACCCGGAAGGGAGACGGCCTGGTAACACTAATAAATAAAAAAAAAGGTTTGCCGGATCAGAAATGAGTTTCTGTATCCAGTCTTGCTCCGTGCCGCCGGATCTCCGGCTGCGGGAGTTCTGAACGGAGGTCGACTTCCTCTTCCACCTTCATCTCATTGCGAAGCCTGAGGAGTTCTGCAAGGACTTCCTCGACGCCTTCGCCGGAGACGGTGGACATGTTGAAGAATCCGTCAACGCTTTTTACATCCGATTTGTTCACGACCGAGATCATGGGAACCGAGATGATCGACTCGATCTCCTCGCGGAGTTTCATCTGGGCTTCAAATGAGTAGCCGCAGTTTTCACTTGCATCGATGATAAAGAGCACCAGATCGGCGACATAGACCAGCGCGTTGAGCGCCTGCTTTTCGATGACGTTTCGCTCCTCATCGGCACGGTCGAGAAGACCCGGCGTGTCGATGAACTGGATCTTTCGTCTGCGTTCAGCATTTCTGTGTCCGACGATAACGCCTTTTGTCGTAAACGGATAGGAGGCGACCTCCGGTTCACCGCTGGAGACCAGACGGATGAACGAGGATTTGCCGACGTTTGGGTATCCGGCCACAACGATCGTAAACTCATCGGTGCTGATCACCGGGAGTTTTCGAAGAACGTTTCTGACATCGTTGAGATACCGGAGTGCGTCATCCGCCCGGTGCACGATCGAAGCGATGCGTGCGACCGCACGTCTTCGTTCGATCTGGGTATCGGTCCAGCGCATCCCTTTCGAGATACTGTTTCCTACGTCACGCACATTCTTTGCGGCCCATCCCACCATGCCGAGATTCTTCTTTAAGGCATCCATCCCGAATAATATGTCGCACAGGTCCCGGTAAAAGGGCGGCAGCTCTTCAAACTCGGGAAAGCTCTGGATTATAGTTACCAGTTTGTCATGCGTCGCCTGGGTGATCGCCCGGACGAAGTCCTCATTTGCATGACGTTTATTTGTTTTTTCCCGCATCTTCCTGGAAGCACGGCGGAAACTGCGGTCGAGCAGTTCGTCTGCTGTTGGAACGGTCGGGATTTTATCGAAGTACATTGTTCATCCAATCCATTTGGTTTATTACTATAGCAATCAGAAAGAATCAGTAAGTATGGATCTGTCACTCATTCAAAAAGATATCCTTATTACTCTTATCTCGCTCTATCATCAATATTCGCATCCAATCAAGAGTGAGGTCATCGCCGATATCATCCGGAGAAACCCCGGGACGGTCAGAAATCAGATGCTGGCCCTGAAGGTGCTCGGGCTGGTCGACGGCATTCCGGGGCCGAAAGGCGGATATCAGCCTACAGCGAGGGCGTATTCTGAACTGAACGTTTCGTCGGACTACTCAGAAAGTGAAGTGGTCCTCCAGAAGAACGGCGAGAAGGTCGAAGGGGTGCGCGTGCATGAGATCGCATTTACGACCCTGACGCATGCCGATCTCTGTCATGCCCTGATCAAGATCATCGGAAACGTGCGGTCGTTTGAGGTCGGCGACAAGATCACGATCGGACCGACGCCGCTGAACAAGCTGCTGATCAAAGGAGAGGTGTTCGGCAAGGATGAGATCAACAGCGCTCTATTGATCTCGACGTCGGAGATGACGTCGCTTCCAAAGAAACAGATCCGCGAGTATATGAGCTCTCCCCTGATCGCGCTGGAGCCTGATATGACGCTTGCCTATGCGATGAAGACGTTTCTTCAGCGGCGCATCCACGGGGCGCCGGTCGTTGAAAACGGGATCTTATGCGGGATCGTGACGCTGACGGATGTTATTTCCGCACTGGACCGTGAGATGCCGACGACGTCGCTTGTGTCCGAGGTGATGGTGACGCGGGTCATCTCGATGCCGGCGGATATGCGGCTGTATGAGGTCATCAAACAGTTTAAGGAGCAGGATGTCGGGCGGGTGATCGTGACCGACGAGGGAAAACCGGTCGGCATACTGACGCATTCTGATATTATCCGGGTGTTCCCCTCTCTGTGAGGCATGCCTTATACAAACGGATATATACTTGCTTGTCAAACTTTAAAGCTGATTAATCATGCAGAGTGAGCAGTTTACCCATAATATCCGGAAAAAGCGTGTGATGAGTACTGACGGGAAGATCATTGGTCAGATCAGGAACGTTACCTTCGATGCGCCGACCGGGCAGCTGAAGGCTCTTCTTATACGCCCGGATGCAGGTTTTGATACGACCGGTTACAAGCTTGAAAATGATGCGATCACGCTGCCGTTTGAGGCAGTAAAAGATATCACCGATTTCATTGTGGTAGACCGGTACATGCTCCGCTGAAGTTTTTTGGCACCTCACTCCATTTTTTTACAAGTATTTCCGCAGAGCATCCGCCGTCCCTTCACCGAAGGACCGTTCCATGACATGGTCTGCCGCTTCTTTTGCTTCGGGGGAGGCATTTGCCGGAACAACGGAGATGCCGCCGAGTTTCAGCATCGAGACGTCGTTGACCGAGTCGCCTGCCGCCAGAAAATCGGCCGGGGCAAGACCCATCTCTGCCGCCAGTTTTTCAAAAGCCGCGCCTTTGGTGACGCCGGGGATCTGGAGATGGATCGCAAATCCCGTGTCGATGACCTCGACGGGCATATCTTTGAGGATCTCTTTGATCAAAGCGGCCGGAGCATCCCGGGAAAACGCGATGTCCGAGTCCCGGTATCTGCTGCTGAAAAGCCGCAGATCATCGCCTTTCGGCCTGAGTTCGTCCACGACCTTCTGATACGCGGCAAGGCAGACCTCCTGATCGCCGGCGATATGTTTTTCGCCGAGGTACCCCAGACGGTACACCCCGCCGTTTTCGGCGATGATGGTCCCGTCGGTCCCGATCATGTGCGAGAAGGCATCCAGAAAACAGAGCGTATTTCCGGATGCAAGAATGACGGGGATCTCTGCGTCGATGATCCTGCGCAGTTCATCGACGGCCTCTGTTGAGAGTCTGCGCCGGTCGTCGGTCAGCGTTCCGTCGATATCGGTGATAAGGGCCCTTGGCATGATTAAAAATAGTATTGGGGTCAGCAGGCTTTGATACCTGCGGTTTCGACGGTGAAGGTCGCTTCGCCTTCCGGCAGGTTGGGGCTGTCCACAAGTCTGGCGATACGTTTGCCTGCTTTGCTCTTTCTCAGATACACCCGGTAGGTCGCCGTGTGCCCGACGATGTTGCCGCCGATCGGTTTTGTCGGGTCGCCGAAGAGAAGTCCGGGGTTGGACATGACCTGGTTGGTGACCAAAGCCACAGCATTCAGGTCATCGACCAGTTTGAAGAGATCGTGCATGTGCCGGTTGAGTTTCTGCTGCCTGCCGGCCAGGGTCCCGCGGCCCGCGTATTCCGAGCGGAAGAGACTCGTCAGCGAGTCGATGATGATCAGTTTGACCGGAAGACCGGCGCCTGCAAGCTCGTTAGAAAGATCGCGGGCCGCATCGATCAGAAGCATCTGATGATCAGAAGAACTTGCACGGGCAACATGGATGTTGGCAAGGAACTCGTCGGCCGTCGGAAGCGTGTAGCCCTCCGGCAGATCCGCAAGCTCCAGTCCCTCGGCCATCTGCTCGATACGCTCGGGACGGAAGGTATTCTCCGTGTCGATGTAGAGACAGCTTCCGGCAAGCCCGCCGAGTGTGGTCGGGAGCTGACAGTTTATCGCCAGCTGATGGGCGATCTGGGACTTCCCGGATCCGAACTCGCCGTACAGCTCGGTGATCGCCTGGGACTCGAGACCGCCGCCGAACAGCTCATCGATCTCCGGAACAAGGGTTTTCAGTTTGAGAATGTCCTGTCTGCGTGCAAGAATGTCGGTCCCGGTCTTGAACCCGCCGATATCGGCCAGTTCACGGGCGGCCTTGATGATCTTCTTTGTCGTGGACTCGCCAAGTTCAGCTGCCTCCGCCAGATCGATAGGGGTGGCAGTCGCGATACTTTCAACAGTTATGTAGCCTGCATCACGCAGTCGGTCAGCGGTCGCCGGTCCTACACCCGGAATGTCTTCTATATCAAGCATTGTCATATCTTCCTGTACTCCTGTTTTTTAGATATACTCATACATCAGCATCTGGCCATATAAACCCCTAACCGCGCGGTGCGATAATGCCCCCCCTCCCCTGGAAAAACCCCCTTCCCACTCAGAGAGGAGGACATTTTCACGTGCAAAATTTTGATCTCTGCCCCCCTCATCCGATACTATTATTGCCGTCATCGCCCCATCTATCGGTATGGCCGAAAAGGACAATACCGAATACAAAAATGCCCTCATGGAGATGGCCGGCGAACTCGCAGCCAATCCTCTCATCAAACCTGTCATCGATCAGCTCATCTATGACTTCATCCGGTCTCCGGAGTGCAGAAAGGCGTTCGGCGAGTATGCCAAACGCAAGATAACCGATAAACTCGGATTATAACAGAGGGCGAAGACGCGCTGCGGCAGACGAAGGATCAGCCGGACGCGGCCAAATACCGGTCACTTCGACCCGGCCGTTCCCGGAGATGCCTTCGACATCCGCCGTCGTCCCGATCACCGGCGTCTCATCGGTCTCGAGGATCCAGACCGCGGTCCCGTCATCGAGCGAAAGACCTTCCGGCCGCCGGATCAGCATCCCTGTTCCAAAGAACGCTTTTCCGGGAACGGGAACCATCCTGATCGCCGAACCGCGGCCGACCGAGAGCTCGAGTTCGCCGTACCGGTTCAGTTTTGCTTCGGCATTGACCACCTGCACGGCGTCGCCCGGAAGAAACAGCATATCTGCCGCATCTCCCCAGACGGCGGCATTCACCCCGCTTTTTTCTGCAGACCCGCGGATTTGGATATTTCTGACACGCGACTCGGTCCCGCGTTTCGTGATGAACGTTTTGAGATCAGAGACAGAGGTCACAACTCCGGTGACCACAGGGTTCAGACCTTCGGTCACCTCGGACGCATCTTTGGAAAGCACCTCGATCTCTCCGGGGATGATCTTAATCTCTGCAGAGTCGGAGACGACATACTCGACGATCCCGTCGTCCTCTTTTCTCTGCACCCCGGTGACCGAGATGCAGGATCCCTCATCCACGTCGGCGAACAGCTCCGGGGTCCAGGTGACCATGCGGGCCGTTCCGGAAGCATCACCGATGATGAACTCCTGCAAAAAGGCCGGCGTCCCGTCACGGCGGGTGATCTCCCGCACTTCGGAGACGACCAGGATCCGGACGGTGAGGGGTGACGCCATCACCTCGGACTTCGGCGGTTTTTTTGTCTCGACGATCGTGACTCTGCTCTCCCGAAGGGCAAGACAGGTCACCTCCTTTTTTCCGGGTCTGGGTTTTGCGATCACTTCGATCACCGAACCGGTCTCCAGCTCGCCGGCAGCCTCTGCCCGATCGTCCCATAAGGTCATGACCACGGTGCCGGTCGGATCTCCAAGAACGACCGATGCCACAAGACCCGGCGGTTCGCCTTCGCGGGTGAACTCACGGGGCGGCCTGATCTCAAGGATCCTGCCGAAAAAAGAGACGACCTGGGTCCTGGCCGAAGGGATGCTGCCGATCTTTATATGGCTTCGTCCAAGCTCGTCCACAACCATCATCGCGGCCGTGACTTCATCCACCAGGCCGCCAAGCGAGGCGGATTTCTGTTCCACGCGCTCCTCAAAGGCTTCCTGCGTAAGCAGATCGGAGACGAGCGCGTAATGCATTCCTTATTTCCTGTGCCAGGAGGGGATGACCACGCAGGCGGTCATGTCCTCGTAGGTCTCAGCACGGCGCATGAGTTCCGCGTTGCCGCCGTTCACCAGCACCTCGGGGCATCTCGGCCGCGAGTTGTACTGGGACGACATCGCATAGCCGTATGCGCCTGCATCCAGAACGGCGATGAGATCTCCCGCCTCAACTGCCGGAAGTCTGCGGTCGGCTGCAAAGATGTCGCCGGTTTCGCAGATCGGGCCGGTGACGGTGTAGGTGCCGTCGGCCGGCTGGTCCGCTTTGTTCGCCACAACGACTTCATGCCAGGAGTCATACATCGCCGGACGGATCAGGAGGTTGAATCCTGCGTCGACGTTCACAAAGGTTTTGTGGACCTTTTTGACGGAGTTGACTTTCGTCAGAAGGATCGTCGATTCGCCGACCATCCATCTGCCGGGTTCGACCCAGAACGCGGGCGAGATGCCTGCTTTTTTGCATCCTTCGAGGAACACCGGCATTACTGCGGCGGCATACTCTTCGGGTGTCGGGGCTTTGTCGACGGTGCCTTCGCGGTGATAGGGGATGCCGAGTCCGCCGCCGAAGTCGATGAACTCAAGTTTGACGCCGATCTTGGTCACCTCATCGGCCACCTTCATGATGACGCCGCAGGCGATGGCGAACGGAGGTATCTCAAGGATCTGGGATCCGATATGGCAGTGCATGCCGACCGGGATGACATACTCCATTTTGAGCGCTTCGCGGTAGGCGTCCAGGATCATCTCTGCGGGGATGCCGAACTTGCTGTTTTTGATCCCGGTGGCGATCTTCGGGTGCGTCGGGACCTCGATAGCCGGGTTGACCCGGAATCCGATCCTGACGGTCTTTTTCAGCTCTTTTGAGATGGCGTCGATCTGACGGAGTTCGTCGATCGAGTCGACCGAGATCATGATCCCTTTTTCGATCGCTGCGCGAAGATCCTCCTGTGTCTTCGAACTGCCGTTGAAGAGGAGGATCCCTGCAGGGATGCCGGCTTCGAGGGCGGCACGCATCTCACCGAGTGAGAAGACGTCGGCGCCTGCTCCTTCGCGGGCAAGCGACCGGATGATGACCGGATTCTCATTTGCCTTTGCGGCATAGAGGAGCTGGACTTTGCCGGTGTACTTTTTCAGCGCGGCTTCGTAGCGTCTGAAGTTTCCGGTGATGTGGTTTTCGTTGGTGATATACAGGGGGGTGCCGTATCGTTCGGCAAGAACAACGCAGTCTGCGTCTCCGCAGTAGAGATGACCCCCTCTTACGGAGAGTGATTCGGGAAGGTTCATGTTATCCTCTGATGCCGCATTCTTTCATGCGTCTGACCGCTTCATTGATCCGGTCGACCGGGCGGGTCATGGCGAAGCGGACATATCCTGCGCCTGATGCGCCAAAGCCGGTTCCCGGCGTGATGACGATACCTGCTTCGTTGATCATTTTTGCGACGAACTCGACCGAGTCGGGAACTTTCATCCAGACGTAGAAGGATGCTTTCGGGGAGGTGACGTCAAAACCGAGCGAGCGAAGGCCGGTGACGAGAGCGTCCCGGCGTTCCTGATAGACGGCGCAGGCCTGGGCGACGCAGTCCTGCGGGCCGGTCAGAGCAGTGATGGCGGCACGCTGGACCGCGTCGAAGACGCCGGAGTCGATGTTGGTCTTGACTCTGCCGAATGCTTCGATGAGACCGGCATTTCCAACACACATTCCGATACGCCAGCCGGTCATGTTGTAGGTCTTGGAGAGCGAGTGGGTCTCAAGACCGACGTCCATGGCGCCTTTTGCCTGTAAGAAGGACGGAGATTTGTAGCCGTCGAATGAGATCTCGGAGTAGGCGTTGTCGTGGACGACGATGATGTCGTTGTCTTTTGCAAACTCGACGGTCTCTTCGAAGAAGTCGATCGAGGCCGCGGCGCCGGTCGGGTTGTTCGGGTAGCCGATGAACATGAGTTTTGCGTTCTTCAATACATCTTTTGGAATGGCGGCGTAGTCAGGTAAAAAGCCGTTTTCTTCCAGCAGGGGCATGGGGTGGGATTTTCCTTCGGCAAAGAGCGTGGAGGTTTTGTACACCGGGTAGCCGGGGTCGGAGACGAGGACATAGTCTCCGGGGTTTACGAATGCTTCGGGTATGTGGGCGATACCTTCTTTGGATCCGATCAGGGCGAGGACCTCTTTTTTCGGGTCGAGTTTGACGCCGAAACGCTGGTCATACCAGGAGGCTACTGCCTGACGGTATGCAAGCATCCCCAGATAATCTGGGTAGTGGTGGGTCGAAGGATCCCGTGCAGCCTCACATAATGCATCCACAATATGCTTCGGCGTCGGTAAATCAGGGTCCCCCACACCAAGATCGATCAAATCAATTCCCTCGGCACGTTTCTGTGCCTTCAATGCATCTATCTGGGCAAAGAGATACGGAGGTAAGTTGTCTAGCCGTTTTGCATACATCGCATATTTATTGGACCTGCAGATAAATTAAGACGTTTGTCATGGAGATTTATGCGGTGATGAAGAGAGAGGAGTTTGGAC
>LSQX01169540.1_pt1 | contig 17569 bp, 7 predicted proteins | sample 654561 | NCBI WGS metagenome assembly LSQX01 (sample SAMN04489861, study PRJNA283612) | anaerobic digester metagenome | isolation source: 4 biogas reactors fed with cattle manure at either 37C or 55C with and... | place: Denmark: Kongens Lyngby | collected 2014
TCTTAAATGGCTGTTTCATAATTTTCATTATAAATTGAATTTAACTCCTAAAAAATAGCTTTTTGTCGGTGGAATTAATCCGGCATCTACACCTTGATAATAGACAGAGTTCATTGAAGAAAACTCCGGATCTAATCCTAAATATTTTGTAAATGTAACTAAATTGTTTGCAGACACCCAGAAGTGAATTCCTTCAATAAAGTCACTTTTCAATGGTAAATCATAAGAAAGTGTTACTGTTTTCAGTCTTAAATAGGATCCATCTTCTATCCAGCGATCGGAGAATCTCGAATTTCCCATCGGATCACCGTAGTATGATTTTGGGATATCGGTAACCTGACCTTCAACAAACCATCTGCGAAGCATTGCGCTTGTCTGATTGCTGTAATCTGAGCCGGCTTCTAATTTGCTTCTTTGATAGTTGTAAATTTCATTTCCGTACGAATATGTAAATACAGTATTCAGCGCAAAGCGATTGAAAAAGAAATTGTTAGTAAAGTTTCCGTAGTATTTTGGATTTGGATTTCCAATGACTTGTTTATCACGTTCATCAATAATGCCATTTTTATCTAAATCAACGAATTTCATATCGCCTGCCGTGAAGTTTGTGAACGATCCGTCAGTATTCAATATTTTCAAGTCAGCGGCTACGGCTTCTTCTTCAGTAGCGAAGACTCCTTCCGTCTTATAGCCCCAGAAAGATCCTGCAGGATTTCCAACAGCAGAAATCACTTCACCATCATAGACCTGAGTTGTGAAACTTCCATTCGGGAGTTCGGTGATTTCATTCTTGTAGTGACCTACAGATGCTCCTATTTCCCATTTGAAATCTCTGAGATTCAATGCTTTCAAATTCAACGAAGCTTCGAATCCGTTGTTTTTCAACTTACCGTCATTTGCCCAGTATTTTCCTAATCCGGCTACATCCGGCAAGTCTTTTATTACCAACAAGTCAGAAGTTCTATTCCTAAAATAATCAAAAGTAAATGTTATTCTGTCAAACAATATTAAATCAACTCCTACATGAGACTTAAAATTATTTTCCCATTTCAAATTTGGGTTTTCAAGATTTGCCAAAACTAATCCATTTGCTCTTCCCATGAATTTTGTATAAGCAAAATAAGCCATCGATTCATTATCTAAAATACCATCATTACCGGTAAGCCCATATCCAGCTTTTATCTTCAAGAAACTTATAAAATCATATGGTTTCATAAAAGATTCAGAAGACAATATCCATGCTAAGTTTGCATTAATAGCTGGGAACAATCCCCAACTTTTACCAAACAAATTAATCCCTCCTTTTATGTCATTTCCAAATCTTGAAGATGCATCCATTGAGAATTGTGTATTGATAAAATATTTATAATCATAATTATAATCCAAACCTAAGTAGTTTGAGATAGATCTTGTGCTATTATTCAGCCCTTTAATACTTAAAAAGTCACGTGTACCGTTTATCGTAGTATTGTTATTTGCTCCAGAATTATGCTCTTCGATATAATCTAATTCATAGTAATTACCGGAAAACCTCCAACCTAGAACAGCTTTAATGTGTGATAATTCATCAAAATCTTTTATATAAGTCAATCTTGAATCATCAAACACACCTATATTTCGAATCACCTGGCTGTTAATTTCGTTTTGTGAGACACCTACATTCGGAATCACTCTTAATGGCTTGTAAAACAAAGGAACAAAACGGCGTTCAACTGTTTTATCGATATTATAATCAAACTCGGTAGTAAATGTCAGTTCAGGAGTGATTTTCACTTTCGGAACAAACCCGATATTCAATCTGAATTTCTTATGATTATTTTGTGAACTTTCAATGAATGGCGCAGGGTTTCCTACATCAAAGCTGTCTGTACGGGCGTATTCTTTTGCTAATTGACCTAAAGATGTATAGTTATACGGATTCAAAATCGGCGATTTGATTTTACTCATCCAGACCGGAGAAGAATAACGACTCATACCATCATCAAGGATTTTTCTCTCGATTCTGGTAAATCCTACATTCAGGCCTAAATCAATGCTATTATTAAATTTCAAATCGGCATTGAAACGGGAGTTGATCCGTTGGAAATTAGTAGTTTTTACTACTCCTTTATTACCGGTATAACCCAATGAGAAGTAATACAATGCTTTATCATCACCTCCCGTTACGTTTATATTATAACTGTTTACATTACCATTTTGGTACACTTCTTTTGACCAGTCGGTATTGTTTCTGTACATATAATATATCATCGGATCGGAAGGATCCGCCTCTAAAAACTGAAATTTTGACGAACTTGGGTTCCAGTCAATTCCCTGTGTTTTAAGCAAATCACTGGCATAAACCCGAAATTGATCCCCTTGCATCATTGGAAAACCGGAGGGTTTTGTAACAAAACCGGTAATCGCTGTCACATTAATTTTAGTTACCGGTGAGGTACCTCTTTTTGTTTTAATGATCACTACCCCATTCGCCGCTTTGCTTCCGTAGATTGAAGTTCCATCTTTCAGCACCGAAATACTTTCTATGTCATTCACATCAATATGGTCCAGCGTATTTGAGAAAAAGCCTTGGTGAATAGAAGATGATTCGTACATACTGTTCCAAATTACTCCATCCACAATAAAAAGAGGTTGTGCATTGGCATTCAACGAATTAATCCCTCTGATAAACAAAGAAGCACCCGCTCCTGTAACTCCGGTTCGGGTAATACCGCGGATATCTCCGGCCAGCTTGTATTGCATGGCTTCATCGGCAGTCATGGCATTTGTTTTTTCAAGATTCTCAGCAGATTCGGCTGAAATTGTCAACGATGAGTTTCTTTTTTCTCCTGAAAGTGTATTTATATTTTTGAAATACCGGGAGTAAACATCCGAATACAATTTAATTTCCAAGTATTCACGACCTCTGACAGAAACTTCTACCGGATTGTAATCATATGCTACGACCTGTAATGTTGCTGACAATGAACTTAGCTGAATGGTAAACTCCCCATTTTCGTCAGTTACAGCAGATGCCTTTTTATTCAAATCCGAGATTTGAGCAGCACTAATCGGCTTTTTTGATCCGGCATCCAGGACAACTCCTTTTAGGGTTTTCAAACTGCCGTCATCCACTGCACTTTGAGCAGACAAACCCGACCAAGCAAATACAAGTATAACTGCAGCTATTACTCTACCAAGTTTTCTAATGAGAACTTTACAATCCATATCTGATATTTTTATGTAATTATTCATTTTGAAATATGTATTCACTTTTTAGATTTATATTACCGGTTCAAGTATAATACAGTCAATATAAATATCATCCTTTGCCGAAGTATTTACTGACTCTATACGTAAGACCGGTTTGATTTGTTCCAGCAATTGACTTTCTGTATTTCCGGTATAGACTGTGTTGCTAAATGGAAATTCAAAATCTTTAAGAACCAGCATCTTATCCACTTTTGTAGGATCTGTTTTGAATGTTGCAGCACCCGCAGAAGAAGTTAGCAATTCATTCGAAGCGTTTACGGCAATATTTGAGGATAATTTTCCACTGCTATTTACGTAAGTGAGGTAGAATTTCACAGAATACTGTGTCTCATCAGCAGGTGCAAGGATTTTTCTGGGAACGAAGACACAATATATATTGTATTTGGCCGATAATGTATTTGGAATTTTAAAATTCACGTATAACCTTGCTAATCCGCTTAGAGCTGCATCTCTGAAAATAGCATAATCTCCATTTGATATTTCATAGCCGCTGCCAAGTCCTGAGTTTACATTGACTGTGTAATTTGAGACAGTCCTGCCAAACGAGGATTCTGCTTCGATGATAATTGGTTTAAACAATGATGCCGTATCAGGCAGCAACCAATTATTATGAACATAGGAATACCCGTTACTCATAATGTTTGGTTGTAATCCGGGGAAAAGGTATTCCGGATTGTAAAATCTTGTTCTTGAAGTTGAAATCAATGGATTATCTGTTACTGGACTTTCAACTTTATTTCTGAAAAACAAATCTTTTACAATTCCCCACATTGTAGATTCTCTTTGCTGAGCAACTCCACCATCTTCTTCAGTTGTGTTGTAATACGGAAAAATTTGAGCGTAAGCTTGATTCCACGCGTTATTATCCGGAAGCAATGCTGTATAAGTACTGTCCTCTACATTCAATCTGGCCAATCTGTTTAAGACCGCGTTAGTCGTTTTGAATACGGAATCCACGAAAACACCATCTTTATAACTTGCATCGGGATCAAATTGCCTTACTGTCAATGAGTTAATATACGTTCTGAGTGAATCTAACCCGGGAGCAGAATTGATAAATTCCCAGATATTTTGTTTATAAGGAGCATACTCGCTGATAATATGTAAAATACCATTGGTCGTTGCTAAATTAGGTTGGGTTATTATCTTTTCGTTGAAATAATATCCTGCAGCCTGTTTTTCAAATGGAATTAATTTTCCGTTTAACATCGGCATTACGCTTTTGGTGATGCCGGAAGTAGTGTGAGAAAATCGGGTAATGTGATTTTTCACAATTTCCGTTGCCAGAGCAGGGTCAGTCGCGTTCAATCCGCTCAATGCATCATTTGATGGAGCCCAAACAGTGAATGTCTGCGGTTTACTTAGTATCGTATCATATCCTGCCGTTTGCAGCATCTGTGCGAAGATGCTTAAATTTGGTTGTGACCTGATATAATCGTAGAGATTCATATCACTCTTATTTTCAGGCAAAGCAGTGTAGTGTGCGTCCCACTCTTCCTTACAGGAAGATGCAGAAAATGCTACAATCAAAGCTATTAGAATTGCTAAGCTATACTGTTTTAATTTCATAATATATATGGTAGTTATTTTATTTTTTAATTTAGAACAAAGAGTAATGACTTTTTAAAAATACTATAAACTATAAACTTTTTTTTACTATTTATTACTTCGGTGTCCATGAATGAATGTTTCACAAAATTTTCTGAATGCACAGCCATCCAACTACGCTAATTTCTAACTATTTCACATCAATAAATATCTTCGCTTTCAAGTACGTTAGTCGGAACAAATTCCAAATAGTCAAACATAAATTCTCCACCGCTCAACCCCTTAACTGTAAACAAATGATTTTCAGCTTTCTCGAACACATAAGTTCCGAGAATTCTTCTTAAGGCAGCCGGACTGTAACGAGAGTTTGGCTGTCCGCAAGACCACGCACAGTTCATACTTACCATTGCGGCAGGTCCTTTCATGTATCCGCGATTACGCATCATTTTATCATTTTCAAAACCCTCCAAGTCTGCCTGAACAGTTCCGGGAGTTTCGTAACCGATAGCTACATCTGTTGCGTAGTTATTGAGGTTTAAAGGCACTCCTGCGGGGATATTATCAAAATAAAGTTGAGCTACACCACGTTTCCCATTTGTCAAATAGCCAAAACGGACTTCATATGTTCCGGCCGGAATTGGTGGTGTTACGATGGAGAAGTCATATAAGTTTCCGGATGTTGCACCTAAAAATATTTCGTCTCCCTGGTAGTTTTGATATCTTGCATCGGCTGTTAGATAACTAACAACAGTTTGCTCTGAAGTATAAAGTCTATCGATGTAGTTTCTTGGCAGTTTGAACTGCAAATTTGGGCCCGGTCCAGGACTTGTAACACCTCTTCCGCGCATATTATTATTTGTCAATTCAGGGAAGAAACTTGCACTGTCAAATCGTAATCGCTTTGTAGAGTGTTCAGCTTCAACATCTTGACTATAAACCAACAACCCATCAATTTCATGGTAAACTCCATTTCCTGCAGGATTATCTCTATTGGCTGTAATTCTAATTACGGAACCTTTTTCTCTTAAAAAATTAATAAGATTTGTTTCTCCACTCAATCTTTCTTTTTTAATTTCAATCAATGTGTTCGGGCACATGGGCTCTAAGTATTCATACATATCCACATTTTTCACCATATGACCTGTATCATAAGCATCGATTAACTTCGAATAACCTAATTGTTTGTTTACGAGATGATAAGCTATAAAACGATTCAAGCTGTTTTTACGATTGTATGTATCAGTAATATTGGCATCAGCCGGATATACGAGATCATATATTTCAGCGGCTTTTGCTTTCATACTTTCCAAATCGGTAATTCCGTAGGAAGCAAGTGTCTCGTTACTTTCCACAAAAATTGTATATCCAAATTTTCTGGCAAGTGGAATTTCCTGATAAAACCATTGGTTTGCCTCTCTTGGCACATCTATCAAATAATCAAATTCTTCGGGATTATACGTATCATCTTTGGTTCTCAAAAGCGAATCGGCAAGTCCGGTTGCAATCAATGCTTCATAGAAAAGCGTAAATTTTTGATCGGCAGCCAAAACTTCCACAATTCCTTCACGAACGGGATTGAGCACTTCATCAATCAGGTGTAAAACCCCATTGTGAACCATCACGTTATTCTCAATGATATTGGAAGTTTTATTCACAATAGCATTTCCGGTAGCTCCAAAAGAGATGGAAATATACCTGTCACTCATGGAAGTTTGAGGCAGAATACCGTTTACAAAGTTCGAATAGAGAACTTCATCGCCATTTATAATATGGTCATAAGCAATGAGTTTCAAGGTATCCAATGTGAAATCGCTTAACGAACTCTTGTTGTGAAGCGTATAATATTTTTTCATTGCCTCATTGTTGGGTGCGAAGCAAGTATAGGTTCCGTATGTGTTGAGAAGCCCCATCACATTGGTCGTATCCAACAGTCTGGCAAATTCAGAAAAATCAGCAGAATCGGTCAGGAACTGCCCCATCATTTTGTCTTGAAACGTATATAGATTTTCATCTAAGATTTTATCAGAATCACATGACTGGAAGAATAAAAAACCACCCACCAGCAGTGTAAACACTATAAATAAATGCTTACGAACAGTTTGTTTATTTTTTTCTATTGTTTTCATGTTCATAAATTTTTAACGTGTAGAGGAAGTATTTTCTTCATAAAAAGGATTTTGTTTCAGGTTAGGATTGGCTTCTATTTCCCTTCTTGCAATAGGCATATACATGGCATCCATCACTAAAGCACCAAGTGTGGCAGCAGTAGCCGATGCAGTTTTTCTATCTACATACGTGTTTAGGTTTGTGGTGGAGTTTTCACGTCTTGCCATACGCACCAAGTCAAACCATCTTTTTCCTTCAAAGAGCAGTTCGCGTTGTCTTTCACGAAGAACAAGTTTTTCCATTTCGATCTTGTTTCCATAATCGGCAACCATCAAAGAATCAGCACCTTCGTTTGAGCGGAGATAAGTCGTATTGATTAGCTCCATCGCTTGTTCAAAGTTATCCAATCCGTCTTTTTGCACCAGTGCTTCCGATTTCATGAGCATAATATCCGAAAGTCTGTATATGATCCAGTTTGGTGTATTGGAGCGGTGGATATAAGTACTGACTCCATCTTGTGACTGTACACGCTGAACTCCTGCATATTTGAAAATATAATACTTACCTCCAAATTCGAAATAGGAATCGAGAGCACGAATATCCTCCTCACTTTCCGTCACATTCGAATTGACACGGAATTTGAAAGGACTGTATAAGCCCGGCTCTTCATTTTGTCCGGCATCGTGTGCCAACGTAATAGGAAATCCAAGTGAACCCTGTCTGTTTGCGGAGTTACCATAAAGTGTCTGAACGGCACTGTTTTCAAAAACATTTTCTTTATATTGAAGTTCAAAGATACTTTCGTTTGAATTACCGAGATAAAAGACCTGGCTCAACACATTTGAACCTAATGCTAATTGATAAGTCGGATTTGTCAACACAGCATCGCAGGCTTCAATAGCTTTATCATACTCTTGATTCCAGAGATAAACATCTGCCAGTAAGCTGTTTACAAGTCCCAAAGTAACACGACCTTTATCGTAATCTCTTTTTCCATAATCAAGCGGTGCATTTTCACGAGCTATCAATAAATCTCGAATAATGTTAGAAATAATTGTCTCTTCCGAATCTTTCGGCAATTGATAGTTCTGTGTATCATCGACACTCGCATCTTCTATCCAAGGAACTTCTTTGAAAGTTCTCAATAAGTAAAAATAAGCCAAAGCACGAATAGTCAGCGCCTCTGACTGGACACGTTTCAAGTCGAACTCGGTGAAATTATTGTCACGATCAATCACATACGGTGCATAATGGAGCAGCGTATTACAATAATTGATAACTGTGTAAAAGGGTCCCCAGGAAGCATACGAATTTACTGTCGTGATATTTCCTTCCAGAACCCGTTGCATATCATACAGCCAATTCGGAAATCCTGAGCCGGCAATCATATTATCCGATCTCAATTCACCCCAGACAACCATTCTATATACCACTTCGGCTTCGGTCAATCCTTTGTAGCAAGATGCCAATACCGATTGCACATCGGATTCAGAACGCCAAAATTCTTCCAAAATTATTTCGCTTTCGGGCTTGGTATTCAACCAGTCTGTACATGCCGAAAAGCTTAATACTGACACCAATATACTGATTATTATAAATTTCTGTTTCATGATATACTTAAATTAAAATCCGATTGTTACACCTAAAGTAAAGTCTTTTGTACGTGGAGTTTGTGAACCGTCAACACTTAATCCTCTGTTGTGAGTCAACGCTCCGTAACCTACCTCGGGATCAACTCCTGTATATTTCGTAAACACCAAAAGGTTATTAAAAGTAAGGTATAGATTTACTTTTTCCAAATGATAAGGTCTTAATACTTCTTTGGGAAAATTATAGTTGAATGTCAAGTACTTGAAACGCAAGAAAGAACCATCTTCCACGTATCTGTCACTTCCAAGCCAGTTATAACCTTCACGATAAAGAGCACGCGGCATTTGAGTAATGTCGCCATCTTCTCTCCATCTCCAGTTTACAGCTATACTCTGATTATTGTCATCATACATATTTTCAGCATGCATCCTGGCTTGATTGATGATTTTATTGCCGTATCTGAAGTTAAAGAACGTACGCATACTGAAGTTCTTATATCTGAATGTCGGTCCAAAACCACCGTTCAATTTCGGGTTGGCATTTCCCAAATACACAATATCCAACTCATCGATACTTCCATCGTTATTAATGTCTTCGTACATTGCATCTCCACCTCGGAATCTGTATTGCATGGTTTGACCATAAGCAAAATACATAAATTTCGGATCGTTATTTTGGTCAAGAATCACATTCCCGGCTGCATCTCTTGCCACGGGAGCATTTTCCTGAATTCCCGGGATGTATTTATCGTATTCATAAACGCCTTTGTATCTGAAACCGTAGATTGAACCAAACGAGTTTCCTTTCTGAATACGAGTCAGATATGATCCGTTAAAGTAGTTGAAATCGCCGTTATAACTATCTAAGATTCCTTGATAAAGATCAATAAGCACGTTCGTGTAGTTTGAAAGGTTAAATGTAAAGTCAACTGCGAAATCTTTCGCTTTCACGATGCTGTTTGCATAGAAATTGACCTCCCAACCGGAGTTATCCATCGTACCGCCATTGATATAGGACAATGAACTAAATCCGGAGATTTGAGAAATTGCCACATTGGGGAACAACAGGTCTTTTGTATTTTTCTTATACAGGTTTATATCCAATATATACCTGTCAAGGAATCCGATATCAAATCCTAGGTTGAATGAATTCGTAGTTTCCCATTTCAGATTTTTCAACTGCAATGTACCGGGTCTTATCGCGTTCATATCAAGATAAGTTCCATAGTTTTGATAGCGGCTGAAGTGCAAGTACTCGGAGCGAGGTTGGTTACCACTGATACCCCAAGCCGGTCTGATAGCAAACATAGTTAACCAAGGTGTGTTTTCTTTGAAAAACGGTTCGTCTGACATAATGTATTTCAAAGAAATACCCGGGAAATGTCCGTACTTATTTTCTTCACCAAATTTTGTACTTCCGTCAATACGGTATGTAAAGTCGGCAATGTATCTTGATTTGTAAGCGTAGTGTCCTCTAAACATGTAAGCCAGCGATCTCCAAGATGAATGCGATGAACCTCCACCTGACAGAAAAGCATTGGTAGATGCATCCGGCGCGGCAGCTGAAGGAAGCGCGTACGAAGTGATATTCTGCCAAGTTGAGTTACCCGTGTTGACCTGGAATGATCCGTAAAGCAACAAGCTGTGGTCTTTATTCTCAAACTTGGGTTGCCAGGCTAAGTTATTGTCCATGAAGACAGATAAGCTTTCAGACTCTCCATCTTCTGCCCTGTTCGTATCTTGCCAGTATTCATTATTTACCTCTTGAGGCAAGAACATCGAAACTTTATTATTGTTGATGTCAAAAGAGATAAATGAATTGAAACGTAACATCTGAACATTCGGATCAAGTAAATCATAAGTCAATCTGAATGTAGGGGTAATACGGAATGATTTATCATTCATCTTCGCGAGCAAGGCTAATGCTACGGGGTTTCCTAAGAATTTTTGATCGTTACTTATTCTCGAATCTCTTGAAATATTGTAATATTTATCCGTATTGTTACCATTTATGTCTTGCTCAAATACACTTACATTTGGCATTTTCCGATAAGCCATGCCTAAAATATTATCATAACTTCTATCATTGCTTGAATTTGTCAAAGAAAACTCTGCACCAAATCGAATTCTGTCCGACACACGGTAATCCAAGTTGGCACGCGATGAAATCCGATTGTATTTCTGGCCGATAATTGTTCCGTTCTGATACATATAACCACCTGACACACGGTAGTTTGCTCGATCACCACCACCTGAAATGGTTACATAGTGGTCGTTGATGTTGCCGGGCTGTACCACTTCTTTTACCCAGTCGGTGTTGTTGTTGAAGTTTTGGTATTCCGGGTGATTCTGGTCGTAATTGTATTCAGGAATATTGGATAAATTTTTATCCTGCCGGGCGTTGAAATAAGCTTCTTTCATTAACATAGTAAAGTTGTCACCATTCAGCATATTCACACCTCTTGGTTGGACTGTACGTGTATAACGATAGGAATAGTCAATCCGTGTCGGTCCGCTCAACCCTCGTTTTGTCGAAATCATCAAAACCCCGTTTGCTCCTCTTGATCCCCAGATAGCAGCAGCTCCGGCATCTTTCAATACAGATATCTCCAAGATATCATCCGGATTGATACTCAACATATTAGCATACTGCTCTTGGTTTGAGTTTGCAAAGTCGAAGTTTGGATCTACCTCAATATTATAGGGCACACCGTTTACAACAATAAGCGGCTGACTACTTCCTGTAATTGAAGTTACCCCGCGAATACGCATTGAGGTTCCTGTTCCCGGGTCACTGGAGTTTGCCACAATATCCAACCCTGCAATACGTCCCTGCAGTGCCTCATCAATAGAAGACACCTGAAGTCCTTCAAACTCTTTGGTGTCAATTTTTTGGATAGCAGTAGAAACCTCACGTTCAGGAATACTAAATCCTCCTTGTGTCTGTCTTCTTTGTGCCACGACTTCAACGGCCTGAAATGTTTTATCAATTTCATTTAACGTTACATTGAGAGTATTTCTGTTGTTGATCCGGATGACTTCTTTCTCAAAACCAACATAGGCTACAGAGATTCTGCCATTTTTGTTTCTAACACGAAGTACATAATGACCGTTTACATCGGTTGTAGTTCCACTGATAACACGATTATTACCATCTATTTCCGTAACACTTGCTCCAATAAGAGTTTCGCCATCAGTAGCAGATGAAACAGTACCTTGAATAATATCACCTCCTGCACCTTGCCCAAAACTATTAGTTATAAATACAAAGCTAAGCAAGAATGATAATGCTAAAATTGAAATATTTTTTGCTTTTTCCATTATTATTCGAATGTCAATACGTTATCAATTTGATGAATTACAGCAGAAGCAGAAGTCGAGATAGCAGATGTGCTAAATAACGGATTTGCTATCGGACCTGTACCATCCACATATTTATATGCAGATGGAACTCTTGAGAAAATGTAATCTTTTGCAATAATATTATAGAGTCCGCCGTCAGTTACTACGTTAGCTGTACGTAGTGGTTTCCCTACCGGAGTATCCATTGTAATTTTCATTGAACCGGATGTTCCCGTTACTCCTAGTTTGTAATACTTGTTTCTCACTGTTCCAAAATGTGTTTGAGTCACATCAGTTTTCAATGTAGCTGACTGATAGTTGCCACTAAAACTGTCACCGAAAAACAAAGAATTATCTTGGAAGTGGTATTTTAAGAAATTAATGAGTCGCTCAATTTCATCCTCTCTTTCCTGTCCGGAAAGCAGATCAATTTCTTCCCAAGTCTTAATGGTTTGTGAAGTGATCGCATTTTGAATAGCATCGTTAGTCGGAACAAAAATTGTATATCTAAATGCATTGAAAAACTTAATCCGATAATCAATACCTTGTTGAGCAAAGATTTGAACAATATTTCCTTCCGGAACACCATTCAACAATTCAAAGAAGGCTGAAAACTCGGGAGTTTCACTCAAAATTTTATAAACAGATCTCAACGCAGGTTGAATTTGTTTGTCGATAAAGAATGTAGAACCGTTGAACTGTCTGAAAACCGTAGTTGTATTCGATTGTGTGCCTTTTGATATGTCACCGCCACCTTTCACTACCAATGAACTTCCCGAACCTGAAATATTTATCAGATCGTTTGCTTTAGTGATATAGTAGCTCTTACCGGATTCTACATCACCAACCACGATATGGCTGTCCAATAAATCCCACAAACGATTTTGCAAGAATGTATTTGAAGTAATTACATCTACCGAATCACCTACAATATCATTTACTTTGTCATACGTATAAGCTGTAGCATTTACAGTTTTTGTGTTTTCATTGTACCAGTATTTCAAAACTCCGTTTATATCTTGTCCCCAAGCAATCGGATCTATGTATTTTTCAAAAAACTCATCCGTTGGGATAAATAAACTGTACTTACTTACCAACGAATTGAGGTATAATTTGTAGAAAGCAAACATAGTTCCATCAACACTTTGTTGAGAAATATTGATCGCCCAGTTCATGATTTTTGAGTTCGGACTTAAAAGTACCGGGCTATAAACCGAAATATAATCAACGGGAGGATAAACTTCATTCGTTATATATACATTGCCGTTTGAGGCAAGGAATGAACTCTCTATATGACTTCTCTGAACAGGCAGAGCATAGTTTTCACCATCTACCATTTTTGAGAATCTGCTCGGAATTGATTCTATAAGCGAAGTTCTCATGTGTCTTTTGATAAATGGAAGAATGATTTCATCCGGCACATTATCCCAGCTGCCAAACCTGTCTTTCAGAATAGCACCGATTCCACTGTTGAAGTAGTTATTCATGGCTTCGTCTGTCGGCACAAACATAGCAGCCATATCTGCTTCCAATGCACCAGCCCTGTATTCATTCCATCCCGGATTGTACGGTAGCAGGTTTTTCACTGTCTCCGGGGTGTTTATTTCCTCATGATTTGCATTGAGCGGACGGGTTATCCCACCATTAGAAGCATAATAAGATTTAATAAATATCGAATCGTTGAATCCCGGATTCAATGATTGATAAAGTTTTGTAGTAGCATCATCATAGACCATCACGCAAAAACGGTCCAAAAGTTTTGAGAAAATTCTTGTACTCGGGTTTTCATGGATGTACTGAGCCATGTTTTGAGGAGGAATTAACACACTTTCAAGCACATGAATGTATCCATTTTTGCATCGTACGTTTTGTTCAATTACTCTTTTATTAAAAACATACACATCGTTTCTTTCTCTTGTCCGGCCGTTTGTCAAAGCCGAGAAGTCATCACTTGTGATTCCTGCTTTGTTGATAAATTCTTCTGTGAAAAACACAATTGTTTTCTGCGTATTGTCTTTCAGCAAATGAATACCATTCTCGCGGTGATAATCCCAGAAAGGACTTGTGGGCAACGCATCGCCTTTTTCAAACGAAAGTGAGTCAATCGGAGCCAGCGATGTTTCTTGTCTCATTGCAGTTTCCTCAATTAGAATTCCAGCAGAATTATAATTGGATAACTTTACGATAGTGTAAGGATTATTCAATAGTGAAAAATTCAATAAGGATTTCTTTTGAGCCAACGATAAGTCTTCGTACTTTCTGACGTTCCACTCATTGTTTTGAAAGAATTCTTTGTATGCGTCATCATTGGCAACAAACAAGGTCTTACTTCCTGTAACCTGTAGAACATCTTTGTACTTTAAATCCTCAATAAGCCTAACGGTATAGGTATAATTCCCATTGTCATTCAGGTAGTCGTAAATACTGCTACCCAAATTTTCCGGTTCTTGATCATCGTAGATGTATTCATCTTTGCAAGAATCAAATGAGAAACTTATCAACAATACCGAAACGAAAAGTACTAATTTTTTAAAACAGTTGCATGTTTTGTTTGAATAGATCTTCATTTTATATTGAATGTAGTTTTATAGTTTAACAAATTTTGTTGGAACTCTATTTTTTGTTTTCAAGAAATAATATCCGGCAGGCAATTCGTTTACATCCACCTCACTACCGATGATTTTCGTTGATTTCATCAAAATTCCTGTCATGTTGTAAATCTCAACATCTATGACATCATTTCCATTTAAACCGGAGAAGAAAATCTTATCTTTTACCGGATTTGGAAAGATTGAGAATGCTGGCAGATTTATTTTCTCGGTTCCCTGAGGAATATTTGGTATTGCAGAAGTCACAAGCCAACCTGCCATTTCATTTGAAACAGTCAAAACTCCTTTTGATCGCTCGCGTTGTTTCACGATATTGGCATAAGTATCAGCAACAGCTAAACTTCTCAGAACTGATGTAGTCTGGTCATTTGCAGTTTGCATTTGAGCTATGAAGACAGGATTTGTGATGGTTTCGCCGTAGTTTATAGTTTTGTAAGTTGCTCCCACAAAGTTATCGGCTGTCCTGCCAACTATAATCGGATTTCCGTTAACAGTTCCGCTCCCCGTTTCGATAGCGAGATACGAGACCTGTTCAGAGCCGAGGGAAGTAGTAATGGCTTCTTCTTTCATCAGAATAGCCTCAAAGCCGGTAGTAGTTACGTTTCTAACACGAACTGTGGTTGCAAAAGTAGAGTTTGCCAATAGCTGCGAGGCAAATACTACCGGTACAGTTTCAAATGGTGTTGGGAAATTAATTCTAATCCACGTAGGTCCAACTGCCACTCGTCCGGATTGTGCCTTTAAGCCTCCAAAATCATATTCACCGCCGGCGAGTATAAAGTAAGAAACATAATCTTCTCTTGAATAAGAAGATATTTTTTGATAACTCCAAGGCGCCAACTGAATATTTACACGAGTAGAACCGCTCACAAGTTTACTTCTCGCAGCTACGAGCGCCGTGAAATTATTATTAGTTGCTCCTCCCAGAATTACATTGGGCACCGTGTTGTAAGGTTTTATAAAGTTCAAGGCATTCCACCCTGTGTTATTAATTCCAATTTTACCAATTTGTATATCATCTCCGCTTGTCACGTCATAACCCACTTCATTGGAAAAGGCAGAAAGTTTTCCGTTTGAAAATTTTGAACGGGTTCTGTATCTAACTTTTTTATAAGTGGTGTTATCCAATGTGTCAACAAAACTCTTCAGACTTCCATCGTTTGAATCATAAATAACTTCAAATGCTCCATCTTCAATGCTTCTCTCGACAACAGCCCCGATGAAATTTTCATAATTTGGATCGTTGATGGTCAATGTCAGATTTTTTGCTCCAAAAGCTATGGCTAACGATGGATTTCTAAACCGGAAAGAGGGGATTACTTCGTATTTTGGATTGTAAGCCATTCTGGATTTATTTGCAGCATAATATTCACCTGCAGGGGTTAAATTACTACCCAAAGCCATCGCTCTACAATCTTGCACCCAGTTATAAATGGAATATCTTTCTACAAAAGAAGTTGTATCTAATACGTTGAGAATTCCTTTGATATCATTAAGTTGTTTTGCTGCATTCTCCGGGGAGAGAGAGCGATCTGCAGTGGGCCACCATTCGTTGGTCCAGTTAGCACCGTTATTCCATTCGGTAATCCAAATCGGGAGTCCGGTTTTTTCATGCACCCACTTCAAGTCATTATACCATTGTTGCGGTGATTTTGCCCAGTAAGCGTGAATTGCAACATAGTCCACCCGATAATTCCTCGCTTTACAGCTATCCAGAAACTCGTAAAGCCAAGCTCCGTTACTGCCAAATGGATCTGAAGGAGAAGGCGAACCGAGTCTCAAACCCGATTTCATATATTCAGGCCAGATTGCAAGTGCTTGCTCAACAGTCATATTGGACTGATCCGGTCTGTTTGGCTCGTTGAAGCCTAACAAATGAGTTACATTTTGTTTCCCGTTGATTTCTCCCCAGCCGGGCCAACCGGCGTTTTGTTTGATTGGAACATATTCTACAGCAGAAGTTGTTGATCCACTGGCGCTCCAATCGTACCTCCAGGTTACATTCAGCGGAGTATATTGCCCGGGATCACTTCCTGCCCAACCTTTTTTGGTAGGCCATTCCCACTGGAATACACGAATAAATGATATTTTATTATCTAACAAATCAGGCAATAGCGGTACTTCTAAGTCTTTGCTATCGGCAATGAATACCCTGCTGTATCCCAATCCATCGGACGACGTAGCAAAGGTAGCCATATAACCTCTTTTAAGCTTAAATGACCTGATTTTATTGTCAAAATCGCCTAAAGCGTTATTGTAAACATAGAGGGAATAGTTCGAATTGGATTGACCGGTGTAGTTCTGTCCGTCAAAAACTGTGAGAGGTTGGAATGAACTACCTTGTGGAATTACTACGGTTCCGTGTTTGTAAATAGAAACACGGCAATTATTTCGGTATGATGCCGCTTCACCATTAATGAAGATTTTACTGAGAAGATTATCTAAAACATACTTAGGACGTACGTTATCAAAGAAAAGCCAAGATTCTTCGGAATTTAGTTTAACGATACTGTTTTCAAGCTGAGAAGTGGTTGCTGTGATATGAAGATCGGTTTTACCATTAATTATAACTTCTGCATCCTTATACGAAGCAGTACTAACCACACTTCCGGTGACTTCGATAACAGTTCGTTGAGAAAAAGAAGATAAAACAGTAAAAAATAATAATGGTATTAGCAGCGTAATTTTTCTAATCATAAAAAAAGACATTTTTTTAAGGTTTAATTTTTTTGTTCTGAAGCAAAATTTATAAGTGTACTTTTTACACGTATAATCCAATCCCAAATTATAAATCTATTTTGAAAAAAAAGTGTAAAATTCATTCATTAAAGTGTAATAAGTGAATTTAATGTTTCCTTGTCAAAAAAGCTTGAATAGAGCACTCAGACAAGCGGTCAAAATGATTTATTATTGATATTAGCCCATGTTCTTCGTTTTGATTTTATTGTTTTTAAGATAGATTTTCACTTAAAATGCTATTTTTAGAAATCATTTTTTATAATTTTCCTAAAAGAATACAAAAAAAAAGATGATCAAAATTTCACAAAAAATCTAACGTGAGCAGCTTTATTTTTTTAATTGAACTATTCTTATAATTTTCATTGCTGTCTCTTATACACATCT
>LSQX01209712.1_pt2 | contig 17568 bp, 14 predicted proteins | sample 654561 | NCBI WGS metagenome assembly LSQX01 (sample SAMN04489861, study PRJNA283612) | anaerobic digester metagenome | isolation source: 4 biogas reactors fed with cattle manure at either 37C or 55C with and... | place: Denmark: Kongens Lyngby | collected 2014
CGCGGCCAGCCCTTCCGCGGGGAGACCCGCAAGGCGGCGGTGCGCCTGGACTGCGTCATCCCGGTCTTTCATGGCCTGCACGGGGAGGACGGCAGCGTTCAGGGAATGCTGGAACTGATGAACCTGCCCTATGCCTCAACCGGCATCGCCGGCAGCGCCGTTGGCATGGACAAGATCATGATGAAGCGGATCTTTCTGGGGCATGGCTTCCCGGTGCTCAAGGACACCGCCCTGACCCGCACAGCCTATGAAAACGACCCGCAATCAGCCTGTGAAGGCATAGAGAAAGCCCTGCCCTACCCGGTGTTTGTCAAGCCGGCCAACCTGGGCTCCTCCATTGGCGTCAGCCGCGCGGATGACCGAAAGCAGCTGATGGACGCCCTGGCGCTGGCCTTCACCTTAGACCGCAGGGTGCTGGTTGAGCAGGGCTTGGACGACCCCCTGGAAGTCAACTGCTCCGTGCTGGGTTTTGATGAGGACGTCAGCCCATCGGTGGTGGAGATGCCTGTCCGCGAAGGCGCGCTGCTGGACTTCAAGACCAAGTACCTTGCCTCCTCACAGCAGTCGGGCATGGCGTCCTTAAGCCGCCTTATCCCTGCCCCCATCAGCGAAGAAGGCACACAAAAAGTACAGCAAACAGCCGTTTCCATCTTCCGCGCGCTGGACTGCAAGGGTGTGGTTCGGGTAGATTTTATGCTGGACAGGGTGACGGGGGAGCTGTACATCACCGAGATCAACACCATCCCCGGCTCGCTGGCATTTTACCTGTGGGAGAAAACGGGCGAAGGCCTGCCCTACCGCAAGCTGATTGACCGCCTGGTGCAGTATGCCTTTGAAGCCCACCGGCAAAAGGAAGACACAACCGTCTCCTACCAGTCAGACATCATCCGCTCTGCCATTTTGCGGGGCTCAAGCGGCGCCAAAGGCGCCAAGGGCTGAGCCGGGAAGGAAACAATCATGAACGCCTATGTACAACGTGTCCTGGATGAGCTAAACCAGCGCTACGCCCATGAGAAGGAATTTTTGCAGGCCGCTCAGGAGATGCTGGGCACCCTGTCTTCCGTCTTTGACCAGCACCCGGAGTATGAGCAGGCCGGGCTGCTGGAACGCTTTGTGGAGCCGGAGCGCGTCATCCTCTTCCGCGTGCCCTGGGTGGATGACGCCGGCCGCCCCCAGGTGAACCGCGCCTACCGCGTGCAGTTTTCCTCCGCCATCGGGCCTTACAAGGGCGGGATGCGCTTTCACCCCAGCGTCAACCTGGGCATCCTGAAGTTCCTGGCGCTGGAGCAGACGCTCAAGAACAGCCTCACCGGCTTGCCAATCGGCGGCGGCAAGGGCGGCAGCGACTTCAATCCCCGCGGCAAGTCCGACCAGGAAGTCATGCGCTTTTGCCAAAGCCTGATGAACGAGCTCTACCGCCACATCGGCGCGGACGTGGACATCCCCGCCGGGGACATCGGCGTCGGCGCACGCGAGGTGGGCTATATGTACGGCCAGTACAAGCGCTTGAAGGGTGAGTACACAGGCACCTTCACCGGCAAGGGCCTCACCTACGGCGGCTCCAAGGGCCGCACCCAGGCGACGGGCTATGGCCTTTTGTACCTGGTGGACGCCATGCTCAAGGCCAATGATTTGAAGCTGGAAGGCATGGGGGTGGTGGTCTCGGGCTCCGGCAACGTGGCAATTTACGCCGCTGAAAAGGCCATGCAGCTGGGCGCTAAAGTCATCGCCATGAGCGATTCGGATGGCTTCGTGGTGGACGAAAACGGCATCAATCTGGACGCCGTCAAGCAGATCAAGCTGGTGGAGCGCGGCCGCATCGCTTCTTATCCGGAGTACGCAAAAAGCGGGAAATACACCGCTGGCGGCAGCATCTGGTCGGTGCCCTGCCAATTGGCGCTGCCCTGTGCTACGCAAAATGAACTCACGCTTGAGGACGCGAAGATGCTGGTGCAAAACGGCGTCAAGGCGGTGGCCGAGGGCGCCAACATGCCCACCACCTTGGAGGCCACCCATTTCTTCCAGGAAAACGGCGTGCTCTTTGCCTCCGGCAAGGCGGCCAACGCCGGCGGCGTATCGGTGAGCGCTCTTGAAATGAGCCAGAACTCCCAGCGCCTCAGCTGGGACTTTGACGAGGTGGACCAGCGCCTGAAAACCATCATGGAGGATATTTTCGCCAACATCGCGCAGACGGCCGCGAAATATGCCACGCCGACGGATTATGTCACCGGCGCCAACATCGCGGGCTTTCTCAAGGTGGCCGAGGCCATGATGGCCCAGGGCGTGGTCTGATCGGGGATGCAAAACAAGGATTCCCGTTCAGGGGCCGGCATCGCGCTCAAGGCCATCACCCTGGTTTTGGGCCTGCTGGGGCAGTACCTCACCCTGCGCCGCGGCAGCTTCATGTCCGGCGCTCATTTGCTGTATTACACCAACATCACCAATGCCTTCGCCATCGCGCTGATGGCGATTTTGCTGGTGGTTGCCTTGACGAAGAAGCCGCTGCCAAGCTGGCTGTCCGGCTTCCGCTTTGTGGTCAGCGCCGGCATTCTGCTCACCTTGGTGGTCTTCTCCCTGCTGCTGCTGCCGCGGATGGAGCCAGCCTACCTGCTGTCCCTGGACAACCTGCTGGTGCACTTTGTGGTGCCACTGCTGACCTGCGCTGACTTCATCCTCTTTGATGAACACAGCCCCAAGAAGAAAGGCTATGCCCTGCTGGGCCTGGTGCTGCCCTTTGCTTACTTTGTGTTCGCCATCACATTAAGCCTCAAGGGCCAGCGCTTCCATGGCATGGCCGCGCCCTACTTCTTCCTGGATTATGAGAAAAATGGCTGGTTTTCAGCGGGGGAGGGCAAGTTGGGGGTCGCCTACTGGTTCCTCATCATCCTGGCCCTGCAGCTGGTGCTGTCCAGGATTCTGTTGGGTCTCAAGAGAATCGTCCAAAGGGCCAACTGAAAGGCTCAACTTATACTGATTCCAATCTTTATTGCATCGTCACGCCGGATCTTTTGTCTCCCTGCTGTGTCAGTCAACCTCGACGTAGCTTAGGCTACGCCATCGGTTTCCTTCCTTGCAGGAAAACAAAATCCCTCGCCGCTTTGGATGCAATAAAGCTTTACATCAGTATTAAAAGCCGCGCGGACTTGCTCCTCGCGGCCTTTTCATATTGCCAAGTTTTCTTATCCCTTTACCGCGCCGGCGGTGAGGCCCGCCACAAACTGCTTGGACATGCTCAGGTACAGCAGGATGACCGGGAGTGCGGACAGGGTGAGCAGCGCGAACACCCGCGGCCAGTCTGTCGCGTACTGCCCCTGCAGCCTTGTCACCGCCAGCAGCACGGTCTTCTTGTCCTCCTGGGTGATGAAAATCAAGGGGAACCACAGGTCGTTCCAGATGGGCACCAGGTTGTAAATGCCGACGGTGGCCAAGGCCGGCTTGATGAGGGGCAGGACGATGCTGTAATAAATTTTGCTGCGGTGCGCGCCGTCAATGTAGGCCGCCTCATACAAATCCTTGGGCAGACCATGGATAAATTCAGTCAGGATGAACACCGCGGTGGGCAGCCCCATGGCGATGTAGACAAAGAACAGGCTCCAGAGGCTGTTGAACAGACTAAAGATCTTCATCAGTTCCAACAGGCGGATGGTGGCGATTTTGATAGGCAACATCATCCCCAACACAAAGAAGAAGTAAATGCCCCGGGACATCTTGCTCCTCCAGTGTGCCAGGCCATATCCGGCCAATGAGCCCAGCAACAGAATCATAAAAAGGGACACCACCACCACCAGGGTGCTGTTGTAGAAGTACTGAAAAAAGTTGCCCCCTTTGACCACGCTGATATAGTTGTCAAAGGTCCAGACCTCCGGCAGACCAAAGGGGTTTCCGTAGATGGCGATTTTGCCTTTGAAGGAGTTGATAATCAGCAGGTACACCGGGAACAAGGCAATGAGCACCCATATAATCATCAGGATGTGGGAGGGGATGTGCATATTCATGATTTTCAAACTGGCGCTTTTGCGCTCTTTACGGTTTATGCTCATATCTCACTCCTTTCCCTGAGTGGCCTTGAGGGTGGGCACTACACCGATCAGCAGCATCACAAAGACCGCGGTGGAAATAGATGCGCCGACGCCCGGCTCCGGAATGCCGATGGGGTGCTTGCCCGCCACGCCATAACGGTAAAACAGCGAACCAATCAAGTCCGTGGAATAATTGGGCGCGCCGTCTGGTGTGGCCATGGCGTAGACAATGTCAAAGGCGTTGAAATTGCTAACAAAGGTTAGAATGGAAATCATACCGACAACTGGCAGCAGCAAAGGAAATTTGATGTACCAGAAAGTCTGCCAACTGCTTGCGCCGGCGATGTCAGCAGCCTCCAGCAAATCCTCACTGATGCCCTGAAGTCCGGCCACAAACATCATGGTGGGGATGCCTACCCATTGCCAGACTGACACCAGGCTGATGACGTGCAACGCGGTCTGCTGCTGTCCCAGCCAGGGCTTGGCCAACACACCCAGGCCCATTGCTCGCAATGTAGGTCCGGCAAACTGGGGATTCAGCACCAGCTTAAACAGGTATCCGGTGACCATGACGGCAATGGTGCAGGGAATGAAAATGATACTTTGGTAAAACCGCCGGCCTCTCATGGTTCGGTTGGTCAGAACCACCGCAAACAACATGCCCAGTACATTTTGCAGGAACATGTGGTAGGCAAAGAACACCCAGGTGTTCTTGAAAGCACCCCAGAAACGGGCAGAAACTTCCGGGTCTGTAAACAACCGGACATAATTGTCAAAGCCCACGAAGGTCCGTGCGCCAGTGGTGCCTTCATAAAGGCTTAAGCGCACTGAATCAAGCATGGGGTAGGCCATGAACAGGATGTACATCAACAGTGCGGGCAGGATGTACAGTATCCAGTACCAGCCTCCCGGATCCAGGCGGCTTTGGCGGGGGAGTTTCCGTTGCGCCGTGGTTTGCATGAGGCCTCCTAAGAATTATAACGAGGAAATAGAAAACCGGGAGCCGGTATACGGCTCCCGGCGTGTCTGATCAGAAGGATTGCTTATTGGCCGAGAACTTTAGCTTGCTCAGCAGCAAAAACTTCCGCAGCGGCTTCCGGGGTGGTCTCGCCCTTGCTCAGCGCGTTGAGCTGTTCCACCATGGGGGTGTACATGCCCAACAGTTTGGCCCATACAAAACGGGCATCCAAAACCTTGCCTTCATTGAGGGCCAGGATCTCAGTCACGGCGGGATCAGCAAAGGTGATGGGGGCATTGATCATGGGGAAGAAGCCCAGGGGCAGGTAGTCAGAAGTGATCTGCGCGCCTTCGGGGGTGGCCAGCCAGGCCAGGAAGGCCTTGACCTCTTCGGGATGCTTGGTGGCGTTGTTGCCGGTGATGCCCATGTCAGGGTGGAAGCACAGGCCGGCTGCAGCGCCTTCAGGGGCGGGGATGGCGAATGCGCCCCATTCCACGCCGTATTCAGCGAAGGTTCCACAGGTCCAGGAACCATCGATGAACATGGCAGCACGGCCGAGGCCCAGCATGGCAGGCCCGTCAGAGTTGGTGATGGATTCAAAGCCTTCAGGGAAGAACTTGGTGAGGGCCGCGAAGTCCTGAAGGGATTTCAGGAAAGCTTCATCATTCATTTTCTTTTCGCCGCTCTCGTACAGGGCACGCTGATCAGCGCCGCCGACATAGTTTGGCAGCATCCCCAGGTACACGCACTCCAGGATGTCCCAGTTGGAGGCGATGCCATTGGCAAAGGGTTCAATCCCCTTGTCTTTGAGGGCCTGGCTGACAGTCAGGAGTTCTTCAAAGGTGGTGGGGACGGCCAGGTTGTTCTCGGCGAACAGGGTCTTATTATAGTAGATGACCTGGCTGACAGCAGCAAAGGGAACGGCAAATGCTTTGCCATCGGGAGTCTGCCAGGCGTTGAGGGCGGACTCGCTGAAGTTTTCCTTCACGCCAGGAATGTCGGTGCAGTCCATGGCAAAGCCGGCGTCAAACAGTTCCTGGCCTACCGCATAGGAGCGGGAGTAGAACAGGTCGGGGCCGGTGCCGTTGTCCAACTGCAGGCGCAGGGTGGCGTTGTACTGGTCGGATACGGTGGGCTGGAAAGTGATTTCAACACCAGTCAGTTCCTTGTACTTGTCCAGCAAGGCCTGGACCTTTTCTGCGTCGTCGCTGCGCCAGGAACCCATGGTCAGTTTGACCGGTTCGGCCTGGCCCAGCAGGGGCAGCATGGTGGCCAGCATCAGCACGGCTAGCAACAGGGCGGTAAGTTTCTTCATAAGTCCTGAATCCTCCTACAAAGTATTGGTATTGTTGCAAACAGTGTAGCATAGGAACAAAGGATGGCGCAAGGGCGGGCAGGCATTTTATTGCACTTCTTCGCCCAGAATGTACACCTTGACCGCCTGGGTGGCCACGTCAAAGCAGTCCCCGTCCATCAGCACAATGTCCGCGTCCTTGCCAACCTCTAGGCTGCCGACACGGTCGGCGATCCCGGAGTGGTGGGCCGGGTTGATGGTGATGGCCTTCAAGGCCTCAAAGGAATCCATGCCGGACTTGACGGCAAGGGCGGCGCAAAGCGGCAGGTACTCCTGGGGGATGACCGGGGCGTCGGTGATGATGGACACCTTGCAGCCGGCCTTGGCCAGCACGCCGGGCGTTTCAAAAGTACGGTTGCGCAGCTCCCATTTGCTGGCGCTGGTCATGGACGGGCCGATGGCCAGGGGCACATCTTCATGGGACAATTCCTCTTTGATGAGGTGGCCTTCGGTGACGTGCTCCAGCGTGATGAGCACATCCAGCTCCTTGGCGATGCGCAGGGCGGTGAAGATGTCCTCGGTGGCGTGGGCATGGGCCTTCAGCGGCATCTCCTTGCGGATGACCGGCAGCAGCGCTTCCATCTTGATGTCATAGGGCGGGGCCTTGGTGGGGTCCTCCTTGGCGGCGTCCTTTTTGGCGGCGTACTCTTTTGCCTTGTACAGGGTTTCCCGCAGCTTGGCGGCGGTGGTCATGCGGCTGGAATCCCCCTTGTCGCGGTAGACGCGCTTGGGGTTTTCGCCAAAGGCGCACTTCATGGCTGTTTCCATCTTCACCACCATGTCATCCGCGCGCCGGCCCACCGTTTTCACCGCGACAAAGGTGCCGCCGATGACATCCGCGCTACCGGGGCCGGTGTTCACCGTGGTGACGCCCGCCAGGGCCGCCTGGCGCAGGTGGGGCTGCATGGGCTTGAAGCCGTCAATCCCGCGCAGGTGGGCGCTGATGATGTCGTTCATCTCGTTGTAGTCGCTGCCTTCGTAGCCGATGCCGTAGCCGTCCAGGCCGATGTGGCTGTGCGCGTCGATGAAGCCGGGGTAGACCTGCAGCTCCGCCGCGTCCACCACCGTGGCGCCCTTGGCGCTCAGGTTTTTTCCGATTTTTTGGATTTTGCCGTCCTTGACCAGGATGTCCGCCACGTAGGGCTTTTCCTTGACCGCGTCATGAATGGTTCCGCCTTTGATGAGCAGCATTGCGATGATTCTCCTTTATGAAAAGCTGATTTCCTTGTTCTGGTCGCTGGAATCGTAGATGGCCTGCATGATCTGCGCTGTGATGATCACGGTGTCAATGTGGCTGGCCAGCTTTTTGCCGGTCTTGACGCAGTCCACAAACTCGTCAATTTCCCGCTGGAACATGTCCGATGTCTGGAAGGCCGGGGTGATGGTTTGCAGCATGCCGTCCTTCGCGGTGTACAGGGTATAGTTGCCGCCGTACTGCAGGCGGATGCCTGCCCTGTCGCCCATGAAGTCAATGAAGGATTCCCGGACACCGATGTTTTGCGCCCAGGCGCCGTTGACGGTGATTACCGGGCCTTCGGTGCGGATGAGAGCGGTGACGGAGTCGTCCACGTCATAGACGCCCCCGGGGATATGCGGGCCGGCCCACATGTCGGTGTAGACATAGTTGTCAATGTCCTTGCCCAGTTTACAGAAGGCCTGGCCGGAGACTGTTTTGGGGACGGGGTCGCCGCAGCAGTACATCACAATGTCCAGGTAGTGCACGCCCCAGTCAATCAGGGCGCCGCCGCCGGCGATGGCCTTGGTGGTAAAGGCGCCGCCCAGGCCGGGGATGGAGCGGTGCGCGCGGAAGGAGACATACACCTGGTAGATTTCTCCCAGTTCGCCCCGGTCGATGTGCTGCTTGATACGCCGCACGGCGTCATTGAAGCGGTTGACCACGCCGATGTTCAGCGTCATCCCGGTTTCATGCTGGGCCTTTTGCATCTCCAGCGCTTCAGAATAAGTACGCGCCGCCGGCTTTTCGCACAGGACGTGCTTGCCCGCGCGCATGGCGTCAATGGCGATCCGGGCGTGCACGTTGTTGGGCGTGCACACGCTGACGGCCACCACCTCCGGGTCCTTGAGCACCTCGTGGTAGTCGACCACGGCTTTGCCTACGCCGTATTGCTCAACGGCCTTCTGGGCGCGCTCCGGTAAAATGTCGCAAAAATAGGCGATTTCAACGTCCTTGTTCTTCATGTAGGAGGGGATGTGGGCGGCATTGGCGATGGTACCGCAACCGATGACGGCAACTTTCATGAGGGGGCAATCTCCTTTGCGTGTTTTGCCGTGATTATAGCATTTTTGTCCGCCCTTGTGACCATGATTTGCGATGAATGTGCGCCCGGGCGGTATTTGTCCCGCCAAAGTTTCTGGCGGTGTGCAATAAAAGGCGCTTCCTGTGCGTCTATATACACAGGAGGTGCTTGTCTCCGGCAGGTTTGTAAACGAGCTGTAAATTAATTGACATAAATTTGCTAGTAAATTGGCATAAAATTGGCACAAGGCTATACTCATTCCGACCCGCGTCAAACAAGGAAGAATCGAAGGATCCAAGCCCAAACAACGGAGGAGGACATCATGAAGAAACTTTCCAAACGCTATCACCTGAATACCCTGATGAAGACACTGTGTGTCTTGCTGCTGGCCATCACCCTGCTGCCGCTCGCCGCGCAGGTCAAGGCGGAAGAGAGCAAGGTCACCAACCTCTTTGGCAGCAGCCTCATGGACCAGCAAGGCTACATCCTGACCATGGTATCAGCCGGGGACACCTTGTACATCGCCACCTCAGTGGGCTTGTACACCTACGCCCCCGGGGACACCAAGGCCATGCTGAAGTCAAGCCTGGGCCTTGGGGACCCCAACATCGCAATGGTGGAGGAGGTGGAAGGCCCGCAGATTTCCGTCATGTTCTCCGATGGCCAGCGCCTTTTGGGCCTGGACACCAACGAGCAGGCCTTGTACACCATCACCCTGGAAGGGGAGCGGTATTCCTACAGCGACCCGGTCAAACTGGACCTGTCCGACTTCATCATGGGCGACCCGCCCTACCAGGGGGTCTCATCCCCGCAGTGGGTCCAGGTGATGGACGGCAGGCTGTATATGAAGAAAAACAACTGGGAAGATCTGGAGCATGACCTCTTCAGCTTTGACCTGAAAACAGGTGAAAAGAAGGTTCATGACGCTTTGCACCTGCAGACAGCTGCGCCCTACAAGGATGGCAAAATCATCGCCGTGCAGCTGGACCCCAACAACCGCTTTGACATGAACACCGGCACCTTGATCGCGCCGCCCCTGGTGATTTTTGATCCCGCAGACGAGTCCATCACCGCCCTGGACGCGGCCATGCCCGTCAACGACACAAACTTTGACACCTTTCCCTTCTATTACGATGCCCAGGAAGACAGCCTGTACACCTTTACGGACACCGACGTGCTGCGCATGGACGGGGACATGAAGGAAGCACGCCTCATTGGGTACCTGCCCATGTTTGGCAGTTACTTCGCACGAAACGGCGGCATCCAGCCGCTGCCTGACGGCAGGCTGGCCATCTCCGCCGGGCAGAATGTCTTCCTGCGCGAGCGCACCGAAAAAGGCCTGGAAGGTTTCATGGTGCTTTCCATGTCCGGCGGCATGGATGACCCCACCATCATCACCCGCGCCTTGATGGAGTTGGACAACGTGGTCGTCCGCAGGGTGGAAGGCGTGCAGTACAACTACATCGACGCCGAGCAGCTGGCTTCCATGTTCTTAACCGGCAGCGTGCCCGCGGACATCATGGCCATCAATGTCAACGGCTTTGACCTGGATAAATTGATTCAAAAAGGCTACCTGGCGGACCTGTCTGCCAGCGGGCAGGTGAAAGACTACCTGTCCGCCTTCGCGCCCAATCTGAGCAAGGCCTTTGTGCAGGACGGCAAGATCTATGCCCTGCCCACCAGCCTCATCCTTTTCCCGGTGCACGCCAATTCCAAGGCTTTTGAGGAAATCGGCCAGCCCGTCCCCACCAGCCTGGATGGCCTGACCACGCTGACGGAAGAATGGATGGCAGGCCTGATGGAGGACCACCCCAATTTCAACCTGTTCTCCGATGGCGGCAACTACAAGCGCACCCTCACCTACCAGGTGATTGAGAAGTACATCGCCAACAAACTGGGCGCGGGGGAAGACCTGGTGTTTGACACCCCGGCCTTCCGCGGATTGATGGAGCGCGTCGCCAACATCGACTTTGGCGATTATGCCACCGACCCTGACAGGGAAGATCCGGCCGGCATGTCCGCCCTGGAGGAGTTCTGGAACCGGACATCCATCCTGGAAACCGGCATGGGCTACGAGCCGCGCTACGCCACCAACCGCAACCGCGGCAGCAACGACAACCCGCAAACCCCCATCACCCTGTCCATTGAGGAAGGGCAGATGGCCTACGCGGACGCCGACCTGAACCTGCTGGTGGTGCTGTCCTCCAGCAAGAACATCGACACCGCCGTCAGGTTCCTGGGCGCTTTCACCGGCAAAATCGACCCGGTCGACAAGGCTGCCTTCAACCTGGACGCCAGGGATCCCATCCCCAACCCCAACTACGACCGTGAGATGGCGGACCTGGACAAGACCCTGAAAGTGATTGAATCCAATTACGCGAAGGCCGAGGGCGCCGAAAAGAGCAACCTGGAAGAAAGCCTGAAGTATTTCAAGGAATATTATGAGCACATGCGCAAGGAAGGCATGTTCCTGGCCACCGCGCAAGACCTGGAAAACATCCGCCAGATGATTTCCCACCTGTATGTCAACAGCGGGCTAGGCAATGCCCAGCGGCGCATCTTCTATGACAATTATGAGCTCATGGATCAGTACCAGGACGGCGCCATCAGCCTGGACCAGTTTATCCGCCAGATGGACGACAAGCTGCGCCTGGTTCGCATGGAATACCAATAATCCGTCACCTTCACGCCCTGCCGTCCTTTGCGGCGGCAGGGCGGGCCCCATCGTAACCTTCGCCCGGCAACAACCTTCCGGGTGACAGAAAGCGAGTTTCATGTTTGTCAAAAAGAAGAGCCTGTGGCTGTTTTTGCTGCCGGGCTTGCTGGGCCTCATGGTCTTTCATCTGGTGCCCTTCATCGGGGGCATCTATTATTCGCTGACTGACGGCACCGTCAACAACAACCTGGTGTGGTTCCAGAACTACCAGCGCGTCTGGGCCAACGCCGCCTTCCAACAGGGCCTGCGCAACTCCCTGGAGCTGTCGCTGCTAAGCACCCCGCTCATCTTCCTGTTCAGCTTCATCCTGGCCATCATGCTCAAGTCCCTGCGTGAGCGCAGCCTGCCCTACCGCAACATCCTGCTGATGCCCTACCTGGTGCCCTCCTCGGCCCTGCTTATCATCTGGATGGTGCTGTTTGACTATGGCGGCATCGTCAACCGCCTGGTGACGGCCCTGGGCTTTGAGCGCGTCATGTGGCTGGAGTCGGGGGCTCTGCGCGTGCCCATCATCCTGCTGTATGTGTGGAAGAACGTGGGTTTTTCGGTTGTCATCTTCTCCGCCGCCCTGCAGTCGGTGCCGGATGAGTTTTATGAGTACGCCGCCCTGGAAGGCGCGGGGCCCGTGCGCCAGGCGCGCAGCATCACCCTGCCCCTCATCATGCCCACCGCTTTTCTGGTGTTTGTGTTGGCCTGGGTGAACGCCTTCAAGATCTTCAAAGAGGTCTATTTCATCGGCGGGGCCTATCCCCGGGACGAGGTCTACACCCTGCAGCACTTCATGAACAACCGCTTTGCCAAGCTGGAGTACCAGGATGTCACCACGGCGGCATATTCCTTCGCCTTGATTGTGATGGTGTTTTTTGCCATGATTTACATGCGGAAGGGGGTGCGCGGCGTTGATCGGCATTAAGGCGCACAGGCGGCGCAAAACCGGGCGCGTCATCAGCACATTGGTGCTGGTCATCATCTGCGCCCTCACCCTGCTGCCGCTGATTCTCACCTTCCTCTATTCCTTCTTCCCGATGTCAGAGATGAAGGCCTTCCTGGCCACCCGCAACAGCTATGACCAGACCCGCTTCATGGACATCCTGCTGGCGCCCTCCATCGTCTCCCTGCGCCAGTATTACGACCTGCTGATTGACAAGCCCGTGTACCTGAGCCTCTTCATGAACTCGGTCAAGTACACGGTGGCCATCCTGGCGGGGCAAATTATCTTCATCCCCACCCTGGCCTACGCCTTGAGCCGCTTCCGTTTCAGGGGCAGGGAGGCCATCTTCTTCATGGTGATGATGCTGATGCTGCTGCCCTTCCAGGTCACCATGGCGCCCAGCGTTCTCACCATGCGCACCCTGGGGCTGATGAACACGCCCTGGGCGGTGATCCTGCCCATGATGTTCGCGCCTTTTTATATCTTCCTGATGCGCCAGTTCATGGTGGGCATCCCGCCGGATATGATTGAGGCCGCGCTGATAGACGGCGCGGGCACGGTGCGCAGCTTTTTCCACGTCATCCTGCCCCTGTCAAAGCCCATCCTGGGCGCCGCGGCCGCGCTGTCCTTCGCCGATTGCTGGAACATGGTGGAGCAGCCCCTCATCTATCTGGCCAACCAGCAAAACGCCATGCCCCTGTCGGTGATGTTCAACAGTTTGAGCAGCTCCGAACAAGGCGTCATCTTTGCCTCAGCCGCGCTGTACATCATGCCCGCGCTGCTGATTTACTCCTATTTCCAGGAGGACATCCTCCTGGGCATCCAGCTAAGCGACATGAAGTGAGGTCTGTATGAAGAAGCGTAAAACATTGAAATGGCTTATGATTTTTGTCGGTGTGCTGCTGGTCAGCCTGTTTTTCTCGCGCACCGTGCAGACCATCACCACCCCCAAGGTGCAAAAAATCTCCGCCTCCCGCGGCCGCCTGGAGGAGAAGATTCCCCTCACCGCCAACCTCACCTTTTCCCAGGGCGAGGAAGTGTTCATGATGGACGCCAAAAAGCTGAACATCGCCATCACCGAGGTGCTGGCGCAGCAGGGCTATTTCGTCAAGAAGGGCGACCTCCTGGCCAGGGCCGACATCCCCAGCCTGGCCGGTGAGAAGGAAAAAATCCAGGCTGAGTACGACAAAGCGGTGCGCGCCCTGGGCGATGCCACCACGGCCAATGTCCGCCTGGCGCAGGACACGCCCCACAACCAGGTGCACGAGCAGTATTACACCTCCCTGGAGGACTACTACATGAAGCGCCTGGAGGCGCAGACCAAAGCTTCCGACATCGGCTATGACATCCCCGAGGACATCCTGTCCTGGGGGCGTGAGCCGGTCAACCCCGAGGCGACGCCGCGGCCCAATTGGGCCAAGCCCACGCCCGAGCCGGTGCCCCTGGCCAATATGCCGCAGGAAATGAAGGCCATCATGCAGGAGGCCTTTGACCTCTACCTGGTCTCTGAACAAAACTTCACCGAGCTCAAGCGCATCATCGGCGGGCAGAGCAAAATCAGCCGCACGCCGGACGGCACCTTCACCCATGTCAAAAAAATCTATGAAAGCCGTATGGCCATCCAGGCGCAGACCAAGGCCATGCTGGAGCTGGAGACCCTGGCAGGCGGCCTGACGGAGATCCGCGCGCCGCATGACGGCTACCTGACCACCTTCACGCTGAAAAAGGGTGACAGCTATGACGGCGCCAAGGCGCTGTACACCATCAGCCGCGAAGGCGAAATCCCCACCCTGAAGGCGGACATCTCCCAGGTGCAAAAGACCATTGAAAAAGGCACCAAGGTGGAGATGGAGGGCATCCGCGCGGACATGGCGGTCAGCGACATCAAGGTGGAGGCGGCCAACAAGAAGTTTGCCATCATCGAGTTGACGGACAGCCTGATTTTCCAATTGGGCGGCATCGGAAAGCTCATGGCCACCCCGCCCACTGTCACCCTGGTGTACAAATCCCAGCGCACCACCACCCTGCTGCCCGCCAGCGCCGTGCGCACGGATTCTGACGGCTCCTCCTTCGTGTACACCATCCAGCAAAACTGGGGCGGAATGCTGTCCAACACCAATTTTGTGTTAAAGAAAATGCCGGTGACCATCCTTGAGAAAACCAGCCGCCTGGTGGCGGTTTCCGAGGAAGTCAGCTACATGGACATCGCCGACAAGGAAGACCGCGCCATCCGGGAAGGCCAGGTCGTGATGGAATATGTCGATTAAACGCTGGATCTTGCTGGTCCTTTTGCTGGGGCTGACAGCGCTGTTTGTCATGCAGGCGCATCAGGTGCCCTCCCTCATCCAGTATGTCTTCCTGCCGCCGGACTTCTCCGCCGCGGAAGAAACACAGCAGGGCGGGGAGGAAGGCCAGGCCGGCCAGGGCACGCCCCAGGCGGAGCTGCCAGGCAAGCTGGACCTCTTTATGAAATCCTGGAATTCCTTCCTGGATGAGCAGCAGGCTTCCATCCAGGCTGCCGCGCTCTCTGCGCACCAGGGAGGCGCTGCCCTGACCGTGGAAAACGGCGGCAGCGCCACGGCTGAACTGACCGCGCTTTATGGCGCCCGCCACACACTGGAAGACAAGGTGCTCGTCAATGGCCGGCAGCTGTACCAGGAGGAAGTGGACCTGGGGACGCCCTCGGCGGTCATCGATGAAGGGCTGGCCATCGCCCTGTTTCGCCAGGGCAACCCGGTGGACATGCAGTTCACCTTGGACGACCAGGTCTTTACCGTGGTGGGCATCACCCGCCACAACCGCACGGTGGGCGAGCGGGCCGACTACGGCCTGATGGTGCCGCTGAAGGCCTTTGAGACCCAGCCTACCTGGGAAGTGATGACCGCGCAGGTGAGGCCCCTGGGAGGCGCCGGCACCCGGGCGGGCCTTGGCAAGTCGCTGCAGGCCTGGCAAAGCGGCGGTCAGGTGGTGGACCTGGTCAAAGAAAAATACCGCGCCGCCCTGCCCGTGCGCGTCCTGCTGTGCCTGCTGGGCATGTTTGTGTCGCTCATCGGGTTTCAGCTGGCGCGGCGTTTCTCAACAGCCCTGCTTGAGAAAAACCGGGAGCGCTTGCAAAGCGAATACATCAGCAGGCTGTGGCCGCGTTATGTGCTCACCGGCGCCTTGATCGCCCTCAGCTTTGGCGCGGCGCTTTTGGTGCTGCTGGTCGCCTTCACCCAGTTGCTGGCCCCGGTGTATGTTTTTCCGGAGTGGGTGCCCGCCATCTTGGTGGAGCCCAAGGAGATTGCCCGCACCTTCTGGAACAACCGCGCAAGCGCCACAGCGCTATTGCAAATGCACACCAAAGAAGGGCACTTTTTGCGTACCCTTCTTGGCTACATCACGGTGCTGTGCCTGCTGGCCGGCGCCTTGCTGCTGGTGCCGCTGACCAACTTCTACAAAAAAGTCAGCGCCAGGGGTTGATTATTTCCTGATAAACGGCAGCGGAAATGGCAGCGCGCCCTGGGGCAGCTGCTGTTTTTCCTGTTCGTCGTGCAGCCTGGCGCAAATCAGCATCAGCAAGGCCGCGATCAGCTGCAGCACCACGCAAATCAGGTTGAGGGCGCTGATGCCAAAGCTTTGCACCACCCAGCCGGCGGCGAAATTGCCCAGCACCGCGGCCATCGCGCTGAACACGGAAATCAGGGACTGGGCGCGCACCCGCTCGTTTTGCCGGACAATGCTGTTGACAAAATAAACCGAAGCGATGCCGTACAGGCCAAAGCAGAAGATGCTGGTGGCCATCGCCAGGTAGAGCACATAGATGTTGCCGGCCAGGAAGATGATGAGCGCCTTGATGAAATAAAAGGCGACCGACACGCTCAGCACCGCGCGGGCACGAAAGCGCTTGAGCAAAAAGGGTGAGAGGAACATGGCGGGCATCTCCACCCCGGCCTGTAAAAACATGGCCAGGCCTAGGGCGGCCTCCCCGCCGCCTTTTGATTCCACCACGCGGTATAAAAACAGCATCATGTTGGACTGCCCGGCGCTCATGAAAAAGCCTGACAGCAAAAAGAAGCGGATGACGCGGTTGGTTTTGAGCATCTGCAGGAAGCTGGTTTTTTGGATGGGCTCCGCCAGGCCTTCGATGGCCTGGTCGTCGGTCAGTTGGTCCGGCCGCGGCATCACCAGCACCATCAGCGTGGCCAGGGTGATGCACAAGAGGACGATGGGCATTAAGATGCTGGGGGAGAAGCTCTCCAGCAGCAAGCCCAGCAGGTAGGCCGCGGCCGCGTACACCAGGGCGCTCACCCCGCGCGGCCAGCCGAAGTTCACCGGGATGCCTGCATTGACAAATTGCATGATTTGCGCGTTGTACAAGCCCGGCATGCCGTTTGCCAGGCCGCCGGCGATGGCATAGGCCAGCATCATCAGCACCATGGGCAGCGGCACCAGGGCCAACATTGCCACCAGCCCCAGGATGACCAGGTAAATCAGGGTGATGATGCGCTTTAAGGAAATGTGGCTGTTGGCGTCTGAAAAGGAGGAGATGCCCAGCTGGTAGGCGATGGTGATCAGCGAGGTCAATGAAGCGGTGATGCCCACCAGGGCATCGGAGAAGCCGTAGTGGTTGAGGTACACCGCCATGAAGCCTGAGAAGGCGCACATGCTCAGCCAATAGGTGGAGTGCATCCCGGCGAAAATGACTTCCAGTCTGAAAGTGGATTGTTTGTGTGCGTTCATGCTGTCCTCCGGCAATGGGAAACCGTTTCCATCATACGTTGTACGGCCTGCTTGTCAAGGCGGTCAAGGTAAAAAAATGAAGGTGCGCGGCGCTTCAAAATAGGCTATACTGCATGCAGCATCGCGCGGGCGCGAGAACAAGTGAAAAGGAGCAGGCCATGTCCAAAAAAATCGCATTTATCGGCGCGGGCAGCTTTGGTTTTACCCGCGGTTTAATCAGGGACCTACTGTCATTCCCGGCGTTTGAGGACGCCACCATCGCCTTGATGGACATCAATGAGGAGCGGCTGACCACCATCACCAAGGCGGTGCAGCGCATCGTCGACGCGGGCAAGTACAAGGCCCGTGTCATCGCCACCCTGGACCGCAAGGAAGCCCTGCTGCACGCGGACGGCGTGGTCACCACCATTTTGGCTGGCGATGTGGATGTCTGGCAGCACGACATCCTGATTCCCAAGAAGTACGGCGTGGATACCAACGTAGGCGACACCCGCGGACCCAGCGGTATCTTCCGCTTTCTGCGCACGGTGAACCCCATCCTGGACATCGCCGAGGACATCAACCGCTACTGCCCGGATGCGGTCTACCTCAACTACACCAACCCCATGGC